>Ga0209344_10003673_pt1 | contig 14857 bp, 9 predicted proteins | sample Cruoilmetagenom6_FD_187293 | JGI IMG/M metagenome (GOLD analysis project Ga0209344, IMG submission 187293) | Oil polluted marine microbial communities from Coal Oil Point, Santa Barbara, California, USA - Santa Barbara Oil Seep Sample 6 (SPAdes)... | ecosystem: Environmental > Aquatic > Marine >...
CAAGAAAACTGTACAGTACATATGTTTCCTGGGAAATCTATTACATTAAAAGAAAGTGCTCATGTTGGCCATGGCGCCATAATTCATGGTGCTAATTTAGGTAGAAATTGCCTTATTGGAATGAATACAGTCATCATGGATGATGCTGAAATAGGTGACGAGTCCATCGTAGGTGCTATGGCATTCGTAAAAGCTGAAACTAAAATTCCAAGGCGAAGTTTAGTTGTTGGAAATCCTGCAAAAGTGATTAAAGAAGTGAGTGATGAGATGATCGCTTGGAAAACAAAAGGCACACAATTGTATCAGCAATTACCAAAAGATTGCCATGAGAGTTTAAAAGAAGTCGAACCTTTAAGAACGGTTCCTGAACATATGAAAATTCAAGAAGACGTGTATAAGACGCTTCGTGATTTTATGAAAAAATAACTATGTCAAGATTTGAATTTAAAATGCCCAAATTGGGTGAAAGTATTACTGAAGCAGCCATAATTACTTGGTTTAAAAATGTTGGAGACACCATAGAAGAAGATGAAATGCTTTTAGAAGTTGCTACAGATAAAGTAGATTCTGAAGTGCCTTCAAATGTTTCAGGAGTTATTGAAGACATTTTATTTGATGCTAATGCTGTTATTAAAATAGGAGAAACGATTGCTATTATTAAAACCGATGGCAAAGTTTCTGCATCAAAAAAAGGAAAAAAACAAATGGCCTCGTCTAGTGCAGTTGAGACATCTCAAAAGTTAACAGAAGTTAAAAAGAAACGAACTGTTATTCCTAGTATAGCTGAAGCCTCTAAATCATTTTCTGTTTCTAACAGTAATACCTTCTTTTCACCACTAATTATCAAAATAGCTAAAGCACATCATATTAGTTTTGAAGAGTTAGCAAGAATACCAGCGACTGGTCACGACGGTCGTTTACGTAAAAGTGATGTCTTTCAGTATATAGAAGATGGACGACCATTTAAATTTGCGCAGTCCGTTGCACAACAAGATCCAACAGCATATCGCATTCCACAGTTAAACTTTGATAAAGGCAAAGGGAAAGTGATAGAGATGGACAGAATGCGTCAAATGATTGCAGATCATATGGTGTATTCTAAACATACATCACCTCATGTGACGGCTTATGTTGAAGCCGATTTAACCAATATGGTCAATTGGCGTAATGCGAATAAAGTAGCCTTTCAAGAAAAATATGGAGAACGCTTAACCTTCACGCCTCTGTTTGTTGAAGCTGTTGCAAAAGCAGTAAAAGACTTTCCAAATATCAATGCCTCAGTCGATGGTAATACTATTATTGTTAAAGAGGATATCAATATTGGTATGGCAACGGCTTTACCTAGTGGGAATTTAATTGTACCTGTGGTTAGAAACGCCGATTCAAAAGACTTGAAAAGTTTAGCCGCAAATGTGAATGAACTAGCCAATAAAGCCAGAGAAAACAATTTAAAAGCTGATGATATTCAAGGCAGCACCTTTACAATTTCAAATGTCGGAACTTTTGGAAGTGTTATGGGAACACCAATTATCAATCAGCCAGAAGTAGCTATTCTTGCTTTAGGAATCATCAAAAAACGACCAGAGGTGATTACGACTGAAAAAGGTGATGAAATTGCGATTAGAAGTATGATGTACTTATCCTTATCGTTTGATCACAGAGTAGTTGATGGCTTTTTAGGAGGAAGTTTTGTGCGTCGCGTTGCAGACTACTTTGAACAATTTGATACGAATAGAAAAATATAAAAAAGGACTTGTTATCCTGAACTTGTTTCAGGATCTCATAAAGATATTTATCTGCAATATTAGGAAATACAATGAATAAAGACATACTAAAAAAAGGGTTTTCAAAATTGTGTACAGCCAAAGCAATGGCAGAATTATACGAAGCCAATTTCAAACAAGTTTCAAAATATGTACATGCAACATCACGAGGACATGAAGCTATTCAGGTAGCGTTAGGCATGCAATTATTACCTCAAGATTATGCCTTTCCGTATTATAGAGATGATGCGATGTTATTGTCATTTGGATTAGAACCTTATGATTTGATGTTGCAATTATTAGCAAAGAAATCTGATCCATTTTCTGGAGGACGCACTTATTATTCCCATCCAAGTTTAAAAGATGATGATAAACCTAAGATTCCTCATCAATCGTCTGCAACAGGTATGCAGGCTATTCCTGCAACTGGTGTTGCTATGGGAATGCAGTATTTAGAAAAACAGAATTTGAAGAACCCTGTCACTCTGAGCGCAGTCGAAGAGTCTCAAAATCCAATAACAGTTTGTAGTCTTGGTGATGCATCAGTAACCGAAGGTGAAATTGCCGAAGCCTTTCAGATGGCAGCTTTAAAACAAATGCCTATTCTGTATTTAGTACAGGATAATGGTTGGGATATTTCAGCGAATGCAGCAGAAACGAGAGCACAGAATGCTTTTGAATATGCGCAAGGCTTTCACGGATTAGAAGCGATTACTATTGATGGCGCTAATTTTATGGAGAGTTATGAAGCTGTTGAAAAAGTAATTGATACCATTAGAAAGGAACGTCGCCCATTTTTAGTACACGCCAAAGTTCCGTTGTTGAATCACCATACGTCTGGTGTTCGCATGGAGTGGTATCGTGATGATTTAGAAGAAGCGAGGTCTCGAGATCCTTATCCTGTTTTAAAACAACAGCTATTAGATAACGGTTTTTCTGCTGAAGCAGTTGATGCCATTGAGAATTCTGCGAAAGCGAAAGTGCAATCCGACTTTGAGAATGCTTTAAAAGCTGAAGACCCAACACCTGAAGATTTATTCACTAATGATTTTGCACCAACACCTATTACTGAAGAAAAAGGGGTTCGTTCTCCTGAAGGTGGCGATAAAGTTGTGATGGTAGATTGTGCTTTATTTGCTGTAGAAGAACTTATGAAAAAGCATAAGGAATGTTTGGTTTATGGACAAGATGTTGGTGGACGCCTAGGTGGTGTGTTTAGAGAAGCAGCCACTTTAGCTCAAAAGTTTGGTGATGACAGAGTCTTTAATACACCAATACAGGAAGCCTTTATTGTAGGTTCTACGGTTGGTATGAGTGCTGTTGGATTGAAACCAATTGTTGAGGTGCAGTTTGCAGATTATATATGGCCAGGTCTTAATCAGTTGTTTACTGAGGTGAGCCGTAGTTGTTATTTATCTAATGGGAAGTGGCCAGTGAGTATGATACTTCGTGTGCCAATTGGTGCTTATGGAAGTGGAGGTCCGTATCATTCTTCTTCTGTGGAAAGTGTGATTACAAATATTCGCGGTATTAAAATTGCTTATCCAAGTAATGGAGCTGATTTAAAAGGGCTAATGAAAGCCGCTTATTACGATCCTAATCCTGTGGTTATCTTAGAGCACAAAGGGTTGTATTGGTCTAAAGTACCAGGAACTTTAACGGCGACGTCTGTGGAGCCATCTGAAGATTATGTGTTGCCATTTGGTAAGGCTTGGGTGTTACAAGAAATCTGGAAGCAAGACGATGTAGAGACCTTAACTATTGTAACCTATGGTATGGGAGTGCATTGGGCTTATAATGCTTCAGGGGAATTAGGTATGCGTGATCAGATTGAGATTATAGATTTACGTACGTTGTTTCCTTTAGATGAAGCTACTGTAATGGCCTCTGTTAAGAAAACCGGGAAGTGTTTGGTAGTGACTGAAGAACCTTCAAATAATAGTTTTGCACGTGCTTTGGCAGGGAAAATTCAAGAGGATTGTTTTAAATATTTAGATGCACCAGTTATGACTATTGGTAGTGAGAACATGCCAGCAATTCCTTTGAATTCTACTTTAGAGCAGACTATGATTCCTTCTACTGAGAAAGTTAAAGCTAAAATTGAAGCCTTACTCAATTATTAATTACTGTTGTTTTTAGTGATGTACTCGATGCCTGCTGACAAGATTTTTGTTTAGTCTTGATGCTATAGAGGGTTACTAAGGGTGTAATATGACTCTAGACTGGAGTACATAGGACTTACACCTAGCGTATACCTAGGTTAAACAGGGCTTAAATGTGCCTTTACTATGGGGCAACTATGAGTGAACTATGGGTAAGCTATGGGTGAACTACGAGTGAACTGTGGGTAAATTATGAGTGAAAGCTTTGATTATAATAGTATTAGGCTATTGTCGTTGCTTTGTTGTATAGGCTTTAATTATGATTTAGATAGATTAAATGCCTCATAAATACTAAATTACGAAAAAAAACGTAATGTTCTCATTTTTAATGGTTTTATAAGGTTTATGTTTATATGTGTTGATTTATGAAGGTGTTTTTAAATGTTATAAAACATCGTTTATCGTGATTATATTATTGTTTTTCGATAATTATTGTATCTTTGATTACTTAAATCAGTAAATATGAAAAAAGCAATATTATTTAAAACACTAGTTGATATTATTTACATTCTTCACTTTGTTGGCTTAATCGGGATACTATTTGTTATTCCTTTTGGAACTGTTAATATTAATCAAGTAAATGTAAATGTTGAAGATTGGAATTTGTTTTATTGGTTCGTGTTTATTGTAAGTCTTGTTGCTTATATGGTGTTTTTAAGAGGTTTATATTATTTAAGGAAAATGGCAAGGTTTTTATTGTCAAACACCTATTTTTCAGATAGTATTATACAGAACTTAAAAAAATCTGGTAATCATTTTTTATACACAGGGCTTATTTCATTTACTCTTTTTGTTGCTATGTGGATAGTTAAACTTACTGGAGGGAAATTTGAATTGATTTATGATAACAACTTATTAATTCCTCTTTTTCTAACAATTATTGGTATGTTTTTTATCATTCAAAGTAATGCGCTGAATTTGGCAAAAGGAATTAAAGAAGAAAATGAATTAACTGTTTAGTTTATGGCTATTATAATCAACCTTGATGTTATGCTAGCAAAGCGAAAAATGAAAAGTAAAGAACTAGCTGAAATTGTAGGCATTACGACAGCTAACATTTCAATCTTAAAATCTGGAAAGGCCAAAGCTATTCGTTTTTCAACTTTAGACTCTATATGTAAAGCACTAGACTGCCAACCTGCTGATATACTGGAATATTCTGAAATTGAATAGCACCTGTTACCAACAGGGTGTAGCATTACTTGTTGGTCTAGGTGTTCTTGGAAAATCGGATTGGAATTTTCTATTGGTTTGGGTTCTATTATTAAGTCTGTTCTTGGCAATGCAATTAATTCTACACAATAGGTTGTTTAAGCTATACTTTGTAAGTGACTGATTTAAAATTATATTGATTAGGTATTTGTGTTTTTTTAAATTTTGTATATTTAGCTACTAATTTATAACATAGATCATGAAAAAAAATATTTTACTCATTGCCGCAGCCTTCTTTTTGTTTTTAGGTAACCAATCTGTAACTGCTCAGGTTAAAATGAAAAAAGAGGTACAATCGGCTAGTTTTGAAAAACCTGAAGTTAAAGCAAAAAAAGCGACCACTAATTTAATACGTCCATTAGGTTTAACTAAAATACAACAAGAACAAGTGTATGGTGTTTTTATGAAAGTAGAGGCAAAAATGAGTAAGGAAGCTGTTAGAGATACTAAAGAGCAAGCCGCTACTCGGGCTAAAATGGATAAATATGTTGTGGGTTCTATGGAGAAAATATTAACTAAGGAACAATTTAAGAGGTATTTAGAATTGTCTAAAAAACAATAATGTTTTAATTAGCATATAAAAAAAAGCGACCACATTTGGTCGCTTTTTTTTATATATTGTATTCTGATAAAGGTTTCGTGAATTTCTCAGGGTCTGCAGCTAAATGATATCTAGGGTCGTCTATATCTTCAACAATGACTTCTTTAAATTTCGGACTTCCTTTGTATAGTAAAATTTTACAATCTTCACTTAGGTGTCGTAGCTTTATTGTTTTTCCTTCAGCTTCGTATTTGTTTACTAGGTTAAATATGGCTTCTAAGGCTGAATGATCACTTACTCGAGATTCAATAAAATCGATTTCGACATGCTTAGGGTCATTTTTGACATCAAATTTAGAATTGAAGTTCTGGATGGATCCAAAGAATAGTGGACCCCAAATTTCATACGTTTTAGTACCATCTGGTTGCATGCGTTTACGCGCTCTAATCATGGTTGCATTTTTCCAAGCAAACACTAAGGCAGAAATGATAACCCCTGCAATTACTGCCACTGCTAAATCTTGCCACACTGTTATTGCAGAAACGGCTATGAGCACGATGGCATCAGATAAAGGTATTTTTCTAATGATTCTGAAGCTACTCCAGGCAAATGTTCCAATAACGACCATAAACATTACACCTACTAGAGCTGCAATAGGGATTTGTTCTATTAAAGGAGCTCCAAATAGAACGAAACACAGTAAGGCTACTGCTGCTACTGCACCAGATAAGCGTCCGCGTCCGCCAGAATCTACATTGATAATAGATTGACCGATCATGGCACAACCACCCATACCACCAAAGAGTCCGTTAAGCATATTAGCACCACCTTGAGCAATACATTCTCTATTTCCATTACCTCTAGTTTCAGTCATTTCATCAATGAGGTTAAGGGTCATTAATGATTCGATTAGGCCAACAGCAGCAAGAATAAAAGCTGTTGAAATGATGAGGTCCCAATGTCCTGCCAATGTTCCGAATAAGCCAAATATTTGGTCTTGGAAAGTTGGTAAACCACCTTGTAATCCTTCGCCACCACCTTCTTGAATAAAAGAACCTACGGTACTCATTTCTATACCACCAAAAATAGTAATGCAAGCAACTACAACAATAGCAACTAAGGCAGCAGGAATTTTTTTGGTAAGTTTAGGTAAGCCATACATGATTCCCATTGTTAGTGCTATGAATCCCATCATTTTCCAAAAATCGGCATTAGAAAACAATGCTGAAAACCACTGGGATGTATTAGACAAAAAAGAGATGTCTTTAGGAACTGCATTTGGAAATAAGCCTAATTGCGACAGAAATATAACGATAGCAAGACCGTTTACAAATCCCATCATAACCGGATGTGGTATGAGTCTGACAAACTTACCTAACTTAAATATACCTGCTAATATTTGAATACCACCTACAAATAATAAGGTAATAAATAGCCATTGCAGACCAAGGTTTTCAATAGGAGTTTCGAGATTAATACCTACTTCATTTCCTTTTTGAATTAAATGTACCATAACGACAGCCATGGCTCCAGTAGCACCTGAAATCATTCCAGGGCGACCGCCAAATAGTGCAGTAACGATTCCCATCATAAAGGCGCCATATAGTCCTACTAGAGGGTCTATGCCAGCCACAAAAGCAAAGGCGACAGCTTCAGGGACGAGTGCTAATGCAACTGTAAGACCTGAAAGGATGTCGTTTTTTGGGTTTTGAGTAAAGTTTTTTCTAGTTGTTTGACCTAATATCATAATACTTGCTCTTAAAAGTCGGCAAATATAGGCTTTTATAAATGAAGCTTAAAATGGGTGTGGAAAATGGGTGGGGTGGGTTTATTTGTTTTTGTTTGATTATGTGATTTCTCGGCTTTGCCTTGAAATGACAAAAAGGTGGTTTTGGTTTTGGTTTTGGTTTGCGGGGTTATTGTTTTGGTTGTGGTGGGTATTTTTCCATTATTTTGGTTACAAATTCTTTAATTTGTTCTTCTTTTTTATCCATGTTTTTAGAAATATAGCCTGTACCCATACCTTGCCAAATCATTTCTTTCTTTTTCATGTCTATAAGGTCAATAAATAATGTGCCTTCAGATTTAACAGACACTGTTGGTTGGTTATTAAAACCATAACCCCAACCTGGGCCATAGCCTCCCCAAAGCGGACCATAACCTCCCCAGCCCCAAGTGTTGTTGTATATGTCAACACGTTGTTGTGACTTGGTAAAGATGCTAACGAGTATATCTGGGTTTTCAGATTTGGTAAATCCTTTAGCCAATAACTCTGCTTCAATAGCACGTAGTATTCTTCTTTTATCTAAATCGTTTATTTCTGCTTTATCTATTCCTGTTTTAAAGAATGCAAAAGTTTTGTACGATTTAAAATCGGCTTCTTTGTCATAATCGGCAGCCACTTTTATAGAGCTACAAGAGGTGATAACAAGCGTTATCATGATAATCGGTAGTAATTTGAGTAGTTTTTTCATAGCAATATGTTTTAAGTTATAACGCGTTCAGTAAATCTTCATCCACTAAGTTTGGAAGCGTTACCTTTAAATTAGGTTCACTTTCCATAGCACGTTTTATAGCAAATGTTGCGCCTTCGTTTCTTGCCCAGTTGCGACGAGCAATTCCGTTATTTACATCCCAGAACAGCATCGCTTTTAAACGTTTTTCTGCTTCTATACTACCATCAAGAACCATACCAAATCCGCCATTTATAACTTCGCCCCAGCCAACGCCGCCACCATTATGGATGCTTACCCAGGTTGCCCCTCTAAAGCTGTCTCCAATGACATTTTGTATAGCCATATCTGCGGTGAAACGTGAGCCGTCATAAATATTGCTTGTTTCGCGGTATGGAGAATCTGTACCAGACACATCATGATGATCACGACCTAAAATAACGGTTCCAATAAGCCCTTGTTTAATAGCATTGTTAAACGCTTCGGCAATTTTCATACGTCCTTCGGCATCTGCATATAATATTCGAGCTTGAGAGCCTACTACCAATTTGTTTTCTTGTGCGCCTTTAATCCATTTAATGTTATCGGCCATTTGTTGCTGGATTTCATCAGGAGCGTTCTTTTTTAGTACTTCTAATACCTCACAAGCTATGGCATCTGTTTTAGCTAAATCTTCAGGATTTCCTGAGGCACAAACCCATCTAAAAGGACCAAATCCATAATCAAAGCACATCGGTCCCATGATATCTTGGACATAACTAGGGTATTTAAAATCAATACCGTTTTCGGCCATAATATCTGCGCCAGCTCTAGAGGCTTCTAATAAAAAGGCATTACCATAGTCGAAAAAGTAGGTGCCTTTTGCTGTATGTTTATTAATAGCAGCGGCATGACGACGTAAGGTGTATTGCACTTTTTCTTTGAATTCTTCTGGGTTATTAGCCATCATTTCGTTGGCTTGTTCAAAGGTCATGTCGACAGGGTAGTAGCCACCAGCCCAAGGGTTGTGAAGTGAGGTTTGGTCACTTCCTAAATCAACATGAATATTTTCTTCGTCAAACTTTTCCCATACGTCAACAATATTACCTAAGTATGCTAAAGAAATGGTTTCTTTTTCGGCTTTAGCTTGCTTCACTCTGGAAACAAGCGTGTCTAAATCTGTAATTTTTTCGTCAATCCAACCTTGATCTAATCTAACCTGTGTGATTTTAGGATTGACTTCAGCACAAACAGTAATACAGCCAGCAATAGTACCAGCTTTAGGCTGTGCTCCAGACATGCCGCCTAATCCAGAAGTTACAAAAAGATTGCCTTTAGGTTCTTTTTTTATTTTTCTAAAGCCGTTTAATACGGTAATTGTTGTGCCGTGTACAATGCCTTGTGGGCCAATATACATATAACTTCCAGCAGTCATTTGCCCATATTGTGTTACACCTAAAGCATTAAATTTTTCCCAATCATCTGGTTTAGAATAGTTAGGAATCATCACGCCATTTGTAACGACCACTCTAGGTGCGTTTTTATGACTAGGGAATAATCCCATTGGGTGTCCAGAATACATAACAAGCGTTTGCTCATCATTCATTTCTGAAAGGTATTTCATGGTTAAGAGGTACTGAGCCCAATTGGAGAACACGCCTCCATTTCCTCCATAGGTTATTAATTCATGAGGATGTTGAGCAACAGCGTAATCTAGATTGTTTTGAATCATTAGCATGATGGCTGCTGCTTGCTTTGATTTTGCAGGATACTCTTCAATTGGCCTAGCATACATTTTATAATCGGGACGAAGTCGATACATGTATATTCTGCCATAGGTATCTAATTCGTTTTTGAACTCTGAAATCAATTCTTGGTGTTGTGATTTATCAAAGTATCGAAGCGCATTTCTTAATGCTAATTTTTTTTCTTCTGGAGACAGAATATCTTTACGCTTAGGTGCATGATTAATTGAGGAATCATACGGTTTTGGTTGTGGTAAAACGTTTGGGATTCCTGTTTTTATTTGCTCTTGAAAAGCTGTAATTGTTGTCTGCATTACTTTTTTTTTAACGTGTTTTTATCGAAACCATACGGGCAATGTCTGCATCCGCTTTCGCAACAATAGCCTCTTTTTAAGTGGTACTGCTCTGTAAAGCAACGATAGCCTTCAGGTGTTACATAGTAATCGCCTTCTTCTAAAGGAATGATTTTCTTCATATTTATATTATACCTACATTTAAAATGGTCACAATAATTAAGTTTCTTTTTGGTCTATTCTTCGTTTTAAAGTATAACCATAGCTTATGCTATGCTGATATTTTATTCCATGTTTAGACAAAAAAATAATTCAAATTATTGAAATGACAATTTTAAAATAGATGTCATCTTACAAAGATAGTGGAATTTGGATTGATTTTTGAAAGCAATAAACTATATGATTTTAATCTCTAAATATTTGGTGCCAAAAGGCTATGTTGGCATGACGATTTACCCTTTCGTTTTTCTTAAAGATGCACGTTTAAAAACGGATGTCAATTTAATTAACCATGAGCATATTCATTTAAGGCAACAATTGGAATTGCTCATCCTTCCTTTTTATTTGTGGTATGGTATTGAGTTTATGATTCGTTTATTAGTCTATAGGAACTGGAAGAATGCATACATGAATATATCCTTTGAAAGAGAAGCATATGCCAATGAAAAAGACCTTAATTATTTAAAATCAAGGTCTCTTTGGCAGTTTATAAGAGATATTTAATCTTTTAAGACTATTTTTTGAGCTTTAGCTTGCCCATTTACCAATGTTGCTTTTACGATGTATGTACCATCAGATAGGTTATTACTATTTAAAATAAATTCACTTTCGTTAATAACCATCTTATTAAATAAGACTCTTCCTAAAAGGTCGTATACCGTAACCGATTCTATCAAGCTTTGTTCAGCATTTACTTTAATATAATCGCCATTTGGCGCTATAATGGTTAATCCTTCAGCAAGGTCTAATTCATCTATTCCAAGCGCATCATCAGTATATCTCAGGATAAAGCGGTCTTCGTAATCTATGCGCTCTGTTTCTGTAAATGTATAAGGAGCAGCTCTTAAATTATGAATGATTCCTTCGTAGGTATCTTCTAAATAAATGGCTTGATTATCATTTAAAAATAGACCATCAACGTTGCTAATAGCAATTGTGTATTGACCAGCTTGCGGAATTACTGTTCCTAAAGGTACTTGGTCGTTAACATCAAAAGGTAAAGCACGCCCTTGAATAATCATGCGTTCCTCTCCAATTTTAGAGTACATGCTCAAGCTATTAATTTCTCTAATATAAGCATCATACAATCGATCTTTGTCTTGGGTAGCCCCTTCGATATAGCCTACTAATATGCTTGAAATAGCCCCATTTTGGTCAATTAAATTTAACCAAATACGGTTACGTTCTATCGTATTCGTATTTGCGGTATTTTCACTAGGACTTGCTGTTCTGTAAAAATCTGTATTGGGATGGGTTCTATCACGCATGCTGTTATTAAATGTGACGTAACCAGTTTCATCATCATTTAAAGCAAGCACAAAGAATCCTTGTCCTGAGCCTATTTTACCTCCAAAAGACTCATAGGCGTAAGTATTTGTTCCAGAGAAATTATAAGTGACATAATCATTAACACTATAGGTGATTGCAAAGTCGTCATAGAATGAATCTCCATTGTTTCCAATTGCAATACCATGTGTCCAAATATGTACTGCGCCTTCTATTATGGAATTACTAGGATGCGTTAAAAACGATTGCGCATCTAAAGCAGAAGGATAAGGATTTCCTATAAGGTTCCAGTTGTCATCAAACGGGGTCACTGTTAGTACGTCTACACCATAAGGATTGTAGTTGAAATTGTTGTTTGTGAAACTATTGTCTCCACTAAGTATTTGTTGCGTAATAACCCCATTATTAGGTACTCCTGTAAATACAGCTGTAGCTGTAGAAATGCCAGAGGTATGATTAGTTGGTCCTCTAACAATATAACCTTTACCAGGATCCATAGTTGTAGACCCTAAAGGGTTCCAATCGCCAAAGCAAATTGGCATGCCTCCAGCAGGAGGGCCACCAGGTATAAAGCCATTTGGAATGGTTTGTGTCCAACTATAAATACGTCCCGCAGGTGTATAAGCACCATAAACATCTGTAACATCAAAACCTTGCACAGGACTTGACCAATACACATAATCTAGTTGTCTGATGTTTGTATTTCTATACAGTTCTATATTTCCAGTATTTGGTCCAGAAGGCAGTGTACCAAGCGTTGAACTATCATACACTTGAATTAAACTCGCATCATTTTCTATAATTAGTGAGCCAGTACCTTGGATATCAATATTATCTTGAATGGTTAATGACGATGCAAATCCGTCACTATCTGTATCAGATGTTAAGGTTAAGGTTGCACCTGTTTCTATGGTCATGTATAAGCCATCTCCATTATCATTATCATATATGATAGGGTCATTAGGTGTAACAGGGATAATTACACAATCTGCAGCTGTAGGTACAGCACCATCAGACCAGTTGTCTGGGTCCATCCAGTCGGAAGATTCAGAACCATCCCATACTTTTCCTCCACTAACTACAACGGTTGTTGCATCAGTTATGACCAGCGTTGAGCTATCACATAAGGCATAGGTAACTTGAGCCGTATAGGTTGTTGTTGTAGCCGGCGAAACTGTTATAGATGTTTGATCGTTGTAAGTTGGATCTACAGTACCGTTAACTAACCATTGTAAACTTGCTGTTGAAGTTCCGCCAGATGGTGTAAAACGCCATGCTTCATTTGTTGCAGCCCAGTTATCATCTAGACTATTTCTACAAGGCGCTACAACTGCTTCTGTAGCCCCTGGGTTTTGTATACCAACTATAGCATTTCCGTCGTTCCATATACCAAAATCATCATCGTCAATAACCTTTTCTTTAATAAGAATTTCTATAACACTAGTATCCTCATACATCACAGCCATAGCTGTATGTCTTAACGAGTTGTCTCCAAAATTACCATTATCGAACATAGGTATATCTTCCCAAAGCACAACAAAAACATTACAACCTCCAATAGATGTTGTTCCAAAAGTGATGTCTCCTGAGCCAGTAACACTTGGGTCAATATCATGATAAGCCGCATAAATTGCATTCTCATATAACGATTGATCCGTGCTAGGTAAATTTTCATCAAATGAATAACCAGAAGCAGAATTTGCTAAACTTGGATCGAAAGAAATGATTCCATTGGCACCAACAACAAAATTGGTAATGGTATTTTCATAAAAACAAAAATTAATTGGCATTGTATACGAAAGATCAGACCATCTATCGTCATCTGCTAGCGCAACAGATGTTGTAGCAGCTGCAGCAAGGGTAGCAAAGGTTGTAGTGTTATATGTTATTAAATCTACATCATAATCTGAAGTATCACCTAAGTCTAAGTATTCTGCAGTTAAGGTTTCAGAACCCGAACCAGTCCCACTGCAAGAGCCTGATATAGTACTTGTATCTGGTGTTACATCTACAAAAGGACATGCAGGAGTTGTAATAGGTGTTGGTAGTTGACAAGGTTCTGTAACACAGATGTCAAAAGTAGCAGTTGCTCCAGTACTAGAAGACCAAGAAAATACTTGTATGAAATAGGTGTCACCAATGGTTAAACCTGTTACTGTGCTGTAGTCTGCATCAGAACAACTAATATTGTCACCAACAGCTACCGAACAATCGGGCGCTGTAAATCCACCATATACCGAATGGTACATGTCTGTATAGCCATTAGTAGTGGTTAAATCAATATAATGTGTGGAATTAGTTGCTACAAAACTATACCAAACATCATCATTAGGTGTGCCTCCACAAGCTCCAGGGTTGATTCCTGAATTTGTAGCCCCTTCAATATAGCCAGCTGTTGCATTACAAGATGAATCGGGTGTTAAAGCAATGGCGCCACATGGGTTGTCGTTAGGTGGTGGTGGTGGTGGTTCGGTAACACAAATATCAAACGTAGTGGTTAGTCCACTTGTTGCATAATACGAAAATACTTGTATAAAATAGGTGTCACCAATGGTTAAACCCGTTACTGTACTGCTGTTAGGGTCTGAACAACTGATGTTATCGCCAACAGCTACCGAACAATCAGGAGCAGTAAACCCACCATATACCGAATGGTACATATCTGTATAGCCATTAGTCGTGGTTAACTCGATATCATGTGTGGTATTTGTAGCCACAAAACTGAACCAAACATCATCATTAGGTGTACCGCCACAAGCGCCAGGGTTAATTCCAGAATTGGTAGCTTGTTCAATATAGCCAGATGTTACATTGCAATAAATACTAGGCGTTAAAGGAATTGCACCACAAGGGTCGTCATTAGGTGGTGGTGGAGGTGGTGTGCCTATACAAATATCAAAGTTTGTTTGGTCTGTTGGGTCTGCATAATATCCATAGATACGAACATAGTATAAATCACCTATGGTGAGTCCAGTTAAATCTAATGTATTTGGGTCACTATCATCTTCAAAAACAAGTGAACTACATCCAGAAGAACCATTATAAACACCAATAGCCATATCTGTGCTCCCCTCTACAAATGTTATGTTTAATAATGACACAATATGTGATGTGTTTGTAGCCACAAAACTATACCATACATCATTATCTGGAGTTCCTACAACATCATCAGCTTGCGGAGATGCTGTAGCAGAAACTGTTGT
>Ga0209344_10003674_pt1 | contig 14853 bp, 13 predicted proteins | sample Cruoilmetagenom6_FD_187293 | JGI IMG/M metagenome (GOLD analysis project Ga0209344, IMG submission 187293) | Oil polluted marine microbial communities from Coal Oil Point, Santa Barbara, California, USA - Santa Barbara Oil Seep Sample 6 (SPAdes)... | ecosystem: Environmental > Aquatic > Marine...
ATTCAACGAACTTTGCTGCTAGGCTCATTTTACTAGAGCTAAAAAAGCCGCAGGGAACAATCTAATGCCACAGGCACCTCGCATCGAGCTTCACCCCGTTAGCCAACGCATGCAGGTGCATGTAGATAGCAAGCTGCTTGCCGACTCCACACAAGCCCTCGAACTCCAAGAAATCGGCTACCCGCCGCGCCATTATTTCCCGCGTGAAGATGTGCGGATGGATTTGCTTACCATTTCAGAAAGGACAACCCACTGCCCGTTTAAAGGCAGCACGGTGTATTTCTCGCCAGGCGAAAATAAAGATATTGCCTGGAGCTACGAGCATCCGATTGAAGGGATGGAAGCTATAACGGGTAAGGTGGCGTTCTATGAGCAAATTAGCAAATGACGCCTTTCGACCCAAAGCGGACACGCCAGCAAAGACGGCAGGCACGTTCATCCGAGATCACGCCGTATGGGTCTAATACCTGCTGGACGTCAAAGCTTCGTACCACGGCTATCGAACTGAAGCGATTGGTCATACCTATCTCGAACACTAGGAAAGATTGGGCGCGCAATGTATTTGTCACGAATAAAAATTGAAAACTTCAGGAATTTCTCGGATCTAGATGTCGCGCTTGACGGCAATATTGTTGTGGTCGGTGAAAACCGTGTCGGCAAAAGCAACCTTCTCTACGCGATCCGCCTAATATTCGATCCCACACTCCCTGACAGCGCCCGCCAACTCGGACTGGAGGACTTCTGGGACGGGTTAGGAGAACCGGACGAAGATGACAAGATCGTTGTGGCCGTCGAAATCAAGGACTTCGACGACGACTTAGATATCCTTGCGGAAATGACGGATTTCCGCCTTGATGACGACCCGGAGACGGTACGCCTCACTTACGAGTTCCGGCCCAGAGGCGATCTGGAAGGCTCGCCGGCGTCAGAGGATGACTATGAGTTCGTCTGCTACGGGGGAGAGAGCGACACGAAGACGTTCGGGCACGCGCAGCGACGACGGATTACGATGGAGGTGCTTCCTGCGCTCAGAGACGCGGAGGGCGATCTTGCAACCTGGCGCCGGTCGCCGTTGCGGCCGCTAATCGAAAGCGCGTTCCGTGGCGTCGAGCGCAACGAGCTTGAGGAGATAAAGGACGCGGTTCAAGCAGCGACAGCCCGACTTGGCGATTTTGAGGCTGTGAAGGAGCTGGAGGAGAAGCTCGGCACGCGCTTCGCCGAGATGAGTGGCCCAAAACAGGACATCAAACCCCGGCTAGGGTTTGGCGCTACAGAGGCCACGCGGCTCTATCGCAACATAAGATTACTGATTGATGACGGTCAGAGAGCGATCAACGATGCCAGCCTTGGTTCTGCAAATATTGTTTTCCTCACCCTCAAGAGCCTCGAACTGCAACGCCAGATGAATGAGAACTTGCGGGATCACACACTCCTGGCGATCGAGGAGCCGGAAGCTCATTTGCACCCGCATTTGCAACGGTCTGTCTACCGGGATCTCTTCGAAGATATTGGTGAGAGTACCCCTCTCTCGATCCTGCTGACTACGCACTCGCCGCATATTGCCAGCGTTGCGCCGCTACGCTCTCTAGTGCTGCTTAAAGAGACAGCCAACGACGGGGCTGTCGGGCATTCCACGGCAAGCATCTCCCTTTCTGAAGCCGATGAAGAGGATCTTGCCCGCTACCTTGATGTCACAAGAGCGGAGATGATGTTCGCCCGCGGCATCATCCTGGTCGAAGGCGACGCCGAGAAGTTCCTGCTGCCAGTGCTTGCTGAAACAATTGGTCATCCGCTTGATCACGCCGGCATTACGGTTTGCTCTGTCGCCGGCACGAACTTTAAGCCCTACGCGAAGTTTCTGACCGCACTTGATATCCCCTTCTCGATTGTCACTGACTGGGATCCCGTTGAAGGTAAAAAGCCTCTTGCCATGAACCGTGCTTTGAAACTCATCGCGGCTATGGAGCATGAGAGGATCGGCGAGGTGCCCGTCGAGGTGGTGAATGAGCTCAAAGAACTCGCTAAGAACGCGAATGATTTCAGCGACAGATGCGAGAACTTTGGCGTCTTCACAAACACGCATACCCTTGAAGTTGATCTTTTCAAAGATGAGGACTTTACAGCCGAAATTATTGCGGTATTGAGGGAACAGAAATGGAGTCAGGAACGACGAAACTGGATCGACGGCTGGGAAGTAGACCGGGATACTCTGGATGTCGAGAACTATCTCAAGCTGATCGAATCCGTTGGCAAGGGTCGCTTTGCGCAGCGCCTTGCCTCCCGCATAGAGGGCATCGAACCGCCGGCCTATATAAAGCGCGCCATTGAGTTTGTAGCAGACCGTGTCTGAGCGAGCGCTTTATCTGCAGGCAGCAGAATCACTGCGCCGTAATCCTGGCCAGTGGGCGGCCTACGATTCCCACGGCCATTGCGTTGTCCTTGCAGGACCGGGCAGCGGCAAAACAAAGACGCTGACGGTAAAGCTCGCACGCCTCCTAGCTGAGGATGTCCAGGAACCGCGCGGCGTCGCGTGCATCACTTACAACAATGAATGCGCGAGGGAACTTGAAAGCCGGTTGGCGGCCCTCGGTATCGAACCTGGAGGTCGTGTCTTCATTGGCACAGTCCATTCGTTCTCGCTGACTCAGATCGTATTGCCATACGCAAAGGTGGCGGGGCTCGGCCTTCCTGACGAGTTCAGCGTCGCGACGCAAAGTGAGCGGGCCAGCGCGCTTGAACGCGCCTACAGAAGCGTCATCGACGGCCCTGATAACCCGCAGACGTGGGACTTCAGAATGGGTAATTACCGCCGAGCGATCCTGAACCGAAATAGTCCCCAGTGGCGTGAGCGCGACCCTGTATTGGCGGCCCTTGTTGAGGCCTTTGAGGACGAGTTGCGGGCCATGGCGCGCATCGATTTTGACGACATGCCCCTGCTGGCATTGCGGGCGCTGCGCGCCAATGAGTGGCTTCAACGTGCGCTTCTTGCGAAGTATCCGGTTTTGGTCGTCGACGAGTATCAAGACTTGGGCCGTGCGTTGCACCGCATGGTTTTGGGGTTCTGCTTTAGTGCCGGGATGCGCCTGTTCGCCGTTGGTGACCCGGATCAGTCGATCTACGGGTTCAATGGGGCACGCCCGGACCTGCTTCAGCAACTTTCACGACGTGACGATGTTGAGACTGTCCACCTACGTTTGAACTATCGTTGCGGGTCCCGGATCGTGACCGGCTCGCGTTACGCTCTCGGCGAGGATCGCGACTATGAAGCTGCTGAAGGGGCGAATGAAGGAACGATACACTTCCATCCCCGAACAGGGAACCGCGACCAACAGGCAGACGACCTCTTTTCGTCGCTGCTTCCCGATATTAGGGAGCGCCTGCCCGATTTGCGGCTCGCGGATATCGCAATTCTTTACCCGTCGGCACCTATAGGCGATGCGGTGGCGAGCGCCGCGCAGAACTACGGTCTGCCGACGATAAGAACTGATAAGAATTCTCTTTACCCTCGCTCTAGTCGCCTGATGCGCTGGCTGGAACAATGTGCCGAGTGGTGTTGCGGAGGTTGGCGTACCGGCACGCCGCGGTTCAGAACCCTGATGAATGATGGGCAGCGCATTTTTTCAGAATCCTTGACTGTGGAAGGTGATGTCCTTTTATTTCAGCGGCGGCTGCTAAAGACGCTATGGGAACGACGGGACAGTACCGTTCTACTCCATTGGTGGCTTAACGAAATGCGACGGGAAGCGATAGCGGAACTGATCGAGGGGTGCCGCACGTTGCAGGACGAGGGTGAGACCCTCGGTGCTTTTATCGACCGTGCCGCTCCCGATGGCGATTGCGCAGAAATGACTTTGGAGCAGTTTGCAGGAAGGAGTGAGGGCAAGAACTGTATTAGCCTTTCAACGCTCCATAGTGCGAAGGGCCGTGAATTCGTGGTTGTTATCATGTTCGGTATGAACGATGGAACCATCCCATGGCATAACCAAAGTAACCAGCGTCTCGTCGAGTGGCGGCGACTATTCTATGTGGGTTTTACGCGCGCCAAACAGGAACTGCATATCATGTACGCGGCGAATATGCCATCGCCATTTGTCAAGGAAGTCGAAGAGCGACTGAACGCTGATGGATAGTTTAGAGGCCAGGGTAGCTACGAGGGTCCGATCTAGTATCCGAGCATGGTACCTGAACGACCCATAGGGATGCCGGAGATTTAAAATCGGGAAGAAAAGGATACCGATTATATCGTGAGTACTATTGAGCCAGTTTATGTTTAAAAAAGTAAATGGTGAAACCTGAAGCAGCTTTAAGTCGTCGTGTGGTAGGTGCTAGTTGTACATGCTTTGTTTCATTTTTTTGGGTAAGGAGTGCGGATATGATTGATTTTCTGAAGGTAGCGGTCAAAGCAGGATTTGGCTTAGCTGCAATAGCGGCCGCGACATTCTGGTTAATTCACGAAGGATTTATACAGGCTAATTTATTCTCTCAAATGAGTGCTGAGCAAACTTTGGCAGCATTTAAATGGTCTTCTGGGATTGCGGGTCTGTTACTTCTTGTCACTATTTTCCTTTCGTTTTCATCAAAATCCACAGGCAAAACAATTACATCTGATAACGGTGGTATTTCTGTCGATAACTCCGGATTTCTTAATAAGTTTAATATTTTTAAGAAAAACAAGGGTGACAAATAATGGCAGGTAAAGACATAAAGGCGGATAGAGGGGGCCTCGCTTATGATGGTTCTGGAGTTGGAAACAAACCAACGTTTAATATAAATCAAACTGCAAGGTATCGTTCTCTACTTAATCCACTTTTAGAAAAAATAATAGATAATTATGACCAAAAACCGAAAAAATCAGATGATAACGAACTGCCGGATCCTATGGAAAAGATTGAGTTTAATGACGTTAAAGTTTTTGGTGAAGAGATCAATGAATGCATAAGCTTTTTATCTGTTGTTGAAGAGCAGGTCGACGCTATTGATGATGAGGAACCAGGATCAAAGGATAAGTTTCTTAAAGCTATACACCAAAACTACAAAAATCATAGAAGAAACTTATTAATAAGCAATAAGGCTGATCCGTCAAAAAAAGAAGATGTTATTAGTTTGGTTCGCTCTAACGCGGATAACCTCATACTGAGTGTGTCTAATACAGTTATAGGTTTTGCTGAAGTTGATTTACATCACTGTCCGGTTGAAGACGTCCAAGGGGCAACTAGCTTGATTGTTTGCTATGGATTCGTTAATTGCAAAATATTGGAAAGACCCGATGATTATAAGTAACTTATCAGCACCCTATAAGAGCCTTTATGTCATTGGTGCAAATATACTATTTGTATTGCGCTCCTTAGAGAATATGTCTGTCGACCCCTTAGAACTATTTGAGAAATTCAAAATCTCAAATGAAAACGTCTCGCTCGCTTATTTCAACTTTGGTTTGGATTGGCTGTATATGGTCGGCGCTATTGAGCTAACAGAGTCAGGTGACATTAAATTATGCAGCTAATTAAATTGCAGATTCTGGACGGTAAATCCGTTAGGCGAGAGATTAAATTCCAAGATGGTATAAACATTATTACCAACTCGGAAGCATCAGGAAATCATATTGGTAAGAGTACCGCGTTACGGGTAATTAACTTTTGTCTTGGATCTGATGGTGAAAATATATGGAACGATCCTGATTCAAGAACTACAAGCGATTCAATAAGAAAGTTCGTTACAAGTGGGAATGTAACATTTGTTTTGTACATGAATATAAATGGCACTTCTTATTGTATAAAAAGGCGAATCGTTGAAGCTCATCAGAAAACTCGCACTGTACTTAAGCGGTATAGCTGGATTAATGGCAATGAATACGATACCAATGATAAATTTCAAGAAGCCTTGGCTCCATTACTAGGTTTTAGCATTGAGAGCCCTACTTATAGCGCAATAAAGAATCGTTTTGTCAGAATAGACAAAACTACTTCTCATGGCACGTATCGTTATTTAAACGTTCATACGTCAGATGCATCCTATATTTCTTACTATTCATACATATTTGGATTTGCAGGGCACAGTGAACTTTCAAGGGAAATACAGCTGAGTAAGGAGAAAAAGGAGAGCGAATCTCGCATAGCCATGCTACTAAATGGTAAGACTGAACAAGATTATAAAGACAAGCTTAAGTCTATAGATGACGATATTGAGATATTGAATCAAAAAGAGGATGCATATGATTTTAAAGATGCACAAAATGAGGGAATTACACGCCTCAAGCACCAGAGAAAGCTAATAGCACAGGTTACAAGTGAAATCGCGCGCTTGGAAATTAGAATGAATTATGCTCGACGAACAATAGCCAACTATGCTTCCAAACAGTCCGATCTCGACGTCAATATGATTGAAGCCATCTATGCGGAGGCGAAATCACTAGTACCTAATCTGAGCAAATCTCTAGAAGAGGTTATCAATTTTCACGACTTGGTAATACGAAAAAAATCAGAGTATGTTAATCAACAGCTCGCTGAATACACACTAGACAGGGAAAGCAAACAGGCGGAGCTAGAGGCTCTTTTAAGAGAAGAAAAATATTTGATAAAGGCTATTTTTACTGAATCACATTTAGGTGGCTTTATTGTTATTGAGAAGGAATTGCAGGATAAAAGAGAGGAACGAGGAAGAACGAGTATGATTGTAGACGAAATCGCTTCTGAAGCGAGGAAGATTAAGAAGTTAGAATTGACAATTACAAAGCTAAGGCAGAACAACCAAGCGCACATGTCACAACTAAAAACTAATGTCGATGTATTTAATAAAGAATGCAAGGAATATACACGCGCTTTATTCAAGAGTTTTGCTCTGAGTGTAAATGTTGACACCAATAGCGCCACTAATGAACTTGAGTTTTCTATAGTTAACCAAGAGAAGGTTGCCGGTGATGGGGCGCCGCGTGCAGCTGCGCTAGCATTTGATATGGCATTTGTAGAATACGTAAAAAAAGTAAAAGCAAAATTACCTCAGTTCACACTACAAGATCATCTAGAAGCGGCAGATCCAGATAAAATAGCTACTTTAGCTCGCATAGCTAATAAAAAGAAAATCCAAGTAGTGATGGCTATATTAAGTGATAAATTGCAGTCACTTGATCAAAAGTTTATTGATGATAATACAGTATTATGGTTAAAGCAGTCAGACAAATTTTTTAAGATCTGATAAAGTACATTTATCATCCTTACTCTCAATAGTTTGAATCGTCCCCAAAGATTTGAGGGTTTTAGCTAAATTTGGGAGTCCGCTATTGGCCGAATGAGGATCTTTAGTCTATGCTGATTAATAGTGGTAAGCGACTGTGGACACAAGCATCCCTGCCAAAAAAGATAATCAGCTTAATTAACAGCCTAAATGAGGAAGCACATAATGAATAAGAAAACAACGAGCAAGGGCGTATCTAAAAGCGCATCTCAGACACTCACCAGTAAATCCACTGGCAAGTCATCCAAGTCAGCCTCTGGGAGCGCACTCTCTCAGACAGGAACGCCAAAGCGTCAAACCTCTCCTAAGGCCGCTTCCGCTGCTTCAAAGACTCTTAGCGATGGTCGCACTAGCAAGGCTTCGAAATCCGCTGCAGGCAGTACGTTGGCGCAGACGCCAAAGAAGAAAGGAAAATAATTTCAATTTATAAATCGCCCTAATCGAGCTCCTTCGGAGTCGAATGAGGTCTGCGCTAATAGTCAGGCAAATAGGGGGCGCCATGAAGTTGTCTAGTAAAGATCATGTAAGAGCTTGTGAGCTAATTGAACATTGCAAAAAATATCAAGGTGAATATATTCCAGGTGATCATGGCTCGGGAAGTTGGGCAACAACATACTCAAATCAATTCATAGAAGCATCTGCTGAAATGTGTGCAATATTCAAAAGGTCTGGCTCTAACTTGCCAGTGTTCACACTTTCTCAATATTTTAAAAATGCAGGGATTCGCTCTTGTCGTGGCTCAGTAATGAATATAGATAAAGTTGAGTACCTCTATAAAACTCACTTAAAGAGCAAGGTTGAAAAATACAAGTGACTAATGAGTAGTAAAATTAACTCGAGTCCGAAAAGGCTGCTCTAGGATTTTTGCATTCGGCTATTTACAGTATTTCATCACCTTGAGCTGATGTTAAGCTTGTGGCCGAAACAGGAATGTTCGTGCATATGTGTTATCGATCCAAAGCGGTCATTCTTGGATGTTTAGTCTAATTATAACTACTAATAATGTATGCCAATAGCTTAGAGTTATTTTTAGACTGCATTTGTCGGATAAACATGCAGTCACGTTTATCTAATCATAAGATGGGCAGTCTAATACTTGTTATACAGAATAGGAGGGAGTGGGAAATGTTTGAAAATTTAAGTAAAGCCCTAAAAGACTTAACTTCAGTTTCTGTTCCTATAGAAAAGGACAAAAAAGGGTTTATTGATAAGCAGTGCCCAAATGAGGACTGTGAATTCTTATTCAAAGTCGATCATGAAGACTGGTCTAACCTATTCAAAGACGAAGCCGTTTGGTGCCCCTTATGTAGACATGAAGCTCCGGCAAATCAGTGGTTCACTAAAGGGCAAGTTGAACATAGCCTTGGTGAAGCAAAGAGGGTTGTTGAAAACACCATTCATAATGCATTGGTATCTGGCGCTGATAGTTTTAATAGAAAGCAAAGCAAGTATAAGTTTCTGTCAGTTTCCATGAAAGTTTCAGGCGGAAAGAAAAGCACTTATGCGCTGCCAGCAGAAGCAGTTGATGAGATGGAGCTCGAAATTGAATGTGAGAGCTGCGCTGCGCATTTCTCAGTAATTGGAAATGCCTTCTTTTGCCCATGTTGTGGGGAAAACTCGGTCACTCAAAACTACTCTGACGCTATCCGTAAAATAAGAAGCAAGAAAGAAAATATTGGAGTTATAAAAAAAGCATTAACGGATGTAGCGGGATTAGATGAGGCTGAAGTCACATGCCGATCTATACTAGAAAGCTGTATTTTAGATGGCGTCACTGCGTTTCAGAAATATTGTGAGGGGCTTTATTTAAAATATGACGTGCCGCCCTTTAATGCCTTCCAGCGTTTAGACCAAGGAAGCCGGCTTTGGCAAGATGCTATTGGCCGTGGATACCATGATTGGCTTAACCATCAAGAGCTTGTCTCACTTAATACTCTATTTCAGAAGAGACATTTGCTGGCACACAATGATGGAATCGTGGATTCCCGATATATCGAAAAGTCAAACGATGAATCTTATGTGGTCGGTCAAAGGGTCGTTGTAAAAAATGGTGATGTCGATTCATTGCTAAGTTGCCTTGTAAAGCTCGGAGACGGATTAATTGATGCAGTTAAGTCCGTATAACAATCGCAAGCACTCGGATCAATTTCCGCTGCGCCGAAACTTGCCCGGTGTTGCGGGCGTTGAAGCGCTATAGTAGTGGCTACTAAAAGGCCGCTTCTGGCCGAAAACCGACACCACCAGCGATAATGTCGACTTTGATTACAACCTTCCCACCCCACTAACCTTCATCAACTCCCTTGTCACCGCATCATTCAATATCCCGCGCGTTTGGCTTCGATTAGCGTGAGCCAATCGCGGGCGCGGGTGAGGCCGGTGTAGACCTGCTCGCGGGTCAGAATTGGGTTGGGCGTTTGCGGTAGCAATAGGGCGGTGTGCTAAAACTCCGAGCCTTGGGATTTGTGTACCGTCATCGCGAACACGGTTTCTACCGCGTACAGGCGGGAAGGCAACACCCAGAGAATAGGCTTTTCGGTGCCGCTGGAGGGGCACTTCAGTCATGGATAATGACAGAGTGGAGGTCGTGGGGTGCCTTGGGTTGTGGTGCTCATGTTCTCGTACCAGCCTGCGCCCATCGCGATAATCATGATCTCCATACCCCGCCACGCATTTGATGGTGTCTCTTCCTCTAAAGTACCAGCGACGTTTTCGTTGTATACCCTGACGAGGTTAGCATCTGAGTCGCATGTAAGTGACTGGCCAAGAGTGCGGATCAAATAGTCGAAGTTATCGCGCAAAAATGCATTGCTCTCGCGGATCTCAGGCATCATCGGTACGTTGGCACAATCTCCTGTGAGTATCTGATAGCCGGGTGGGGTACGCAGTGGAGAGCTAGAGTATAAAGAGGCGTTGCCCTGGGCAATGGCTCTACTGAGCATGCGTGTATATTCGGTGCTAATAGTCTGATCATCCCAACGGCGTGACTGCTTTAAGTTGTCATGTAGTTTTGAGCTGGATAAGAAACAGCCCAAGTCCTCTTTATCACTATAAGCCTCGCTATAGTAAGTACCAGTTGAGGAGGTGGCCGTCATGACCTCTGGATCGCTAAGCTTAAGTTCGCTTGAAGTATTTGGAATACGTATCGTGCACTTAGTAGGCGAAAGAACGATCCATTCTCCTGTCATAATGGTTTGTTCATCGAGCTTTGCTTCGTTGACTAAGGCGTCAATTTCGCTTTCCTGAAAACCGTTAGCCAGTGCTGCATTGCGTGTTGTAGGGCCGATGGCGCAACCTTCGCTGGCGAAAAAATCATCTACGGTGGTCGGTGTCGTGCCAGCGCTGGTTGGTGCCGCTGTGAATAACAGGCCAATACTTAGGAAAGCATGTCCTAAAAATCTAACGGATGTGATCAATGTCATGGGCGATCTCTTTTTCAGTATGCATCGTTTAATAGCGCATGGTGGAGGGAGGCTCTCATCTCCAATCACATTCGTAGCTGCAAGAAGCATGTCCTGTTGTGTGGCCGACAACACAGGTGGCTGAAGCTTCGCGTACACTCACAACGCCCCGAATCAAACATGTTTGGATAGACAAGCCCATCGGTGCTCGGCGCGAAGGCTTGGCAGCTAAGTGTTACCCCCCAACCCCACTAACCCTCATAACCTCCCTAGCCACTGCATCATTCAATATCCCGCGTTTGGCTTCGATCACTGTCAGCCAATCGCGGGCGCGGGTGATGCCGGTGTAGACCAGCTCGCGGGTGAGGATGGGGTTGGGCGTTTGCGGTAGCAGTAGGGCGGTGTGCTGAAACTCTGACCCCTGGGATTTGTGTACCGTCATCGCGAACACGGTTTCTACCGCGTGCAGGCGGGAAGGTAGCACCCAGTGAATCGGGTTGTCTGCGTCACTGGTCGGAAAGGCGACGCGTAAAAGTGTCCTGCCGGGAGTGCGGGGATCAGGCACCGCCATTGTGATGCCAATATCGCCGTTCATTAGTTTCAGGCCGTAGTCGTTTTGGGTGACCAGTACCGGGCGGCCTTCGAACCAGCCTTTCTCTAACGTGTGGTCGTTGCCGAACAGCAGCTTTTCGCGGCGCAATGTTTTGGCGATGCGCAGGTTTAAGCCTTCTACTCCCCACGGGCCTTTGCGTAGCGCGCATAGCAGTTGGAAGCGGCTGTAGGCGTTGAGTACTTGCTTAGCCCACGCATCGTAAACGTCTCTGTTCTCTTCAAACGCCAGTGCCGTCTCAGGCCGTTCACTTGCTAGGGTATTCAGGTAGTGCTGGTAGCCGGTGGGCGGCGCAATTGGCTCGCCCTTTAAATTGGTGCGGCCTTCGCCTGCGTTGGGAAAACGCTCCGGGCTGCCGGTGATCACTAGGCGCTCCAGGGCGCTGTCTTCGTTTTGTGCGTCAGGCTTCAACACCAGGTGGTGCAGGTCGGCGTAGCCGTTATTTAGTACGCCATGCACGGCTTGGTGTTTATCCCGTTCCCGCAATGCCTCACTTAGCGGCTGGTTAATCGCCTGGGCGAGCTGGCCGATGCCGCTTGTTTCAGTAAAGCGGTGGCTTACCCGCAGCATGGTAATGGCTTGATCCAGCGGTTGGCCGTTGGGGTCGATTAATTCATCCGGCAGCGGGTGGTCGGTGAGTTCGGTTAGCCACTGCGCCGTGGCGGGTGTGTAGTGGGCGGCGTCGGCGCGGCGGCACAGGTCGCCCAGCACGGCGCCTGCTTCCACGGATGCCAACTGATCTTTATCCCCCAGCAGCACCAGCTTGGCGCTGCTGGGGAGGGCGCTGAGCAGCGCCGTCATCATTTCGATATCCACCATCGAGGCTTCATCCACCACCAGCACATCCAGCGCCAGCGGGTTGGCGGCGTTGTGGCGGAAGTGGCGGGTGTCTGATCTTGCGCCTAATAAGCGGTGGAGTGTGGTGACTTCTGTGGGGATGGCTGCTTGTAGCTGCTCTGTGGCTTTATCTTCGCGAGCTGAAGCTCCCTCCCACAAAGTGGCTAAATCATTTATGGGGAGCTTTGCAACTTGTCCGGCGATGGATTCGTTAAGCCGTGCGGCGGCTTTGCCGGTGGGGGCGGCTAGGCGAATGCGCAGAGGGTGGGCGTTGGGCTGGGCCAGTTGTAGGGTTTGCAGCAGGGCCAGCAGGCGCACCACGGTGGTGGTTTTGCCGGTGCCGGGCCCGCCGGTGATGATGGCGAAGGGGCTGCGGGCGGCTAGGGCGCAGGCGGTTTTTTGCCAGTCTATGCTGTTGCTGGCGGGGAATAGGGTATCTAGGGCATCTTTGAGTATTTGGGGGTGACTATCGTCACCCTTCGCGAGCTGAAGCTCCCTCCCACAAACATCTGCATGTTCTGGAGTGGCTTCATTACTGCCGCGTTGAAGCGACCTTCCACCAGTTTTATCAAGTTCTGTGGTGGCTAATCGGGCGGCGATTTCCTGGTGTAGGGTTTGCTCGAACTGCCAGTAGCGGCGCAGGTAGAGTTTGCTGGTGTTGACGCTGTGGCTCACTACCAGGGGTGTATTGCCGGGGCCGTCGCTGATCAGCGTGGGGTGGTGGAGCGCGGCCTGCCATTCGGGCAGCGTTAGCGTGGCCAGCACATGGCTGGGTAGCGGCGGCGGGTCGTTGAGGTCGTCGCCTTCCGGCGGCAGCGAAAGCGCAAAATCGGGGGCTTCCAGCGTAGCGGCTATATCCAGGCAGACATGGCCACGGCCAAGCTGGTGGCTGGCTAGAGCCGCACCTAGCAACAGCAGCGGCGGGGCGTTTTGGGTTTCGCGATCGAGAAAGCGCACCAGGGCCAGATCCAGATCCCGCAGCCAGCCACGGGCAACCCAGCGCTCACACAGTAGAAATAGCGCGGCGGTATCGCTTAGCGCGGGGTGCGGCTGGGCGGCTGATTCTGCCGGTGGTGCTGCCGATGCCGTTGGATCAACCGCTGCGGGCGGCGCGTCATCGGCGAACAGGTCAAGGTTCAGGGAGCCCCCGTTCTTGGAGGCTAAGTCACGCTTACTCATACTACCGCTTCCTGGTTTGTTACTGCGGAGGCTGCCGCGGTGCCGGTAAATAGCGCATCCAGCGCTTCGATCAGCGCGACCGGGGCGGGCACGGCGTGAACTCCGCGGGCGGTGGTGCGGCTGCCGCGCAGAAATACCGTCATCGAGCCGCCCAAATGTTGGTGCGGGTCGTAGTCGGGCAGGCGCGCTTTGAGTAGCCGGTGGAGGGCGAGCATATACAGCGCCGCTTGCAGGTCGTAGCGCTTTTCGAGCATGGCATCGCGCAGGGCGTCAGCGCTGTAGGCGCTGTCATCGCTGCCCAGGTAGTTGGATTTCCAGTCGAGCACATAGAAGCGGCCTTCATGCTCAAAGGCGAGATCGATAAAGCCCTTGAGCATGCCGTTGAGGGTGTCGGCATCCAATACGGGGCGTGATACCCCTGGCAGTAAGTGGTCACTGACCAGCTCATCTAGCTTGCGCGTTTGTACCTGGTGCGCGGCAAACCAGAACTCCAGCTCCACCTGATAACTTTCGAGTTCACATAGCGCCACTTGGCTGCCTTCGCTGGGCTCTGTCAGGGACGGGGACGGGGCCAGTGACAGAGAGTGAGGCAGGGGAAGCGGCGTGGCGAGCAGTTCTTCCAGCCAACCCGCCAGGGTGTCGTGCCATGCCTGCCAGCCGCGCAGTTGAACGCGCCGCCGCAGCATGTCTTCCCTGGCGGCGGGGTCTTCTAGCGCTTTGTTGAAGCCCAGTTGGCCCGCCCACTCCAGCAATCCATGCAGGAAGGTGCCGGGGCCTGGGCCACGCGGAAAACGGTGCAGGTGAAACGCTTCGGTGTTGATGGCGTTGTCGTGGGGTTCGTCCAGCACTTCCAGGGTGGTGGCTTCCTGGGGAGTGGTGGGTTCCGGCGCGGGCGTTGGCAGCGCCGCGCCTGGCACTGCTTCCGAGACAGCCCCTGAGGTACGCAGCGCCGAGTAGCTGGCGATCCACCACTGTTCACGGGCGGGGCGCAGCGGGGTGCGGGCGTGGCCCAATGCCTGCTGTTCCGGTGCCGGGGTAAAGCGCAGCGCGGTGGGTTCCGGGGCGTCACTTAGCGCGATATCGCTGTCTCTTACCAACTCGCCTAGCGCCTGGGTAAACGCGCTGGGGGCGATGGCTTTGCCGCCGTTGATCAGGTGGCCGATGGCGCTGTTCTCGCTGCCTTTTAGCGGTGCCAGCCCCAGCCAAGTGGCGTGCCGGGCGCGGGTGAGCGCGACGTATAGCTTGCGCAGGTCTTCGCCGAGGCGTTCGCGGTCGGCGGTGGCCAGCGTGGCTCCATCGGCACTTAGGCTGAGTTGCAGCGTGCCTGCGCTATCGTGCCAGCGCAGCGGCAGGTCGGTGTCGCTGACCGGGCGGTGGTTGGCGATAAACGGCAGGAACACCAGCGGGTACTCCAGCCCCTTGGATTTGTGAATGGTCACTACTTTGACTAGATCGGCGTCGCTCTCCAGGCGCAGCTTGTGGCTGTCGCCGTGGCTGTCAGGGTCGGCAATGGCTTCGGCCAGAAAGCGAATCAGCGCGTGTTCGCCGTCCAGCTCCTGGCTGGCGTGCTGCAGCATTTCACCCAGGTGGAGCAGGTCG
>Ga0209344_10003676_pt1 | contig 14846 bp, 11 predicted proteins | sample Cruoilmetagenom6_FD_187293 | JGI IMG/M metagenome (GOLD analysis project Ga0209344, IMG submission 187293) | Oil polluted marine microbial communities from Coal Oil Point, Santa Barbara, California, USA - Santa Barbara Oil Seep Sample 6 (SPAdes)... | ecosystem: Environmental > Aquatic > Marine...
GTCACGCGGTGGTTATTGAACGATTTGCCCGAAATGCAATAGAAGCGGGACAACACATTAAAATTGTTGGTGACCGGATACCCCTTGGCCAATCTCACTACCTGATCAGGAAAGATACAACAAAAGAAATTCAACCGGCCACCTTGGCATTTAAAGAATGGCTACGCACACAATTCCTTAAACAGGATTGAGCCTGATCGGGGTCTGCTCCGGTAGGGGGCAAAGTAGTACGCTAACGAAAGCGGGTGTTCATTCGAAGTGCAGAGAATGGCTGGATTGAGGCCAAGTTGTCGACATCAGCGATACCGAACGATAGCGGAAACAACTCTTCTTGAATGTCACTTCATGCATGATAATGGTATGTCATGAGCACTGATGACATCAAAAAACCAAGAGCTTCAATCCGAAAGCGTTCGAATGCTATCAAGGAATTTCGCTGTAAGAACTTGATTGCCGTGATTGAAGATCCTGTGAACATTGGAAACATAGGTACGGTCATTCGAAATGCAAACGCGCTTGGCGTCGAAAAAGTCTATATTGTTGACCCACTCAATGCGCTTCCCGGCGACTGGCAAGACATGCGTGAATCGCGTTCAATTTCCAAGACGTCTGCGTCTTCCATTAAGTGGACTTTTGTAAAACGTTTCGAAAGCACTGAGGCATGCGTTGAGCATCTGGAGACGCAAGGTTTTATTTCTGTTGTGACGTCGCCTCATGTCAAGGGGAAGACCAATGCCTATCTGCACGAGGGTGACTACACTGAATATGCGAAACTTGCTGTCTGGTTCGGCAACGAAAACCGTGGCATTACTGATCTCGCCATTGAGCGCAGCGAAATGTGCATTGCAATCCCGATGTTCGGAATGATCGAGAGTATGAACCTCGGAACCAGTTCCGGAATAGTTCTATACGAAATCACAAAGCAACGGCGGGCTTATCAGAGTGCGTATCTTCGCAGTGGACGGCGAGGGAAGCGTTCGGAACCACTACCGACCGAAATGCCTCGTGAAGATGGATCGGCTTAGCCTCCAAAAAGTTGAATCGCTTGAAGCGATAAAAGCTGCCAATCATCTCAAGGTCTACTTAGTCCCGCATAGTTCCATTTTACGCATTGCATGACGCATGTCATCTTTCGGCACGTGGGGGGAATTATAGGCGCTTGAAACAATTTATAGACATGGCCCTGATCAGGGTCTGAGAGGCTTGTGGGCAGGATTGTACGTTAACGAAATCGGTCGCCCGTTAGAAGTGCAGAGAGCGGTTGGATTGAAGCCTAATCAGACAAATGAGTTGCATTCTAAATGGTTATCGCATGCATTAAATACTGTAATCCTAATGGGCCCAAATCTAGTGAAACCCAGACCCCCAATAGGTCAATATATATGTTTCATCGCTAATGGCTGTTACGAGCCTTAGTTACATGGTTTCTTAGGTAAATTATTCACGTCAGGCTTATAATACCGTGTTACGAAATAGTATGGCTCACCTGCATTGACAGGCATCCAGTAGGTGTCGTCTTTCGGGTTTTCTACGCTGAAAGTAACGGTAATATTGCCGTTGGCATCCGGTTCGGTATTGTATGCATTGAACAGATCATTCTTGCCCGGAAGAGTATTGCGTGACAGAGCACTGTAGCGCGTCATCGACCAGAACAGTTCAACCCCTTCAGGCTTATACGGCATCGTAAACACTTCTGTCTTGTCACCATTAAGCACTTCATCTTTGCAGTTCGTAAAAAAGGGGCCATAATAAGCATGGTGGACTGGAAAACCAAGGTGCCCAATAATAGCAACAGCACGATATTCCACGTCATTACTATTTGCTTCATCACTGTCAATCGGACCAAACATTCCAATATTGCCCGTGGGCCCGAATTTAGGAGCAACAGCACCTAGATAGCTACTTACGCGCAGGTAATCCTCTTTGTCGAAATTCACCGAAGCCTCCAGCAGATCCTTGTTCTGCGGGTAAACATCATGAGTTTCAAGCGTATGTCTAATTGGATTATCAATTACCAGTTCTTTACTGCCAGCACTGGTAAGTTTTATTTGCTCTTGAATAGCCCATGCATTTGGCAGGTCTTCTGCGGTTTTCACCTGAATGCGGATAAATAAATGTGGGTAATCACCAGGGCTTTCTATAACCGTAGACCCTTCGGGAACTTTTACGCTTTTCCCTTTTCGTACGATTGTATACTTACCAACCGGATGAACTTCATCATAAATAGTATAGTGTTCCTGATCAGTAATATGAATAGAGTAATAGCGTCCTTCCTCGATTTCGGGATATTCAACCGTTACTGGCCCATCTGAAAGGTCAATAACCGTTTTAGTGTATATATGGTCTAATGCAGGTGTAACTACAGGATCAGTTCCCTCGGTTGGCAGTGCCTTGGTATGTAAAAGTTTATTGGTGCCGCCAGCTTGCTTGGCCGTCGTTTCCATATACACCATATGATGATATACTTTAACTGCCATTAGGTCAGCATCACTCGGGCGTTCTTGGGCATATGAATTTGTGGTTATCGAACTAATGGCAATGGCTGCCAAACAAAAAAATCTTGAAACGAGTTTCATTTTAAATCCCAATTATTACAATCGCACTATAAATATAACTATCGTCTAGGCAAGTCTTTGATCTATAGACACGAACCTGATATCCGCAAAATATGTAATTTCACCCATTATATCAACACGTTAAGCACTGTCCCAACTGGGACATTGGCTTTTTACAGCAATTTTCGCAGTTCAAACTTCTGAATTTTCCCCGTAGCGGTTTTCGGCAATTCACAAAATATCACCTGCTTCGGCCGCTTGAAACCGGCCAGATTTGCCCGGCAAAAATCAATGATTTCCTGCTCGGTCGCACTTGCCCCTTCTTTCAATTCCACAAAGGCACAAGGAACCTCGCCCCACTTCTCATCCGCCTTGGCAACCACAGCCGCCAAAGATACCGCAGCGTGGCGGTGCAACGCCCCTTCAATTTCCACCGACGAAATATTCTCACCCCCCGAGATGATAATATCCTTCAAACGGTCTTTCACCTGCGCATAGCCATTGGGATGCATCACAGCCAGATCGCCCGTGTGAAACCACCCGCCTTCAAACGCTTCCGCCGTGGCTTGCGCGTTCTTCAAATATCCCTTCATCGTCGCATTGCCACGCATCAAAATCTCGCCGATGGTTTCCCCATCCGCAGGCACATCCGTCATCGTGTCCGTGTCGACCACGCGCATATCTTCCATCATCACCATCAATGCACCGGTACGCGCCTTGATCTCAGAGCGCGCGGATGTATCCAGCCCGTCCCAATCCGTATTCCATGCACACATCAAAGTATGCCCGTAAGTTTCGGTAAGCCCGTAAACTTGCGTAACATTGAACCCCAACCGCTCAATACCTTCCAGAATGGCAGCGGGCGGCGGTGCCCCTGCCGTGAAAACTTCAATCGGGTGCTCGAATGCTTTGCGATCCTCTTCAGGCGCATTCACGATCATCCCCAACACAATCGGCGCGCCACCAAAATGGCTGATCTTATAGCTATCAATTGCATCATAAATCACTTTCGCCGTCACAACCCGCGTACAAATTATCGTGCCCGCCACTGCTGCCATAGACCACGAATGACACCAGCCATTGCAATGAAACATCGGTACAATCGCCAGATATTTCGGGTGCGACGGCAAAGACCAATCGGAAATTGTGCCGATCGCCATCAAATAGGCCCCGCGGTGATGATAAACCACGCCTTTTGGTTTGTTCGTGGTACCTGACGTATAGTTCAACGCAATGGCGTCCCATTCGTCACCCGGCATATCCCAAACGGCATTCGGATCACCCGTTGCCAGAAACGCCTCATAACCCATCTCACCGATAGCTTTCGGATTTTGATTGGCTTGGGTGTCAAGAATATCGATCACCAGCAGATCAGGATTGTTCAACTGCGCAATCGCCTTTACCCCTTCAGGTGACAATTCCGCGTCAATAATGACCGCCCGCGCCTCACCATGTTCCAGAATATATGCAATAGTCTCGGCTTCCAGCCGCGTATTGATCGTGTTCAATACCGCCCCCGACATCGGAATACCGAAATGCGCTTCTACCATCTCGGGCAAGTTGGCAGAGATAATCGAAACCGTATCCCCCTTACCGATCCCGCGCGCGTTCAAGGCCGAGGCAAGCCGCCTGCACCGTTCATAAACCTGCCCCCAACTATAGTGACGGTTCCCGTAAACCGTCGCAGGCTTATCGGGAAAAATCAGAGCCGTTCGTTTCAGAAAAGATAACGGCGATAGCGGTACAAAGTTCGCTGCATTCCGATCGAAGCATTCATATTTATTTGCGTCCACCCTAAGTCTCCCTAATTTCTAACAGCTTGGCCCTTGTCCAACAGGCTTGCAATACGCGCGTGGCTTTCCTTGGTTTTCGCCAAAACCAAAAACGCCGCCCGTTCGCGATCATACAAATCCTGCTCACTTTGTTGCAAGCTGTCATCGCTACCCGTGTTCACCACAATCGTCGCAACTTGCATCGCTACGGTTTTATCATGTGGAAAAAACAGCCCGTCATCGACACCTTTTTGCATAAAGTCAGACATGCGCGTCAATAATGCACGACCTGGCAATTCAAACACGGGCGCCATTGGTGGCATATAACCTACCTGCATATCGCTCAAAGCATTGGTCGCCGTCACAACCAGCTTGTCGCGGTTAATCACCTCAATATCACGCTCGGGCAGAAAATACTGATACCGCGCCGACATATCGGGGCTGCTGCCTATATGCCCGTAGCCGATTTGCATCCATGTGTTCCAAGCTGCTTTTTCCCAATCACCAGTCGCCTGAAACCACCGCCAAAGCGTTTCTTTAACACCGCCGCCACCCGGCACTACGCCGACACTGGTTTCAACCAACCCGAATACCGTATTAGTGTGCGCCACAACCTTATCGCAATGCAATAAGACCTCAAAGCCGCCACCCAAGCTAAGTCCGGATGGCGCGCCGACAACGGGAACGGGTGCATATTTCAACGCTTTTACCGCCTGCTGGAAATCGTCCAGAAAACCATCCATTCCGGTCCAGTCAGCGCTTTCTATGAATGCGCGAAAACGGTTCAGATCAACGCCGGCCGAAAAATGCTGCGCGTCATTATGCACCAAAATACCCTTGCCATGATCCTTTGCAGCAGCCGCGACAATCTCCATCGACGCACCTGTTAATGCGTTTGCTTTTGAATGGAACTCGATCAGTCGCAAATCACCTTGTAATGCATAAAGGCTTGCGGCCTGGTTTTTAGCAATGGGTGTCAGCGTGCGTTTCAACATATGAAACCGCACAGTCCCTTCTGGTAAAACCACGGGTGCCGCAACGCCACTTTCGCAGCCTTGCTCAAATACGCGCACTGTCAGTTTGCCGCCGATCACTGCATAAAACGGGCCGTTTTCCACAGAAGCTTCCAAAGCCATCGGTACAGCCAAGCCAGCTTCCACAATCAAGGCTTTGGCCACGTCTGCCCCAAGTGCATCCATCATCTCGAACGGCCCACGCACCCAGTTAAACCCCAGCTTCATCGCGTCATCAATATCTTGCGGGCTGTGCGTAACAGTTGGGATCAAATCAGCAGCATAGGCAAACACACGCCCTAGCATGCGCCGGCAAAACTTGGTTTCCGGCCCGCTGCCTGCGATCAGTTCGGTTAGAACTTCGCGCCCCAAAGCTTGATTTTCAGCAGCAGTCACTGCTTTTTGCGGCAATGTCGCAACCCGCGGTCGCGTCTTGCCCGTTGCTAGATCAACTGCCAGCTCTTGCGCGTCTACAGATCGGTAAAACCCGCCCTTGCCCTTGTCACCGGTAAATCCGTTTGCAACCATCTCGCGGATCAGCGGCATTACGGGGTTACCTTTCGTGCCAACTGCATGGAACACATCACCTTTGGGCAGTATATCGCCAAGCGTGTCCACCACATCCGACATAAGATCGACCCCGATCAAATCATAAAGCCCGAACACACCGGTTTTCGGGATCCCCATCGGGCGGCCCATCAATGCATCGGCCTGTTCAACGCTTAAACCCAGCTTGAACGCTTCATCCATGCCAACCTGCAAAGCAAATACACCGACGCGGTTCCCAAGGAAACCGGGCGTATCATTGCAGCGCACAACGCCCTTACCCATGACCGTATCATTATAAACCGCCAAACGGTCCATAACTGCCTCATCGGTATCGGCACCACGCACCAATTCCAGCAGACGCATATAGCGCACAGGATTAAAGTAATGCGTAATTGCAAAGCGTTTGCGAAATGCAGTAGGCATGTCTTCCACCAGTAGTGAAATTGGGATGGTTGATGTGTTCGATGTAACAATACAATTGTCAGAAATCGTATTATTTAGGCGCATATAGAGGTCTTTCTTAATGTCCAATCGCTCAACAATCGCTTCAACGATCCAGTCGCATTCCCCCAGTTTGTCAAAGTCATCGCGGATATTGCCCAGCTCGATCAGATCAGCCCGTTTCTTGTTCACCAAGGCGGGTGGGTCGGATTTCAGCAGCCGTTCCTTGGCGGCATTAACCACCCCATATGCACCATCTTTGCCCGGCAGATCCATCAGCAATACGCTTTGCCCCGCATTGGCGATTTGTGCCGCAATACCGGCACCCATCGTACCCGCACCAATGACAGCTATTCTTTTAAATTCAGACATTTCCATTCCTTAGTTAATCTCAAAAAACGGCCGCAGGGCACGGTTAACTTCAATTGGTCGTTCAGATGGCAGCATGTGCCCCGCCCCGGTGACAATCACAGGACTTGAAACCTTCAGTGCCGCGGCCATTTTCAACCCGAATTTCACCGGCGTCATTTTATCTTTTTCGGCCAATATACACTGGCACGGGCAGGTAATCATATCCGCAGCCGCTGACCCGCCGGTATAATCTGCGCAAGCTTTTAGATCAGCATACAAGGCCCCTTGTGCATTTTCAGCCATCAACTGCTTACCGTAATTCATATGATCCTGACCCGGCATCGTGTGATCATGGCGGTGGCCGTCCACCCCATGCCCCCAATCAGTCATCGCCGCAATTGCAGCGGGCTCATTGTCTTTCGCCATGCCCAAAAGCGCATCATTCACCGGTATTGCAAGCGCGGTTGCGATTTGTGACAGGCTCTTCACACGATCAGGGAAACGTGCCGCCAGTTCCAATCCGACAAGCCCGCCTTGGGAATGGCCTATCACGTTGGCAGCTGACACAGCTAAAACATCCAGTAATTCCACCATCCAGTCGGCCATATCCTCGATGGAAGTTAACGCCGCCCCTTTCGACAACCCATGGCCGGGCATGTCCGGCACCAGTACCTGCCAACCACGATTTGCAAAAAACCGCCCCTGCAGCATATAGCTTAAATGACTTTGCCCGCTGCCATGCAGGAACAATAAAACATTGCCCTTTGGATCAAACGCACGACCGCCCGTTGAAATAAAGGTCTCTTGACCACGTACTGTCAGCTTCATTTTGCAGCTCCCGCAACTTTGCCCGCAATACGCAGAGCTGCGTTAAAGTCCGCTGCAATATCCTCAAAGTCCTCAAGTCCGACAGAAATACGTAACAAATCATCTGTCAGCCCCGCTGCTTCCATCGCTTCAGGTGTGATATGCGAATGCGTTGTTGAGCCGGGATGAATCACAAGCGTTTTCGCGTCCCCGACATTCGCCAGATGCGACGCCAGCTGAACATTTTCGATAAATGCCTGCCCTGCTGCACGCCCGCCTTTAATGCCGCAAGCAATGATCGAGCCCGCCCCTTTTGGCATCAACTGCTTGGCCAACGCATGATCGGGATGGTCTGGCAGTAAGGGATGTTTCACCCATGAAATCCCTTCATGTCCGGTCAAAAACGCCAGCATTTTTTCAGTGTTTGCCATATGTCGCTCCATACGCAGACCCAAAGTCTCAATACCTTGGATCAAATGAAACGCATTGGTCGGGCTTAAACACGGGCCAATATTATACATCCCTTCGGTACGTACGCGGGTGATAAAGGCCGCAGGCCCGTACTCTTCCCACAGGTTCACGCCCTGAAAACCAAAATGCGGTGTCGTCAGTGTGGGAAATTTATCGTTTTGCCCCCAGTCGAAATTCCCGCCATCAATCACCGCACCACCCAAAGCAATGCCGTGCCCGCCAATCCATTTCGTCAGCGAATGGATCACGATATTCGCGCCACTCTCCAACGGTTTGAACAACCACGGTGTGTTGAACGTGGCATCAATGACCAACGGCACACCGGCAGCGGCGGTGATTTTTCCAACTTCAGGAACGTTCATGATATCCATACCGGGGTTACCGATCACTTCACCGAATACCATCTTGGTATTTGGTTTAATTGCGGCCTTGAACCCTGCTAAATCATTGGGTTTTACAAAAGTCGTGGTGATCCCGTATCGGCTGAGTGTATGTTGAAACAGGTTGATATTCGCGCCGTACATTTGCGACGACGATACAATATGATCCCCCGCAGAACACAAAGCCAACACTGTCAAAAACAACGCAGCCATGCCCGAGGATGTGGCCACCGTTCCAATACCACCTTCAAGGGCTGCCAACCGCTGTTCCAAAACAGCTACTGTCGGATTGGAAATCCGCGAGTAAATATGCCCGCCCACTTCCATGTTGAATAAAGCCGCTGCTTGTTCGGTGTCTTGAAACACATATGACGTCGTTTGATGAATAGGCACAGCACGACTGCCATAGCGACTGTCAGGGCTGTGCCCGGCATGTAATCCCAACGTGTTGAATTTATAGTCGCCACTCATAGCATAATTTCCCTATATCCTTGCCCATAGCAACGTCATATTCCTGGTCGGAACTGTCAATTAAAATCGCCAAATGTCGCAAAAAAGCTTTGTAATGTCCTTAGCATAGTTTTAAATGTCTGACAATTAAGATATTTGCTGTACAACATAATTTGGGCAAGCGCATTAGAATGCCGACAGCCCCGCTGACCCTGGAGACCAAAATGGCCGAAGCAAAGTTATTTCCGACCCGCAGATTACGCGCAACACCCTTTACACCGCGCGTCGAAGCAGCAGGCGTTTCGGGTTATACGGTTTACAACCACATGCTATTGCCCACAGCCTTTAACAGCCTTGAAGAAGATTATGCACATTTAAAACAATACGCCCAGATCTGGGATGTTTCGGCTGAACGCCAAGTCCAGATCGAAGGGCCCGACGCCCATAAGCTTGCCTGCATGATCAGCGCACGTGATTTGCGAAATGCGCAGCCCGGGCGCTGCTATTACGCGCCAATCCTCGACAAAAACGGCGGGTTTTTGAATGACCCCGTAGCCTTATGCCTTGCCCCCGATAAGTTTTGGTTCTCCATTGCCGACAGCGATCTGTTGCTTTGGGTTGCAGGGATAGCACAAGGATTAAACCTTGATGTCACTGTCACAGAACCGGATGTTTCCCCATTGGCCATACAGGGCCCGTTGGCCGAAAATCTGTTGGTTGATGTTTTTGGCGAAGACATCCGCGCCATCAAATTTTTCCGTTTTACCGCCTTCCCTTTCATGGGCCGCATGCTGAATATTGCGCGCTCCGGCTGGTCAAAACAGGGCGGCTTCGAAATATATCTGGATGACAGCAGCCTGGGTCTAGCGCTTTGGGATGCCATCACGGCCAAAGGTGCGCCCTATAATTTACGTGCCGGTTGCCCCAACTTGATCGAGCGCATTGAAAGCGGGCTATTTGGTTATGGCAATGACATGACCAATGAAGACACACCACTTGAAGTCGGCCTGGAAAAATTCTGCGCACTGGATAGCGACGCCGCATTCATCGGCAAAGACGCCCTGTTGCGCCAACGCGACGAGGGCATCAAAAAGAAACTGATGGGCCTGACAATCGAAGGCGATGCAATGGCTGCAGTTTCAATGCCTTTGCCCTGTCTAAAAAACGCGTCAAAAATCGGCATCGTCACCTCGGGCATTTACTCACCCGATTTAGACAGCAACATCGCCTTTGCTATGCTTGATATAACCGTGGCAACTGTAGGAACTACAGTTGATGTGGAAACGTCATCCGGAATGCGCAAAGCGGAAGTCTGCGAAATCCGCGATTTCGAAACCCGCCTGAAAGCAAACGCTTAAATATCCAGCGCCCGAAATTCGGCAATGGTTTGGGTCAAACCTTCTTTTAAACTTATTTCAGGCTGCCAGCCTAATTTGCGCAACTTTTCGCTGTCCATCAGTTTGCGCGGTGTGCCATCTGGTTTGCTAAGGTCTTTTACAATCTTGCCGTCATATCCTGATACCGCGCAAATCATGTTCATCAATTCCATGATTGAAACTTCCTGACCGCTGCCAATATTCACATGACTATGCCCTGAATATTCTTTCATCAAAAACACCAATGCGTCCGCACAATCATCCGCATGCATAAATTCACGCAAAGGTGTTCCTGTTCCCCACATTGTCACTGTAGGATCACCCGCGTTTCTGGCTTCTTCTATCTTGCGGATCAAGGCCGGCATCACATGGCTGGTCTGCAGATCATAATTGTCGCCCGTTCCATAAAGATTGGTTGGCATCGCGGAAATGTAGTCAACGCCGTGCTGTTTGCGATATGCCTGACACAATTTAATGCCCGCAATTTTTGCAATCGCATACCATTCATTGGTCGGCTCCAACGCCCCTTCCAAAAGTGCCTCTTCCTTAATCGGTTGATCAGCCAATTTCGGATAAATACAAGATGATCCCAAAAACAGCAGCTTTTCAACATTCACATCAAACGCCGCCTTGATAATATTGGCTTCGATCATTAGATTATCGTACAGAAAATCTGCCGGAAAATTGTCATTGGCAAATATCCCGCCAACTTTCGCAGCTGCCAAAAATACGGCGTCAGGTTTATTTGCTTTAAACCATTCCTGCACCGCAGCCTGGTTTTTTAAATCCAGCTCGCTACGCGTAGCTGTTAGAACTTTACAGCCCTCATCCTTCAGGCGCCGCACAATTGCACTGCCGACCATCCCGCGATGGCCTGCCACATAAACCCGCTTGGATTTTAGATTATAGCGCACGCAGGTTATCCAGTTTCGCTTCGTCAAAATCGGCTTGAACCATTTCGGCAACCAATTCGTCAAATGACGTTTGCGGTGTCCAGCCCAGCTTTTCCTTGGCCTTGCTTGCATCCCCCAAAAGCGTTTCCACTTCTGTTGGGCGGAAATAGCGTTCGTCAACCGCAACAATTACATTCCCGTTTGCATCACGCCCCACTTCATCAACACCCTCGCCTTCAAAGGTGATGTTCATATCCAGCTCTTTGGCTGCCGCTAGAACAAAATCACGCACTGAATACTGCACCCCTGTCGCAATAACAAAATCTTCGGGTTTTTCCTGTTGCAGCATCAGCCACTGCATTTCCACATAATCACGCGCATGGCCCCAATCGCGTTTCGCGTCCATATTGCCCAGCTTTAAGGTGTCCTGTACGCCCAACTTTATCCGCGCCAAAGCCCGTGTGATTTTACGCGTTACAAATGTTTCACCGCGCTTCGGGCTTTCGTGGTTAAACAAAATCCCGTTGCAGGCATAAAGCCCGTAAGCTTCGCGATAGTTGATCGTAATCCAGTACGCATACATTTTTGCTACTGCATACGGACTGCGCGGATAAAACGGTGTGGTTTCCGTTTGCGGGGTTTCTTGTACCAATCCATATAATTCAGATGTAGATGCCTGATAGAATTTTGTCTTATCACCAAGCCCCAAGATGCGAATAGCTTCCAACATACGCAATGCACCAAGCGCGTCTGAATTCGCAGTATATTCAGGTTCTTCGAAAGACACAGCAACATGGCTTTGTGCCGCCAGATTATAAACCTCGTCAGGTTTTACCTTCTGCAAAACATGGGTCAAACTGGTACTGTCCGTCATATCACCGTGATGTAGAACAAACCGCCCTTCACGCCCCTCAGGTCCTTCATAAAGATGGTCGATGCGCGCTGTGTTAAACAATGAAGTACGCCGCTTGATACCGTGTACCTCATATCCTTTTTCCAGCAGAAACTCTGCAAGGTAGGCCCCGTCTTGACCCGTTACACCGGTTATCAGGGCTTTTTTAGTACTCATTATTAACCATCCTTTGTGCAATACTAACTGACATGAAAAGACAGAATTTATTATGCCTTCCATTCACAAGCAGCAATACATCTTCTCTTACATCTGGACAACTCTTAAGCTAAAACCGATTGAAGTCGACCAAATTTATCTACTCGGGCACAGTTATGACCATTCGCGCACATATATTCAGCAATCTTCAACCGGTTCTTTATTTCAAACAGATCCCGGAATTTGCAAATACTATTAATGGTGTCACGTTTACATTTGGTCTGACAGTTCCGGATGACATTGACGTTCTTATCGTTTTAACGCGCGCATCATATGCAATCCCAACACACCTACCGAAAAATCGCACGGCATTTTATGCGGGCGAACCCGATGTCATACACGCATACAGCAGCCGCTTTTTAAACCAGTTCGGCATCGTCGTAACCACCAGCGATAAAGAGCTGACAACATTAAAGTTACGTGAAACAATTCGGCCCCTGCCATTTGTCGGCATAAACTTTGAAGACAAAGAAAATCCCTTGAATATTACCTATTTCGAGACCCTTGAATGCCCGCCAAAGAACGATAAAATATCAATTGTTACCAGCAAGAAAGCCCATACTGATTTCCACAAAAACCGTTTGGAATTTCTTGAGGCTATAAAGCAGAAAATCCCGGAACACATTGAACTCTACGGGCATGGGCTTAAACCTGTCGATGATAAAAAAGACGCACTTCTTGACCATAAATATCACATTGCACTGGAAAACACCGGCGGCAAATATACTTGGACTGAAAAACTGTCTGACCCGCTATTGTGCTGGACTTTTCCATTTTACCACGGCTGTGATAACCTTGAAGAAGACATCCCGGCCAAAGCATTTGAATATATTGATATCAGCAATCCCGACCAGGTCATAAACCAAATGATGGCTGCCGTTAAAGATGATCTATGGTCACAGCGCAAACAAGATATCTCGGATGCGCGTGACATTATTTTTTCCGATTTTAATATAATGAAAAGATTTGCACAAATTGCACAACAGCTGGTGTCACTAGAACCCGAAATCCCTAAAAACCCAAATCAAAGGCTGATCCGGTCCGAGCGATCTATGTGGCCGGAACCGGGTTGTCGCGGCAGCATACCCGAGGCACTTATTCGCTCATCGCTTTTGTTTATAAATCCAAATATTGAACTGACCGCTGCAAAGATAATAAAAAAGCGCAAAGACAAAAGAGCTGCAAACCGGAAAATGAAAAAAGCCTAGGCTTGCTCGGATAGTTTCATCATATCCGGTGTCACTTTGTATTCAATGCGCCGGTTAGATGACCGCCCCAACCCCTGAATATTCTTTATTAAAATAATTAAAGCACAATAACTGCGGCGCAACTTACATTTCAAATATGTTAATTTGGACGGGTAATCAGGTCTGGGAGTGTATCTAACCGATTTTGTAACTGAATAATCCTGCACATCCGTATACTTTCGCGCCAGTATATTGGCCTGAACGGCACAAGCGGGTTCAAGTTGGTAAAGCTTCATACCCAACATTAAATTAATTGCCGCATCCGCAAGTGCCAGGCTTTTTGTCTGCGCATTCAATATTTGCTGTGCCGATTTTGGCCATACAACATAAGCCGCCGCACCTCCTCGGTCCTTAAACATACGACTAATGCTATAATCCGTAGGCGCTAACGCCTTTGGGGTGCCCAACTGCTTTTTCTGATCGTAAAATTCCAAAGAAATATAACCCAGATCAGGGCCATCGGATAGGGCCTGTAATATCTTTGATATATCCTCTGACAACAAAACGTCATCTTCCAGGATCAAGGTTGGGTTTTTTGATTTCGCAGCAATTTCCCATGCTTTTTTATGGCTTAGAGCGCAGGCGATTTCACCATTGCTTAACGGGCGTGCCCATGAAAATCTGTAATTATCCAACTCTACTGCGGTTAAATCATCCGGGGTCACGGCATCCATGATCTCACCGGACAGGCCCAGCTTATCAAGTTGTAATAATTGCATTGCACGCCTAGAGGTCGCGGCCGCAACACTTATGACCAGTATATTGATAGTGCCCATTTAACGCCCCTAACCCTTACATCTGGTAAGCTGGTGATTTTTCAGTGATAGATAAACGACTGCCGCCTGCATGATCCATCAAATCAATCACGCGCATAGACATCTTCATAGCGTGTAATATCGTCCTCACCCAGATAACTGCCGGTCTGAACTTCGATCAGCACCATTGGTACTTTACCGGGGTTCTCCATTCGGTGTTTATCTCCCACAGGGATATAAACCGACTGGTTTTCACCGACCAATTTGATCTCGTCACCAATGGTTACTTTGGCCGTACCTTCAACAACAATCCAATGTTCCGACCGATGGACGTGGCTTTGCAGGCTTAAAACACCGCCCGGCTTTACCACAATACGTTTAACCTGAAAACGCTGCCCCATAAAAAGACACTCAAAACTGCCCCAAGGGCGATGGTCGCGCGGGTGTTGTACTGCCTGTGACGCGTTTTTGTGTTTCAGTGAATCCACTGCAAGTTTTACATCTTGTGCGCGATCTTTGTGCGCCACCAAAACCGCGTCGGGCATCGCAATCGCAATAATGTCTTCCAACCCGATACCGACAATTTCCATTCCGGCTGCTTCAGAGCGCAGCAATGTATTCTTGCAATCAATTCCGATTGCCGCACCAGACGTCACCAGACCTTGTTCATCGCGTATT
>Ga0209344_10003677_pt1 | contig 14845 bp, 13 predicted proteins | sample Cruoilmetagenom6_FD_187293 | JGI IMG/M metagenome (GOLD analysis project Ga0209344, IMG submission 187293) | Oil polluted marine microbial communities from Coal Oil Point, Santa Barbara, California, USA - Santa Barbara Oil Seep Sample 6 (SPAdes)... | ecosystem: Environmental > Aquatic > Marine...
GGCAAGGCGGATCGCGAAGCCGCCTCGGTGCTATCCAACGCACAACGCCACACGCACTTTCTGGACAGCCCGCGCATCGCCAAAGTCCTGTCGCGGTCGGATTTCGACTTCTCCGACCTGCGCCACCGGATCACTTCGGTGTTTCTGGTGCTGCCCCCCAACCGGATGGACGGCTACAGCCGCTGGCTGCGCCTTCTGGTGTCTCAGGCCCTTCAGGACATTGCACGGGACGCTGAGGCGTCAGTAAGACCCCTGAGTGCCCCTGCTGGCGCTCAAGGGGGCATACAGCGCCTCAGGACGCCCACGCTGTTCCTCCTGGACGAGTTTGCCGCCTTGGGTCGCTTGGAGGCCGTGGAGCGCGCCATGGGGCTGATGGCGGGTTATGGCCTCCAGCTCTGGCCCATCCTGCAGGACATGAGCCAGCTCAAGGACCTCTACGGCGCACGTGCGGGCACATTCATTGCCAATGCCGGGGTGCAGCAGGTCTTCGGGGTCAATGATTTCGAGACGGCCAAGTGGCTGAGCCAGATGATGGGCCAAGAAACTGCCGGATTTCAGACCGACAGCTTCAAGCCCGGTGACGGCCCTAGCTTCAGCAATAACCTCACAGGCCGCGATCTGCTCACCCCCGATGAAATCATGCAGCTCCGCCCGGAAAGCCAGCTTCTGCGCGTGCAGGGGCAAGCCACCGCCGTCGCGCAGAAGCTGCGCTACTACGCCGATCCTGAATTTGCTGGGCTGTTCTCGCCAGAAGCCCGATAACTCGAAAGCAACGCGCCATGTCTGACGATGTCCCCTCCCCTGCCCCGCTCTCGGATGATGATCTGCGCGAAACGCTCGATCTTCTCGCCACGGCAGTCGCCAGCATCTCGGATCGTGTGGACGATCAGACACGGGTTCTCGACCGGGTGAACAAGACGGCGACGGAAGCCCGCTCTGCCGCTTTCGCGGCTCAAAAGCAGACGGACCCGGAACACTATGGCGAGATTGTTGGTGCAACCATCGACGGCAAGATCGACGACACTCTGACCCGTGTTGGCCAGATGGCCGGTGATCTGCTTCGGGCGTCCAACCACACCCAGGAAGTTCTCAGGAAGGCTGAGGATGCCAGGTCGGACACCATGCGCCAGCTTTGGGAACGGGAACAAAAGCTGGCACGCTTCAAAAGCCGTCTTCCATGGTTAGGTCTGGGTGCGGTCGTTCTGGCTCTTGTCCTGACGGTGACACTTCCTCGTTTCTTAGCCAGCAACGTTTCCATGTGCGCTGTCCTCGGAGCGTCCTGGATCGCGACAACCACGGGTGTTGATGCCTGTGTGTTCTATCAGCGGTGAGCGGTGAAGTGCTGGCGGTGGTCAACTCTACCTGAGAAGCTGGGTGTTATATATGTGTTAGAATCTGTGTTACGCATCTCCAAAACTTCTATAAATAATTGAAATATAATATCTTTCTCTGAAGGCCGGTAACTGATAACACGAATCTTGGTAACTGAAATCCTGCTTTTGGTAACTGATAACACGAATCTTGACTGCGGTAACTAAAACCACGAATGTCGACTCATGGTAACTGATAACACGAATGCTCTCGCCCCGCTCCTTCCGGATCGCCACCCGCAGCATGACCTTTTCATCTGCGATGTCGCTGACGCTGTGTTGAAGGACGTGATGCAACATATGGAGCATCCGTTCTACTCGCTTTCAAAGAAGCCGGAAACGACGGTCAAGCGATACGAGAATGGTAACAAGTGGCTGCAGATTACGCCCAGTGTGAAGGGCCTCGCAACGATCTACGACAAAGATATTCTGATCTACTGCATCAGCCAGATCATGGCGAAACTGAAAGAGGGTCTTCCGGTTTCGCCCCGTGTTCGGATCAACTCCAGAGAGCTGCTTATCTTCACCAACCGAGGTACGAGCGGTCGGGAGTATCAGTCCCTTCTCGATGCCTTGGACCGCCTTGAAGGAACACGCATCAGGACGAACATTGTGACCGGAGACGAAGAACAGGTCGATGGATTCGGCCTGATCGACGCTTCCTCAATCCGTCGCAAGCATGGTCTCGATGGTCGCCTGCTCTGGTGTGAGGTGAAGCTGTCGGATTGGGTCTTCAACGCGATCCGAAACGAAGAAGTTCTGACCCTGCATAGGGACTACTTCCGTCTGCGTAAGCCCATTGAACGGCGGGTGTACGAAATTGCTCGAAAGCACTGTGGCCAACAGAAATCTTGGCGTATCACGCTGGCCAAGCTGCTTCTCAAGACTGGTTCTCAAAGCCCTCAGAAGCGCTTTCGGCAGATGATCCGGCAGCTTGTAGAACATGACCACTTGCCGGATTACCACGTTACCTTTGAGGATGACGCCGACATGGTGGTTTTCACCAATCGCGGCACGATGTCACCCACCTCGCTCGTGGAGGGCAGCATTCCGCCTTTGCAGTCTGACACCTACGAAGAAGCGCGCCATGTTGCTCCTGGATGGGATGTACGTTTTCTTGAACGGGAATGGCGCAGCTGGTGCGTAGAGCCCCCTCGCAATGCTGATCGAGCTTTTGTTGGGTTTTGCCGGAAGTGGTTCGAGAAACGCGGAAGGCCGTGAGGTTAAAAACCGGTAATAGAAATAAATCCGGTTAACGGTTTAAATCAGGTGTTGGATATTTTTCCGGTACAGGATATAAATCCGGTAACAACAAACTGGCAGGATCGAGCAATGCCCGTTATCGTCATGGCAAGCCCCAAGGGCGGGGTCGGTAAATCAACTTGCGCTGTACTTTTGGCGTCTGAATTCGCCCGCATGGGAGCTGATGTCACGGTGCTGGACTGTGACCCGAATAAATCTCTGACCAGGTGGGCATCGCATGGCTTGCCTGGTGGCGTGACCCTCAAGAGTGAGATTGGCCGTTCAGAAATCGTTCCCACCATTCGGAGCGCGGATGGTGACGGCAAGATCGTCATCGTGGACCTGGAAGGGGTTGCGTCCCAGCTCGTCAGTCGCGCGATCTCCCAGGCCGACCTGGTGATCGTACCGATGCAGCCGACAGCGCTCGATGCAGAAATCGGCTCCGAAGCATTGGCGCTGGTTCGCGAAGAGGAAGAAGCGCTTGGGCGGTCAATCCGGCATGCTGTGGTGCTGACCAAGACCAGCGCAGCCGTCAAAAGCCGTGTCCAGAAGGAGCTTGAAGGACAGCTCAGTGGGGCAGGGATCGACGTGATTGAACCTTCATTAGTTGCTCGAGCGGCGTTTTCAGAGCTCTTTGCCTATGGCGGCGACCTCACGAAAATGATGAGTGATCCCGAGATGGTTACAGGCGGCAAGGTAGATAAGGCACTGATCAACGCGCAAGCATTCACGGAGGCAGTTTATGAACGGCTCAAATAGACTTGCAGGTCTCAAAGCTCGTCCAAAAGACACAACCGTTGAAGATGTTCGACGCGTTGATGAGGTCGGAGAGGCCAGGGGATTCCTAGATAGAACTCCGCGAAAGAAACCCGGCCGGAAACCCAGCCCACGGACTTACCAGCTGCATCCCAAAGTGTTTCCCAGGGTAGGGGAAGCTATTGCGGCTGAAGCTGAGCGACTGGGCATCACACAGGGGCAGTTAATCGAAGAGATGTGGACGATTTACGAGGCAAATACGTGAACAACCAAGTTAAGAAAGCCGCAATCGTCGATAGTAAAGCTGTTCTGTCACAGGATGACTGCAAACCACGTTGGTACGTCGGAGAAGCCGCCCACGTATTGAGCGAGATGCCAGAAGCATCAGTGGACTGCGTAGTTACATCTCCACCCTATTGGGGCAAGCGAGAATACGAAAGTGGGGGCATTGGGCTAGAAGAAACTCATCACGCCTACATAAGGAACCTAGTGAGTATCCTTGACCAAGTGCACCGCGTGCTTAAGCCAACAGGGTCGTTATGGCTCAACCTTGGTGACTCATACCAGAACAAGAGCCTTCTCGGCATTCCTTGGCGGGTAGCGTTTGCGTTGACTGACGATGCAGGCTGGATTCTGCGGAACAGCGTAATATGGAACAAGGTCAAAAGTGGAATGGATAACTCCAAAGATAGACTAGGGAACAAGCACGAGAACATTTTCCATTTCGTCAAGCAAAACAAATACTTCTATGATGCTGACGCGATTAGGACGCGACCCCGAGAATCCAAAGTGGTCAACGGTTCCGTCGTATCAGCCACGGGCGTATCGGGGGTTCGCTACCGCCGACAAATCGAGCTATCCACAGAGCTTTCCAAATCTGAAAAGACTGCGGCTTTCGAAGCTCTCAATGAAACACTTAAGCGCGTCGGCGCAGGTGAAATTTCCGATTTCCGTATGGTCATTCGGGGTCAGCAAAGAACAACGCATTCAGACAGCAAGAAGTTATCGGGGCGGGCGAAGGAGTTGGTTGAGAAGGGGTTCTATTTTCTTCGCTATCACCCGAAAGGCAGCAAACCGGCGGACGTCTGGGACATCATTCCTGAAGACACACAAAAACGAAAAAAGCACTTCGCAGCGTATCCGGAAGATATTTGCAAGATTCCCATCTTGGCCACATGTCCACCTGGCGGCACCGTCCTAGACCCATTTTGTGGAACAGGTACAACAATGAAAGTCGCACATGAGCTAGGCAGAAGGTCGATAGGGATAGATATTTCAGCAGAATACATAAGCATGGCTCAACATCGCTGCGGGGCAGGGGGATGAGCAGAGTTAAAGAGTTCTTTGGCCGTTCCACTGATCAAGAATGGGATGATTGGGCAAACGTGACTGAAGAGCAGCAATGCCCATTCTTGGGACGGCGTTGTTACAAGGTAAGAAAGAGCGATCCAGGAATATCCATTGGAACCTGTACGGTGTCGTACGGGCGCCCTCTGGAACCAATCGTCATATGCCCGACAAGGCTCCTCGAGAAACGGCAAATCTTCACGGATTGCCTACACCTCCTTACGGCTCATCAGCCTGGCAACGAACTTCACATCGTTTCAGAAGTGACCGTGCCAGGAGGTAGCGTAGATTATTTCCTTGTTTCGGAGCGGTCAGGAAAGGTGAAAGACTTCGTTGGCATCGAGTTGCAAACTTTGGACACCACGGGAACGGTATGGCCTGACCGCCAGCGTCTGCTACGCGACCTCGGCCTACCACGGACCGACACGGCTGAAGATCTAAAGCGATCGTTTGGCATGAACTGGAAGATGACAGCGAAGACGATCCTTGTTCAAATGCATCATAAGGTGCAGACATTTGAACATGTAAACAGGAAGCTGGTGCTTGTTGTTCAGGACCGGCTGTTAGATTACATGAAAAAAGAGTTCAATTTTGGCCATTTAGCAGAACCGGCCAACTTGGGTGACTCGATGCAGTTTCATTCGTACGGCGTGTCGCAAAATGGTGATGGATCGTTTTCTTTGAGTCTAGATACCCGATTGAGCACTGACGAAAATGGAATCTCGCAATGCCTGGGACTTCAAGCGGAAGCTAGAGTGGAGCTGGAACAGATAGTAGCAACGCTTGAAGGAAAAATATCGTCGGCTACGCGTTTTAGTCCGGTTTGAATTTCCAGCGACTTATTAGGTGATTATGCATGAAGTTGATAAAAGCTAGGGTCCAAAACTATCGCAGCATTCGAGATACTGGTGAGTTTGAGATCGAAGAGCTGAAGACCATTCTGGTTGGTCCCAACGAGGCAGGAAAATCCGCAATTCTCCAAGCCTTGCAGCAGATCAACCGCCCAGAAGGAGTCAGCGGCTTTGATAGCTTGCGGGACTATCCCCGGAAACTCCTGAATAAGATTGACCAGGGAGAGGTTGATCCAGATGACACGCCGGTTGCCACGGTGTGGTTCTCGTTGGACGACGACCTGAAAGACCTGCCTGAATCTGTTCAGGTTGAGAATCTTCAATACACCTGCACGCGCTACCTCAGCAATCGGGCTACACACGCACTTGTCGGTTTACCCGCCCGAAAGACATTTGAAGACATTGAGAGCGATCTTCTCAGGCTTGCGAAGCATCTCGATGGCCAGGTGACCGAGGATGGCGAAGGCGATCCGCCATCGAAAACCTTGAACGATATTGTTTCGGGTTGGCAGCAGTCGTTCATCATCAGCGAGAAACGTGCTGCCGCACTTGAGCCATGGCTGCAGGATGCGATCACACTCGTTGACGAGGACAATACAAAGGAGAACGAGCGACTTAAGCGCCTTCGTGCCACGATCCAAGAGCCAATGGATCGAGCCCAAGCACTCAAGATACTGGACGAAAGGACGCCGAAATTCGTTCTCTTTAGCAACTACTTTAGAGTGCGCCCGATTATCCACCTCGCCAAGCTCGCTCAGAGGGTCGCGTCGGGCGTTCTCGAAGACGACAGCTACGACTATGGTAACATGTGCCTTCTCAAGCTTCTTGGCCTCAACGCCGAGGAGCTTTCCAAGCTTGGAAAGGCAGGCTTGGCCCCCAACGGCCAGATCGTCGAGCTTGATACGTTCCGTGATGAGCTCGACAAGCGGGACTACCGCTTGAACTCAGCCAGCATCATGCTGACAGACAGCATTCGAGAGGTATGGAACCCGAACCCAAACCGCGCAGAGGCAGACCGACTCCGGATCAAGGCGGACGGGCAATATCTGAAAGTGGTCGTAGAGGATGAACTTGGCGTCGAGGTCGAGCTCGATCAGCGCTCAGAAGGTTTTCAGTGGCTTGTCTCATTCTTCGTGGTTTTCTTTGCGGAAGCGCAGGACAAGCACAACAACGCGATCCTGTTGCTAGACGAACCGGGCTTGCATCTGCATGGGCTCAAGCAACGCGATTTCAGAGAAACCGTTTCCAAGCTTGCGGCCAAGAACCAAACACTCTTCACGACACACTCGCCATTTCTGGTCGGCCCCGCCGAGCTCGATCTGGTTCGCGTTGTCGAAATGACCGAGCGAAATGAAGGGACGAAAGTCCACACATCTGTTACGGCGAATGACCCGGCGGCTTTGCTTCCACTTCAAGAGGCGCTCGGGTATGACTTAGCTCAAAGCCTATTCACGCAGAAACAGAACCTCGTTCTGGAGGGCTTGACCGACTACTGGTATGTCGATGCGGTTTCCGAGCTTCTGCGCGAAGCAGGAGAGGCAGACTTGAACCAGAAGATCGCTATGGTTCCGGCCAACACCGCAGGAAAGGTGGTCTACTTCGCGACAATCCTTCACGCGCAAGGTTTGAAGGTGGCCGCTCTCCTCGACTCTGACAATGCAGGCAACCAGGCAGCCGAACAGGACACGCTTGTCCACACCCTCGGCAACAAGGCGATCCTTAGAACAAAGGACTATCTGAATGCCGAAATCAAAGGCGCAGAGATCGAAGACCTATTACGCGATACACTGATTAGCGTTGCGAACATCGAGCTAAGCTGGGACGTCGCCGCCAAAGCGAAGGGACAGCCAAAACGCTCACTCGTTTCTGTTTTTGAAAGCGAGATCAAAGACTTCTCAAAGTATAAGCTGGCAAAGGCATTTCTGCGATGGTCACGTGATCATAGCGCATCTGATTTGAGCGAGGCAGAACGAGAACAGTGGATAAAGCTCATCACAGGGATCAATAGCGCCTTAAAGTAAACTAAGCGCGCCGAACCGTTCGTTCACTTACTTTGAACAGCCGGGCTATCTCGGTGATGGCCCGATGTTCTTCATCCCTCATGCGCCGTACCTCGTCTTTCTGGGCGGTCGTTAGGGCTGGGGGCCTACCGCCGATCCGTCCGCGCCTGCGAGCCGATGCCAAGCCTTCCCTTGTCCGCTCGGAAATCCGTTCCCGCTCAAACTGGGCGATGGAAGCGAAGACATGAAACACGAGACGGCCTGCCGGCGTCGTCGTGTCAATGTCCTCAGCCAGAGACCGAAACCCGGCACCGCGTTCACGGATCGCCTCTACGATCTCCAAGAGGTCCTTCAGGGACCGCGCCAGGCGGTCATACTTCGTGACAGTCACAACGTCGCCGTCGCGGAGCTGCTCCAGCATTCTGTCCAGCTCAGGGCGCGCGCGCCTCGATCCGCTGATCTTGTCTGCGAAAACCTTCTCTGCACCGACCGCCAAAAGGGCATCCGTCTGTGAATCCAGGCTCTGGTCGTCAGTGCTGACGCGGGCATATCCGATGATCATGCCCTACTTTGACAAAAACCTGCCAGAACCGCAAAGGTTTTGCTGGGGGTTTTTGTCCGGGCCAAGCGATTGATCCTGGGTAGGGTGGGGCGCTCTGCCAAAAACGGCCGTTATTGGCCAACCTATTGTGGTTCGAGGTGGGCATCAAACATGAAAAAGGAGTTCGCCCCTCCTTTTGCGCTGTTTGGCCAAATCTAGAAAGATCGACATCAATTGGTTACTCGGCATGGAAAATGTTTACGTGCGGCTCTTGCTTACTCATTCTCGTCCTCCGTATGTTGTTCTTCACAAAGGGAGCAAACAATGACAAAGCGTTTTCCTTGGAAGAGCGGTTACCGCAAAATCCCGATTTTTGCGCAAGACGCATTAGATGACATTAATAGCGACCTTCTTACGGTTGCTGCGACCAAGAAAATCAAACGTCGTGATATTGAAGAAGGACAGTATAGCCACGTCGGATTGAGCATGGACGGCCCCTCCATCACTACAACTGGTCCGACCCAACCGCCTGCTGACGCTGGAAAATGGTCTAAGAGAAACGCGCATGGCTGGGACCGTAAGCGCCAAGACTGGCCGATGGTCCAGAAGACATGGACCTTCGAGTCGCCCAACTTTGGGGATGGCGCACGCAACGGTTGGACGATGCGTTCTTGGACTAAAGACGTCTACCAGCACCAGATTTTCGAGCCACAGGGCATGACTATCGAAGCAAGTGTGCTTGAAGACAAAGGCGGTGATCAGGTGGTGGTCAAATTCGCTCTCGCGCCCATTCTTAGTCGGGACATGGCCGAGTTCGATTTAATGCTGTTGTGGGCGATCAACGTCCTGCAAGAGAATACAGGCGTCACTGGCGTATTCGCCAGCGACGCCACGCGCGAAAAATACCTCTCAACCATCACTCTCGACTGGGAGATTTTCCCACCAGGAACTTCTGACGAAGTCGTTGCACGCCTGCTGGGATCGGCGCATCCGGCTAACGCCCCCGACTTCGAGAAGCATGTTCGCGAGAGGGTTCGATTGTTCGAAGGCTTTGAGCCGAAAGCCTACATTAGGGGTCAGGGCGGCTTCGGCTCATATTTCGGAGCAAAGTTTGCTGACGACTTAGTCGTGTTCGAGAACCTCAGATACGGCAATGCAGTCTATTTGCTATATCAAGATTGGGACGAAGCGACGCAACGTTCGCGGCTTGATCTTCTCCGCGATCAGGATGCACACTTTGATCGCGTGATGCATACTGTTGGATGGCAAGATCGGCTTACAACGCTGCTTCACGACAAGCTTTTCGAGCGTGGTCTGCGGCGACGGCGGAGTGGCTATCGCTCGAAGCGTCGCGGTCCCTGACCTGTTGGAAACAATCCGGAAGTGGATCATCTGCCAACTCGGGGCAAGTAAAGCCCCTCTTTAGGCTCTTCGCGTTAGGCAACGGAGACAAAATTAGGCGGGTATGCCCTCAGCGCAACCGACCATTTAGGTAGCGTGGAGCCTTTCCCTGTCAGCCTAATATCTAACAATGTATAGCTAAGTATATCTTTTAAAGTTATACAACCCTATAACTGGTTATAGTTGCCTACACTTTGGAGCATTATGATGGACCCCTACCGTAACCCATTTGCCCCTGGGGCAGGAAGTCGACCTCCTGAGCTGGCAGGGCGCGATCACATCTTGGAAGCCGCTAAGATCGCATGTGGCCGCGCTTTGCTGGGGCGCAATCCAAGATCCATGATGCTCCTTGGACTGCGGGGAACAGGCAAGACCGTCTTGTTGAATGAGATTGGTCGCATTGCAGAAGAGCAAGGCTATTTCATCTCAAAAATCGAGGCCCCTGAACACCAAAGCCTCGCGCGACTTCTTTATCCAGAAATGCGTAAAGTTTTACGTGCACTATCATCAATAGAAGCTGCAAAACAACTCGCACAACTTGGCCTCAAAGGCCTTCGAGGCTTCGCGTCAATATTCAAGATTGAGGTGGCGGGTGCAGAAATTGGGGTCGAACCCGAACCTGGGCTTGCAGATAGTGGGGACATTCAGTTCGATCTCCCAGACCTTTTTACAGCCATTGGGAAAGCAGCAAAAGCTGGAGGCAGGGGTTGGGTGCTTCTGATCGACGAAGTGCAATATCTATCCGAAGCTGACTTATCTGCACTCATCGTATCAATTCACCGAATGTCACAAGAGGGCTTGCCCGTCATTATGGTTGGCGCAGGTCTTCCTCAAATTGCACGCCTCGCTGGTGAAGCTAAATCCTACTCCGAAAGGCTCTTTCTTTATCCAGGCGTCGGTGCGCTTGATCCATCATCCGCAGGACAAGCGGTGGAAAAGCCAATCATTGAGGAAGGTGCGACGATTTCAACTGATGCCCTCGCTGAGATAGTGACCAAAACACAGGGTTATCCGTTTTTTCTACAGGAGTGGTCTTCTAAAGCTTGGGACAATGCTGAAGGCCCGCAGATTACCAAACAGGATGTAGACGATGCTTATACTGAAACCCTCGCATCCCTTGATGATGGCTTCTTTCGGGTTCGCCTCGATAGGCTGACACCAAAAGAAACAGAGTTTGTGACGGTCATGGCCGCACTTGGGGATGGCCCCTATGCCATGAGCGATATTGCAAAAGCTTTGGATAAAAAACTGTCTTCGCTCGGCCCAGTTCGCGCAAACACTATCTCGAAAGGGATGATTTACAGTACTGAGCACGGTTTTCTTGATTTTTCAGTTCCGCTTTTCGCGGAATTTATGCGCCGTCAAACGTAATATTTCCAAGTCAGTAGTGATCAGTTTGAAATTGTCACAAACAATCGTTTATGGCGCAGGCGAAAGTCATAGCCTCCGGGCATTTCATGCCCGTCTGCGCGAAGCGCCGGGCCTGTCGGCGGGTGGCCCTCAGGCTGCCCGCCGACAGGTCACCCAGAAACCGCTCAACACCCAAGATCACGCCAGAACGCAAAAGGCCCCCGCCTGCTAACGGGGGCCTTGATCATTTCGGCGGCTCGGTTGTTACTCAGCGGCCATCCGGTCGGCCTGCGCGGTGCGGGCCATTATGTAGTCAACGGCCTTCTGCGCCTCGGACGCGGCGCGGAATATCGCGCGGCTGTCTTCCTTCATCGCCTCAAGCCATCCTTCGACATAGGCGGCGCTCTGGTCGAATTCAGGCTCCACCCCGATCTGCGCGCAAAGCATGCAGTTGCCAATCTCGGCGACCAGCTCCTCGAAGGCGTAGGCCTTGCGGTCGTTGAACCGGCCCAAACGGTCCAGCCGCTTTGTCGCCCCGGTCCAGTGGATTGTCTCATGGGCCAAGGTGCCAAAATACCCAGCCGCCCGATAAAACGTGCCAATCGGGGGCATATGAATGCGGTCAGTCTTGATGTTGTAGTAGGCGCGCGGCTCCTCGGTCACGTCGATCTGCGCGCCGGTCGCGGCAAAGAACGCCTCCAGCTCGGGATCAGCTTTGGTGCCAAGATCACGGGGCGGATCGGGCAGGATATAGAATTCAGCGGGCAAACCCTCGATCTGGTCAGCATTGAACACGCGGTAGGCTTTGGCATAGGGGATCTGGCGTTCCTCGCCGTTCTCGTCCTCGCGCTCAACGGTGCCGTATTTCACGACCGTGGCGGATTTCTCGCCCTTGCGAACATGGCCCCCAAGCTGCTTGGCCTGATTGAACGTCATCCAGCGGGCTGAGCTGTAATCCTTCGCCATCGCCGTCGCCCAAAGCATCAAGATGTTGATGCCCCGATAGGCTTCACCGTTGAAGCGTTCCGGCAAGCTGACCGATACCCCGCCACCGGTCCACGGCTTGCGCCAGGGCGGCGTTCCGGCCTCGATCTGCGCGATGATCTGATTGGTGACATGGGAATAAACGTCAAACTTCTCTGCGGTCATTTGTGACCCTCCTTTGAGTGACGCGGTCCGGGTCTGCTCCCCTTTCCGCCAATGGGCGGGCCTTCCTGTTCTGATCTTTGGAATGCCCATGCATTCCGAAGGGCAGAGCAGGTAAGGGCAAAGCCCGTCCTGCGGCCTGGCGGGGCCGTGACAACCGGGTGGAGGGCGTGAATTTGGGAGGGAACCGCGCGCCTGCGCGTGGGAGGAACCGGAATTCTCGACCGGAACCGACGCCACAGGCGGCGCTTGCCGGTTTTCTCGGACCTGACAGGATGGCAGGCGGATCAACAGGATTGAGAAACTGTCAGGGTTGGGGTGAGCGGGCGTCAGCCGGTCGATCCCCTACCCTGTCTATCGCTCAAAGCGATACCGGCGCACTGCCGGGATCACTGAACTCTATCGAGCCATATCTAACTCGATAATATACGATTGATGCCTTCGTTAGATTCAGGCACAAGAAGACCATCATTGTTTCTGTTGGTATGCGCGATGAACCAGACGATTGACCTCGAACTAAACGTCACCACCGAACAAGGCCTTCGGGCACTTGCTGAGGAGGGACACACGGTCGAAGTGCTGTGCAAAGCCGATCCTGAACGCAAGGGACCAAGCTGGTACGGCCTGTGGATCATGCGGACGGTTGGGAGTGATGGGCAGGAGAAAATCCTTGTCACTGCCAGAACGCGCGTGACGCAGAATGCGATCAGGGTGCGCGAATTCAAGACGGCAACCGGCGTGATTTCATTCCTTGTTGGTGTCGGGTTCTCTCAGGCGAGCATTCCCATGAAGAATGGGGAAACGACCTCTCATCGCCTCGTCAGTGACTGAGACCTGGATCACGGTCGATGTCCCTATCCTTCTCGACCTCCTGATCCTTCTCCTGATCGCGCTCGTCCTCAATTTCTAGCCGCTCGCGCGGTTTGTTCAGCACATCCTTCAGCCGCTCGTTGACGGACGGCTTGCGCGCCTCGCGGCTTGTGTCCTCGCCCAGATCATACTGGCTGTGACCGTCCAGCTTGTGAACCGCCGCCTGGCCGTCGCGCCCGGCGTCCTTCTCCATGATCTCCTTCAGCCGCTCCCGCGCATAATTGCGACCTTCCGGCTTCGGCGTGTCGTCCTGATCTCGCGACCTGCCCACAACCTGCGACAACCGCTCCCGGATATCATCTGACGTGCGCTCGTCGCGATCTTTCGCGGTCGCGGCCCTGAGCGCCGCCAGACCGGCGGAAACACGGCCCTGCCCTGCCTCCCGCTCGATGCCGTAGGTCTCCCGCGCGATATCCAGCCGCTCACGCATTTCCCGGAAGGCGGCGCGGGCTTGGCGCGCGGCATGAACCACGGCCCCGCGCTCGGTGACCGGGATGTATTCCCGCCCCTGGCGCTCAGCCATCACCTTCGCGCGCCGCTCCATTGAATTGGCAGCTGGCCCCAGCTTCAGCTCGGGGTCGCGGTCCAGCTCCTCGGCTGTCAGCTTGTCGCCACGATCCAGCGCCGTCTCGCGCTGCTTCTCAAGCGACCGGTGATCGACACGCTCTACTTCCCCGACACGCTCCAGCGCGCGGTTCTGCAACTCGGCCCAGAGACCGCGCATCTGCTCGATCTCAACACCGCCGGTTTTCGCGGAATCCAGCACCCGCGTCTTGGCCGTGAATCCCCCGGCCTCCAGCTTTCGGGTTGAGGTGAGAACATGGGCATGGTGGTTGCGTTGATCGCCTTCGCGGTGGGGCGCATGGATCGCCACATCGACGGCCACGCCGTAGCGGCTGACCAGTTCCTGGGCAAAGTCGCGGGTGATCTGGGACCGGGCCTCTGCGCTGATCTCGGACGGCAGGGCCAGCTCCCATTCGCGAGCGGTGACGGAGTTGCGGCGAGTCTCGCTGGCCTCGGCCTCGTTCCAGAGGCGGGACCGGTCCGAGGCCCAGTCCGGGGCGTCCTTCGGGGTCAGTATGAAGGTCTCCTCGATGCCCTGCTTGCGGGTGTAATCGTGGACACGGCCTTCGCGCTGGCACTCGATGCGCTCCCCGACACGGTAGGCTGCCGCCGCCGTGGCGGAGCGCCCGGCGCTGCGTTTGATCGTCTTCACGGAGAGGTGGTAGCTGGCCATGCGCCGCCCTCCCCTCGCCTGTGATGCAAACGCGCCCACGCGCCGGAGCTGATCCGTGCCGGTGCCCTGACATTGGCAATCGGATCAGCCGTCTTTTCTCCGCAAGAGTGCGCCCGGAACCGGCGCGATCCGAGGGGAAAAGACAGCCCGCTTAAGGCGAGCCAACGGCTCTCCGACGCGCGGGCTTGCCAGTGATCTGCCCCCAGATCCCCAGCCTCATGGGGGGCGGGATATGGGGGCAGATCACTGGCGGTTTGCCCCCGGCAAACCCGGTTCGTGTCGGCACCGTCAAGTCCGACGACACGAACCTCCCGCAAGGGAGACGCCAGCGGCAGACCGGCCCCCACCGTGGGGCATCGGGCGAGACGCTGGCGCGACCTTGCGGGACGCGATCCAACCGCTGAGGTTGGGCTGGGATGGTTTGGAAGGGGCAGCGCGCCCTTCCATGTCGCGGCGGCACGCAGCGAAGGGGATGGCCATCGGCCGGGGCTTTGCCCCAGAGAGATCGCACGCAAAGCTCGGAACCGCAGGTGAAGAGTTTGCATAAGTGCGCCCTTGTCCTTTACAGGCCTACGGGTAAGCGCTAACAGTTGATCTGGCAAGAACAACTTCAACCACAAGAATGTTTGGTGGCGAGGGTGGAGATTTGGCAGAAACAGAACTCGAACGGGCAGAGAAACGATACGCCCAGGCCAAGGCCCGTCTTCAGGCGCTGAAGAACCGGGAAGCCACCA
>Ga0209344_10003679_pt1 | contig 14838 bp, 15 predicted proteins | sample Cruoilmetagenom6_FD_187293 | JGI IMG/M metagenome (GOLD analysis project Ga0209344, IMG submission 187293) | Oil polluted marine microbial communities from Coal Oil Point, Santa Barbara, California, USA - Santa Barbara Oil Seep Sample 6 (SPAdes)... | ecosystem: Environmental > Aquatic > Marine...
TAATTGATGTTTCGGCATTGGCTACCGGAGTTTATGTAGTACAGATTACTGGTGAAACATCAAGCGTTTCAAAACGATTGATTATAAAGTAATCCTATTTTAATAACCAACCAAAGTAAAACCCCTTCACAAATTTGTGAAGGGGTTTTCATTTTACCCTAATTTATAAAATATATCTTAAAATGTCTCTTAGTTGTTTAGGGTTTTATACTTTTAAGGTTATGAAAAAAATACTTTTACTTTTTGCAGCAACTACATTATTTGTTAGTTGTAACGAAACAAAGAAACAGAAAACAGAAAAAATTCCCGTAGAGCAAAATAACGGGATTGGAGATGGAGCTCCTTCCCTATCTACAGCATTTGCCGAAGGAGTTGAAAAAACACACAACAAAGAAGCTTTTTTAGAACGTAACAATGTTTCGTTTGATATTGCTTTGAATTTTAATGGCGAAGAACGTTTAAATGGAACGTTCACGATGCGAACCAATTCTACAAAAATAAAATATGAATCTGAAGACGGAAAAACCATTATTTATGATGGCAAAGACGTTTTTCTAAGCCCCAACGATGCTGACATGAAATCTGCCCGTTTCGATATTCTTACCTGGCCTTATTTTATGGCAATGCCTTTTAAATTAACCGATCCTGGTACAATATGGGGTCCTGTAGAACAAGTATCTGAAAAAGATAATGAATATTCTAGAGCAAAGCTTACTTTTAAAAATGACATTGGCGATACAGCAGATGATTGGTACGAGGTTTATGTAGATAACAACACCAACTTACTAAGTTACGCAGCTTATATTGTTACCTTCGGAAAAAGTATTGAAAAAGCCGAAGAAGCACCACACGCCATTCTATACGCAAACTATCAAGTAATTAATGATATTGCCATTGCAAATACTTGGAAATTTTACAACTGGAATAAAGAGGAAGGACTATACGGTGATGTTATAGGCGATGCAACCTTGAGCAATGTTAAATTTATGGAATCTGTAGATTATACCGTTCCTAAAAATGCTAAAAAAGTAGAAGCTCCTAAATAAACCATATGACGAACTTACCTTGGCACCAATATCTAATGGGTGTGCTTTACATTTTGGCGGGCATCAACCACTTTAGAAAACCAAAAATGTATGAACGTATTATGCCACCTTACATTCCGGCTCATTCAACAATGGTGCTACTAAGCGGGATCGTTGAAATGATTTTTGGCTTCATGCTCTTGAACAAAAACACACAAAGTATTGCGGCTTGGGGAATTATCGCCATGCTGATTGTCTTTTTTACAGTTCACATTTATATGTTGCAAGATGAAAGAGCGGCCATGAAACTCCCTAAATGGGCACTAATACTACGCATTCCCTTGCAATTTGTATTGATCTATTGGGCTTATTTATATGTATGACACCTCTATTCCCTTCAGAAGAAAACAGCACTCCTATACAACCCAATTTACCAAATGCTGAAGTTGTTTATTATCCACATTTTTTTTCAGAAAAGAAAGCTTACACTTATTTTGAAACGCTTCTAAAAGAAACAAATTGGCAACAAGATGATATCACTGTTTTCGGAAAAACATATAAGCAACCGCGATTAACCGCCTTATATGGTGAAAATGGTAAAAGTTATTCTTATTCAGGAATTACTATGACCCCTTTACCACTAACCCCGGTATTAACTAAAATAAAAAATAAAGTCGAAGAAATTTCTAATGTAAAATTTAACGTTGTTTTATTAAACTTATATCGTGATGGGAAAGACAGCAACGGTTGGCACAGCGATGACGAAAAAGAACTAGGCGAAAACCCAGTGATTGCATCGGTAAGTTTTGGAGCAGAACGTATATTTCACTTAAAGCATAAACAAGATAAAGCTTCAAAATATAAGGTAAACCTCAAAAATGGAAGCCTTTTAGTAATGAAAGGTCAGACGCAACATTTTTGGAAACATCAAATACCGAAGACTAAAAAAAGTGTGTCTCCAAGGATTAATCTTACCTTCAGAAAAATAATGAGCAGCTAATTAAATTACCCAAAAATACCATTTAGCACTTCCGCTAAACGAATTCCGCCTTTTTGCAATTGCATTCTAAGTACATCCATATATTCATACATATAAGGATACCATAGTTTTTCGCCAACTTCAGTACTGTTATAAATATCTTCGCAAAGTGCACGACTTTCATACATCCAATCAGTTATGGAACCTTGTTGTATATGTTTCAACTGGACTTTTGAAAGTTCTTTTTCGTTTGCAGCTAACTCTGAATAAGACATATTATAATCTTCAATCATTTTTGTGTCCCAAACCGAATGCAAATTGGTTCCTTCATTAAACCAACGTACTTGAAAATCGTTACCACCTTTATCTTTTGCTAAACCAATATGCATTGGTTGGTGCAAATCGCCCATAAAATGAACCAATAGCTTTAAGTAGAAAACCTTATCCTCTTTCGAGGCAGTTTCATCCTTAAGCACTTCAACACTTTTCTTAATTGCTTCTATAATATCACCCGCTTCATTTTTATCATGTTCTTCATAAGTAGATTCAAAAGGGAAGTTCACATAATGCCAAGGACCATATTTTCGATATTTACTGTCACTTTTAATTTCATCAGCATAAGTAGAAACCAATGCCAGTGACTCACCATTTAGTAATTTTTCAATATTACGCTTTGCTTTTTTAGTTAAATACTTTTCAGCAATTTCTCCCGTAGCACGATGACCATTACGCCCCCAGTCTTCAGCTGGACGAGCTACTAATGCAGTAAAAGCAAATAAAACAAATAACAAGAAACCCTTTTTCATAGTGTGTATTTTATAATATTTCTGAAGAAATTTTAAGCAAAGATACTATTCCTTGTTTTAAGTTAATATTATAATTAGTTGGAAAATTCAAAAAAAGAATTATATTTGTTTAATATCATTTTAATATCAAATTAAATTCAACTACTATGTCAAACGAAAAAACAATCACTCCAGCTAACGGTTATCTAATGCTGTTTGTATTTTTTATTATGATTGCAGCAGGCGTTGTTGGCTTGCTTCTTACCAAAAACGCTTGGTTTATCGCCCTGTTCTTCTTGGGGTTATTAACTCTCCCAGGTTTTGTACTTGTAAACCCTAATGGCTCGAGAGTACTACTACTCTTTGGAAAGTACATAGGAACCATAAAAAAGAATGGTCTTTTTTGGGTAAACCCATTATATGCAAAGAAAAAAATATCCTTACGTGCTCGAAACTTTGACAGCGAACGCTTAAAAGTGAATGATAAACTAGGAAACCCAGTTATTATTAGCACCATTTTGGTTTGGCGGGTACGCGACACACACAAAGCCGCTTTCGATGTTGATAACTATGAAGAGTTTGTACGCATACAAACCGATGCTGCCGTTCGTGAATTGGCCAGCAAATACCCTTATGATAACTTTGCCGACGAAGGCATGGACGCCGATATTACCTTACGCTCTAGCATGGAAGAAGTAAACGAAGCCTTGGTAAAAGGTCTTGACGAACGTCTTACCATTGCCGGTATTGAAGTATTAGAATCTAGAATTGGCTATTTAGCATACGCTAATGAAATTGCAAGTGCTATGCTTAAAAGACAACAAGCAACCGCAATTGTAGCGGCACGTCATAAAATTGTAGAAGGTGCCGTTAGCATGGTCGAAATGGCCCTTAACGAACTAAGCAAAAAACAAATTGTAGATCTAGACGATGAACGAAAAGCCGCTATGGTAAGTAATTTAATGGTAATTTTATGTGGCGATAAAGATGCTTCCCCCGTTGTTAACGCAGGATCATTAAATATGTAAATTGAATTTTACTAAAATTTTAATATGACAAAGTTACTTATACTCTTTACGTTGTTTTGTTTCGGGACCAGTTTTGCTCAAAAAAACTATACTTCCGAAGAATTGAAAATAACCCCTTTGGTAGAAGGTACACTTTTACTTCCTGAAACTTCAGAAAAACCACCACTTGTCATTATTATTGGTGGCTCGGGACCTACTGATAGAAACGGAAACCAGAACATGATGAAGAATAATTCGCTTAAATTTTTAGCGGAAGCTTTGTACACAAAAGGCATTGCCAGTTTCCGGTACGACAAACGGATTGTGAAAATCATGAAAATGGGTGCAATGGATGAAAAGAAAATCAAATTCGACGATTTTATTGAAGATGCCATTGCCGTTACAGAACATTTTAAAAAAGACAATCGGTTTGGCAAACTTTACATTATTGGTCACAGCCAAGGTTCATTGGTTGGGATGATTGCCGCCCAAAACCTAGCAGATGGCTTTATTTCGATTGCTGGTGCTGGGCAAGAAATAGATGATGTTATTGTAGATCAATTGGCAAAACAAGCTCCGGGTCTGGTTGACAATGCCCGAGAATCATTCGACGACCTCCGTGTAAATGGTGTCGCACAAAATTACAGCCCAGGATTGGCTTCCATCTTTAGACCCGACATTCAACCCTTTATTTATAGTTGGATGCAGTACAATCCCCAAATAGAACTCGCTAAACTAAACACCCCTGTTTTAATTGTAAATGGTGACAAAGACTTACAAGTTCAGGTAAGTGAAGCAGAAGCTTTGTATAAAGCAAAGCCACAAGCGACCTACAAAGTGATACCAAAAATGAATCATGTTTTAAAAGAAATAAATGGAAATGATCTCGAAAACAGCAAATCGTACAATCAATATAATCTTCCTATTTCCGAAGAATTGATTAACGTGATTACTCAATTTATTGAATCAAATTAATATGCCTAAAAAGAAAGCCTTCGCCTTGCGCGTTAATGAAGACATGATGAAAGCCGTTGAAAAATGGGCCGCAGATGAGTTCCGCAGCACCAATGGACAGATTGAATGGATGTTGCATGAAATGTTGAAAGATGCCAAAAGACTTCCTAAGAAGAAAGAGTGAACGATGTTTTTTAAGCAAATAATTGTATTTTGCAGTCAAACTAATTGATTCATGCAAGATAATCTTACCCAAGAAATTATTGACACAACTCCCTTTTTTACAAGTGACACCATTGTATTTGGTGTACTGATGCTAACACTAGGGTTTATTTTTTATACCTCTTCCAAAGAAACCGGTTTTTGGAGTTCCTTTTACAAAATTGTTCCAGCCTTATTCATGGCTTACTTTTTACCAGCTTTATTAACCACTTTTGGAGTTATATCTCCCGATTGGACTAGTATTTCTGAAACAGGAGAAGCTGTAGAAAACAGCTCTAACCTATATTATGTTTCTAGTCGATATCTATTACCGGCAGCACTGGTATTAATGACCTTGAGCATGGATCTAAAAGCGGTTTTTAACTTAGGTCCAAAAGCAATTATTATGTTCTTTACGGGAACCGTTGGTATTGTAATTGGTGGTCCACTTGCCGTATTATTGATAGGAACTATTTCACCCGAAACTGTCGGTGGTGCTGGTGCAGACGCCGTATGGAGAGGACTCTCTACACTTGCAGGAAGTTGGATTGGCGGTGGTGCTAACCAAACTGCCATGCTTGAAATCTATGGTTACAACCAAGAATTGTATGGAGGTATGGTATTCGTGGATATTGTGGTGGCCAACATTTGGATGGCTATCATTTTAATAGGAATTGGTAAATCTGCTCGAATTGATAAATGGCTAAAATCTGACACTTCCGCTATTGAAGCCTTAAAACAAAAAGTTTCAGATTATGCAGCAACAGTAGATAGAAATCCAACTTTAACAGATTTAATGATTCTTGGAGCCATTGCTTTTGGTACAGTTAGTTTTGCACACTTAGGCGCAGGATATTTGAGTGTATTTTTTGAAGACTTTGTAAATAGCTTCCCAAAAGGGATTACCCGTAACGTATTTACATTTTTAAGCTCTTCTTTCTTTTGGATGATCTCGATAACTACTCTTATAGGTGTTCTACTATCTTTCACTAAATTAAGAAGCTATGAAGGTGCTGGGGCAAGTAAATTTGGAAGTGTTTTTATCTATATTTTAGTTGCCAGTATTGGTATGAAAATGGACTTAACACTCATTTTTGATAATTTCGGACTCATCTTTATCGGCCTTGTTTGGATGATAATTCACGCTGGATTATTGATTTTAGTAGCTAAATTAATTAAAGCTCCTTACTTTTTCCTTGCAGTGGGTAGCCAGGCGAATGTGGGCGGAGCAGCATCTGCACCTATTGTGGCGTCAGCATTTCACCCATCATTAGCAACTGTTGGGGTATTATTGGCTGTTTTTGGGTATGCAATAGGAACAGTTGCAGCGATACTTTGTACGGTACTAATGCAATTGGCGGCGGTTTCGTAAACAAGAAACTATTTGTTTTTCTGAAATAGCGTTGTTTAAAAGTAATTGGTATTTCAAGTTTTATGTTTCTTACAAAATATGCATCTTTGCGACCTTAATATTTCAACATATAATGAGAATACTATTCATCGCTTTAGCCGCTTTATTTTTAGTTAGTTGTTCCAATTCGAATCCTGAACAGGAAATGAAACTTTCCGGAAACGTTAAGGGACTTAAAAAAGGAACGCTATTATTACAAAAAATTGAAGACTCACTATTAGTTTCAGTAGATTCTGTAGCTATTGAAGGTGATCCTAATTTTACATTTGTTGAAGAAATATCCAGCCCTGAAGTATATTACCTCTACCTACGCCTTAAAGATGGAACGCTTCGAGAAGACCGCATCCCTTTCTTTGCTGAGCCGGGCGAAATTATAATCAACACTAGCTTAAAAAAGTTTGGAGATGATTACATCATACGTGGTTCTAAAAACGAAGAAGCCCTTGATGACTACAAAAAATTAATGCAACGATTTGCAGACAGAAACTTAGATTTAATTAAGGAAGAGTTTACTGCTCAAAAAAGTGAAAATGATTCCTTATTAAAAGCGATAAAAAGAAAAAGAACAACTGCTCTTTCTAGCAAGTATTTAGCAACAGTAAACTTTGCTCTAAACCATAAAGATAAGGAAGTAGCCCCTTATTTATTATTGACCGAAATATACGATGCTAACGTTAAATATTTAGATACGGTTTACACATCTCTTATCCCAAAAGTAAAAGACTCCAAATACGGAACGCTTTTGGAGTCTTATATTTCGGAACGAAAATCGATGAAGGATAGCTTATAAAGCGTTAATTTTATCAATTAACTTTCTTCCTTCAGTTTCTAGCTCTTGGTTAATACCTTTAAAGTGTTGCTTTTTATTTTCAACATCTTTTTGGTTTACCTTTACTATTAAAGCATCAAAAACAGCGATGGCTTCATCGATGATTTTTTCAGATTCTTTAGATTCTTTTTTAGGATGGGTAAGTTGCCATATATAGACAGCTTCAATAATATCACCCAAAACATAATTTATGTCCCTTTTTAAGTCGCGTACACTTGCCATTTTATAAAAATTTAATTTTGCGCAAGGTACGAACAATTACGGAATGTATGTTTCTAAAAGTGTTACAGAAGTAGATTTTATTTTAATTGAAGTAAAACTTGCTGGAATTAATATTGTTTCGCCTCTTTTTATGGTTTCGGAAGTAGTTTCGGTTTCAATTATTGCTTCTCCTTCCGTACACATATAAACCACAAAAGAATCAACTTCAGCTAAATTACGAACGAAGTTTGTAGTAATGTTCAACTTATTAGTTTCAAAATATTGAAGGCTCTTCAACTGAATTATTTTATTTTCAACATTTTGATACGCTATATTATATTCAACATCTTTATAATTAATGGCGTCCTTAGCCAAATCTGTATGCAAGTCGCGCATTTCACCATTTATATCAGGACGGTCCCAATCAAAAATTCGATAGGTAATATCTGATGTTTGTTGTATTTCAGCTAATAAAATGCCTCCTCCAATTGCGTGAATGGTACCTGGAGCAATAAAAAAAGCGTCCCCAGCCTCTACAGATTCTGAATGTAATATATCTGAAATGTTTCCTTCTGAAAGCTTTTTAAGATACAGTGTTTCATCCATTTTGGTATTAAACCCAAGTATTAAACGAGCTTTTTTTTCGGCATCGACAATGTACCAAACTTCCGTTTTTCCAAAACTGTTATGACGCTTTTTTGCCAAAACATCTCCAGGGTGTACTTGAACGGACAAATCTTCATAAGCATCAATAAATTTAAACAACAACGGGAATGTATTTCCGAACTGCTTATATACTTTTTCTCCTACCAACGCACCTTGATATTTTGCTATCAAGCTAGGTAAAGATTGTCCTTTAAAAGGATCATTGTTTGCTATTGAGGTTCCGTTTTCTAAATCTGAAATCTCCCAGCTTTCTCCTATATATTTATTTTCAGCTCCACCTTCTTTACCTAAAAACTCAGACAGCTTAGTTCCTCCCCATACTTTTTCTTTCAGTATAGGAGCAAATTTTAACGGGTATAGTTTAGGAAGTTTGTTCATTATTTAACCGGTATAGACTACAAAGTTACGTGGTGTTTCATATAGTTTTACCGATATTTCAAACTTATTATCCAACCGCTTGCGAAGTTTATTCCATATCACAATGGCTATATTCTCTACTGTTGGGTTCAGTGATTTAAATTGCTCAACTTCAACATTTAAGTTTTTATGATCGAAAGGGTCTTCTACTTCTTCTTTTATAATTGTTTTCAGAAAATCTAAATCAATTAAATAGCCTGTTTCAGGGTCAATTTTTCCGGTTACACCTACTTCAAGCTCATAATTATGTCCATGATAGTTTGGGTTACTACATTTACCAAAAAACTCACGGTTTTTTTCATCACTCCATTCTTTTACAAATAAACGGTGTGCTGCATTAAAATGTGCTTTTCTGAAAACTGTTAAACTCATAGAGTTAAATGTTTTTGAAATTTATCAAAAATAATTTTAAACCATTCTGTATAAATAGACGGATTAGCTTTCATATCTTTCTCTACAGCTTCCATAGACATCCATTTCCATGCGGCCACTTCATCTGGATTAATATTTGGCTCGTCATTATATTTCCCCACTAACATATGGTCATATTCATGTTCGGTTAGACCATTATCAAAAGGTGCTTTGTAAATAAATGAAATGGTTTCTTTTAAATCTGTTGAAAACCCCATTTCTTCTTGTAACCTACGTTTTCCAGCATCGATGTTGTTTTCTCCATCTCTTTGGTGGCTACAGCAGGTGTTTGTCCATAATCCAGGAGAGTGATATTTATGCAAAGCCCTTTGCTGAATCATTAATTCATTTTTATCATTAAAAACGAATACCGAAAAAGCACGATGCAACAAGGCTTTTTCATGAGCTTCCATTTTGGGCATTAATCCTATTTTTTCATCCTTTTCATTTACAAGGACTACTTTCTCTTCTGTCATGCAATTTCAATTTTTTCAAAAATACGAAATAGCACCTTGTAAATAAAACCAAAATGAAAAGCGTTCAATAAAACTATTGAACGCTTTTTTAAAATACAATTTGGTTAGTTAGTTAATTTTGAATAATAAACATCGACCTTCTATTTAATTGATGTTCTTCTTCGGTACATTTTACTCCATTTGAGCACTCATTGACTAAACGATTTTCACCATATCCTTTTGCACTGAGTCTACTGCGATCAATACCTTTTTTAACAAGCCAATTAAGAGTTGATTGTGCTCGTTTTTCAGATAAAGCTTCGTTATAGCTGTCGTTACCTCTTGAATCGGTATGTGATTCTATGTGAATAATGAGTTCTGAATATTCTTGAAGCGCAGCTAATATTTTTGCCAGTTCTACCTCGGCATCTGGGCGAATGTTATATCGATCAAAATCAAAATAGATAGGTTGTAGACTAAGGCGGCAACCTAAATCATCTGGTGGGCAACCTACAAGTTTTAACGGCAATGGAACTTCAACAGTTCCAGTTTTTGTTGGTGTAGTTACTAATTTTTCATTAGGAGCATAACTTTCTTTTGTGCCGCGAACTGCATACTTACTGTCACAATCTGCAGTTAATGTATATCTGGCATCGTCACCAACTATTACACTTGTTATTTCTTTATTGTTTGAATCTAAGAGGGATACTGATGCTCCAGGCAACAATTCGCCACTATCGTCATCAGTTACTAAGCCAGTGATTGTTATTTCACATTTTTCTTTCAGTAAATATATTTCATCATCTACGCTACCACGGGCTCCATCTCTATTAGATGTTAAATACCCTCTTCTTTTTGTTTCTTTTATTATAAAACCAAAATCATCTTGATTGCTGTTGGCTGGCTCACCTAAGTTTTTTACCGCTCCAGGTTTACCTTCATCTCCTAAGGGAGCCATGTAGATATCAAACCCTCCAAGACCAGCACGGCCATCACTTGAAAAATATAGATTGTTCTCTTCACTGATAAAAGGAAAAGATTCTCTAGTCTCGGTATTTATTCCTTTACCAAGGTTTACAGGCTCTCCGTACTTGTTTTTTCCAAGTATATCTACGTACCATAAGTCTGACATACCAATTGTCCCTGGCATATCAGAAGAAAAATATAAGCGTTTTCCGTCTTTGCTTAACGTTGGGTGTGCTACTGAATATTTATCACTGTTAAAAGGAAGTTCTACCACATCCGTCCAATAAAACTCTCCGCTTTTGGTTGCTTTGTATAATTTTAAGCGAATAGTTTTATTTCTGTCTTTACCTTTTTTACCATCCAAATAATTATTTCTGGTAAAATACATTGTAGAACCGTCCTTACTAAATGTTGGGGTAGATTCATGGTATTTTGTGTTTATGTCTCCAGGAAGTGCTTGTGCATTAGAAAGGTTGCCTTCTTTATCAATATTGGCCACAAACAAATCTAAAAATGGCTGGGCATTCCATTCTGAAACCTTTCCCCCTTCTGAACTAGTTCTTGCGGTAGCATATACTATTTTATCCTCATAATAAGAAGGTCCAAAATCAGATACATTACTATTGGTAGAAACTTTCTCTAAAACAAATTCCCTTGATTCTTTCGCAATGCTATTTAAGTAATTTGGATCGCTTTCAAAATTTTTCGCAATAAGACTATTACCACCATGAGCAGCAAATTGAATCATCAATTCATCAGATTCTTTATATTTACCTAAGCTTTTTAAGGACTGGGCTGCACGATAATAATATTCAGCTTCCGTTTCATTAGGGTATTCGTTCACTAGCTTTGAGTACCATTTAGCTGCATTGTCATAATCACTGTTCCAGTAGTATGTATCTCCTAGTTTTTTAAATATCTCTGCTGATTGATATCCGTCATTTACTACTTTCAAGTATATTTCGCGGGCATCGATATAGGCAAATTTATCAAAGTCTTCATTAGCCTTTTTTATATCCTTACGCTGTGAAAAGGCGATGCCAACTGTAAAGAATACAAGCAAGAAAAGAATAGATTGGTTAAGTGTAAGTTTCATAACGAGTAATTTTATTAAAAGAATCTTGGTGTCAATACACGCTCTGGTTTGTTAAACAGATCAAAGCGTAAAAACACTTCATACGATCCATCACTGTAATCTTCAATATCAGTAGTCTGATAATCATAGCCAAAGCCAATGAATATCTGGTCGCTTACCTGAAAACCTGCCATAGCACTCAATGCCGCACTCCATCTGTAAGAGGCGCCTAAGGTTAATTTATCATAAATCAAGAAGTTGGCTGATGCATCCCATTGTAAAGGGGAACCACTCACTGCTTTTATTAAGGTCGCTGGTTTAAACTTTAGGTTTTCATTTATATCAAATACATAACCAGCTATTAAAAAGTAATGCAAACGCTCTGCTGGTGCAACATCGTCATCAAAATTGAAGTTTTCTAATGTAGACTCATCAAAGTGTTTCGTTGTTAAAAAATTAGGAACGGACAAACCTGCATAAAAACGATCTGTGTTATAATATAATCCAGCTCCAATTTGAGGTTGTACCTTATTATCTATGTTATTTTCAAACAGAAAATCTGGATCAAAAATATTTAACTTATTAAAGTTAACATCTAATAGGTCTAAGCCTGCTTTAAGTCCGAAAGACAGTTCTGCTGTTTCTGAAGTATTGATGGTATACGAATAATCAATATTCACATTCGATTCTACTGCAGGCCCTATTTCATCACTTGTAATCGACAAGCCCAACCCCATATTGTCCAAAGCACCTATAGGTGAATTAACTGTAAAGGTACCTGTCTTTGGTGCGCCCTCTAGACCAACCCACTGTGAGCGGAGCAATAGCCCAAAACTCAATACATCCCGTGATCCAGCATAGGCAGGGTTTACAATCTGTGTGTTGTACATATACTGCGTGTACTGTGGATCTTGTTGGGCGTTGCTTGAAAAGCTCCCAAGTAAAATCAAAACTATAATGGCTAAATAACTGTGTTTCATCGTTACATATTTTTATACCCCCCGAAGGTTGTCCTCCGGGAGGTTTTTGACTTTCTATCTATTTATATATAAGTACCCTGAATAACTTGCTTTACCCGGATTATCCGATGGGAAGCTAAGAATATAGAAGTACGTTCCTGTTGGTAATTCTTCGTTGGCACGTATTGTGGATCTACCGTTAGACTCTCCTTCAAAAACATTCTCCATACCGTTGGAACCTCCATAACCGTCGGTCTCCCATACTAGTACTCCCCATCTGTTGTATATCTTCACATTATTCTGTGAATAATCTTGGATACCAGCTATTACAAAGTAATCGTTTAAGTTGTCACCGTTAGGGGTAATACCGTTGAATATCTCAAAGTCTCCTTCAGGATCTACATTAGGTAATACTGTGACGGTAGGATCATCTGGTTCCCCATCTCCATTATTATCAATATCATCATCATTGTTTGGATCATCAGACTCATCTGTTACAACCGTACCTTCATCATCTTCTCCTGTCACAATAGCTTGGTTAATAACTTCACCAGCCGCTATATCTGCATCATTAATAGAATAGATCCCAGTAAATGTTGTATTATCAGTCATATCTGGATCAAGAGAAACTATTGGTCCTCCTTGGATATCTATACCTGGTAAAGGATCGTTTATAGTAATATTATAAAGAGTTACAGTTCCAGTATTTGTCACGCTGAAGATATAACTTATAGTTTCTCCTACTTGTGGAATACCGTCTCCATTTTCATCATTGAATATACCTGATTTTTCTAAGGACATAGAAGATGTCTGACACAATACAGTCACTGTTGCATCATTATCATTAATTGTCACCCCAGAATCATCCATTACAATATCACCTGCAGGTGTAGTACCTTCAGCTGCAGCTTGATTTACTACTTCTCCAGCATCAATATCAGCTTGTGTTACTGTGTATACTGCAGTAAAGGTAGTAGCATCTGTAGCTCCCGAAGCTAAACTTATTGGACCGCCACTTACTGTTACCAATGGATCGGTTACTGTTACATTGGTCAAATCTACAATACCAGTGTTTGTAACAATAAAGTCATATACAATTGTTTCACCTACCTGTGTACATCCATCTCCATTTTCATCAGAAAGGGTTCCTATTTTAACTAAAGCAATTGCTCCATTTTGACATAGTATTGTTACCGTTGGATCATCATCATTAATGGTTGCTCCAGAATCATCAGTTAATATACTTCCGTCTGGGGCAGTTCCTTCAGCTGTTGCTTGGTTTACCACCTGACCCGTATTGATATCCCCTTGAGTTATAGTATAATCTCCATTATATATCCAAGTCTCGTTTACATCTAATTCACCATCACCATCTGTATCTCCTGTTGGGCCGTTGATTGTCGCAATCAATGGATCAGTAACCGATACGTTAGCAAGACTTACGTTTCCTTCATTGGTTACACTGAATGTATAACTAATTGTCTCCCCTACATTGCTACAGCCATCTCCGTCCTCATCATTGAAGATTCCAGTTTTGACTATTGCTATATCAGCATTCTGACACAATACTGTTACTGTTGGATCATCGTCGCTTATTGTAGCGCCTGAGTCATCGGTTACTGTATCACCTGATGGTGCTTCACCTTTAGCCGTTGCTTGGTTTACTACTTCACCGGTATCAATATCGGCTTGAGTAATAGCATAATTAGCAGTATAAATCCATTCTTCTGTTACATCTAATTTACCATCACCATCAGTGTCGCCACTATCTGGTCCTGTAATAGTTCCTCCTAATAATGGATCAATTACCGAAACAAATGATAAGCTTACGTTTCCTTGATTAGTTACACTGAATGTATAACTGATTGTCTCTCCTACATTGCTACAACCATCTTGGTCTTCATCATTAAAGATTCCAGTTTTAACTATTGCTATAGCTGGGTCCTGACACAACTCTGTTATTGTTGGATCATTGTCAGTTATCGTTAAACCAGACTCATCAGTCACTACCGTTCCGTCTGGAGCTGTTCCTCCTGTTGTTGCTTGGTTAATTACTTCACCTTTATCAATATCTTCTTGTGTGATTACATATGTTCCTGTGTACTCCCACTCTTCGGTTACATCTAACTCACCATTACCATCCGTGTCACCTGTTGGTCCGTTGATTGTAGCAATTAATGGATCTGTAACGGTTACGTTAGCTAAGCTTACGTTTCCTTCGTTGGTCACTGTAAAGGTATAGTTGATTTCCTCTCCAGGTTGTGAACAGTCACCGCCGTCGTCATAGCTGCTCTCTTTTACAATCGCTATGGCTGGGGCTTGACAAAGAGTTGTTGTGGTAACTTCGTCAGTTTCCACTGTACTTCCCGATTCATCATCCACTAACGTTCCATCTGGGGCTGTTCCTTCTGCGGTTGCTTGGTTGATTACTTCTCCTGCATCAATATCCTCTTGTGTGATCACATACGTTCCTGTGTATTCCCACTCCTCTGTTACA
>Ga0209344_10003680_pt1 | contig 14833 bp, 13 predicted proteins | sample Cruoilmetagenom6_FD_187293 | JGI IMG/M metagenome (GOLD analysis project Ga0209344, IMG submission 187293) | Oil polluted marine microbial communities from Coal Oil Point, Santa Barbara, California, USA - Santa Barbara Oil Seep Sample 6 (SPAdes)... | ecosystem: Environmental > Aquatic > Marine...
CTACTCACGGACGGAATCGAGCAACCGCAACGCCGGCATCGCGCCCAACCCACGGATCAGCAACTCGTATCGGCTCGGGATCGACGCGAGCTGGGAGATCGACCTATGGGGACGCAACCGGAGCATCGTCGATGAGTCACAGGCCGAGCTCGAAGCCTCCATCGAGGATGGGCGCGATGTGCTCGTCGCGGTGATGGGCGAGGTCGCGCTCAACTATGTCGAAGCGCGGACCTTCCAAGAGCGCCTGCGGTTGGCGTACGCCAATGTCGACCTGCAAGAGAAAACACTCAAGTTCACGCAGAGCCAGTTCGACGCCAACCTCGTGAGCAAGCTCGATGTAGCGCAGGCCCGTTCGAATCTTGAGAGCACCAAATCCGCCGTCCCGACGCTGATCGCCGGGCTCCAGATGATCGAGCACCGGATCGCGGTGTTGCTGGGCGTGTTCCCGGGTGAGCTGCGATCAGAGCTCCAAGCCATCGCGCCGATCCCTACGCCGCCGGCTCAAATTATGATCGGCGTGCCGAGCGATGTCATCCGCCAGCGGGCCGATATCCGGGCCGCCGAGCGCAACCTCGCGGCTCAGACCGCCCGTGTTGGGATCGCGACGGCTGATCTGTATCCCCGGCTCACGCTCTCTGGCGAGATCGGGCTCTCGGCGGCCAACTCGGGCGATCTCTTCAGCTCCGCCGCCCGCACGGGTCAGTTCGGGCCCAGCCTGGTGTGGAACCTCTTCAACCGCAAGGCCCTGCACGATCAGATCAAAGCCGAGGACGCGATCGTGAACCAGTCGCTGGCGGTCTATGAGCGGACGATCCTTCAAGCGTTCGAAGAAATCGAGAACGCGATGGTCCAGTTCGATCAAGAGCAGATCCGCGTCGAGCACCTGCGGCTGGCGGTTGTCGATGCGCGCACAGCCGTGGAGCTTTCGAGCGATCGCTACCGCCAGGGGTTGACTGATTTCCAGAGCGTGATCGACACGCAGTCGAGGCTCTTCGAGCTCGAGGACCTGCTTGCTCGCTCGCAGGGCGACATCGCCACATCACTCGTCCGGCTCTACAAATCCCTCGGCGGCGGCTGGTCGTCACGGGACATCATGCTGGTTGATCCAGACCAATCAGACACACCACACACAGACACCCATCCAGCACCTTCGCAGGAGGATGAATCATGAGATCCCGTTCGGTTCCTTTTCTCTTTTCGTTGCTCGTGACATCCGCTGCCCTCGTTGGCTGCTCCAAGCAGGCCGAGGCCCCGCCGCCACCGCCGATGACCACGGTCACCGTGGCCAATCCGCTTGTTGCCGAGGTGATCGAGTGGGACCGGTACACCGGTCGCCTGGTGGCGGTTGAAGCCGTGGATATCCAGGCACAGGTCTCTGGCCCGCTGCTCTCGACACACTTCGCCGAGGGCGAGATCGTCGAGAAGGGCGATCTGCTCGCGGTGATTGATCCCCGCCCGTTCGAGGTCGCGCTCTCCAAAGCCCAAGCATCCGTGCGTGTGGCCGAGGCGAACCTCGAGCGTTCGCGTGCCCAGCTGCTCCAGGTCAAAGCTCAGCAGAACCAAGCCGTGTCCGCTGAGAAGTTCGCCAAGACCCGCTTGGACAACGCCCAGCTCGCGTATGAATCCAACTCGATCGCCCGCGAGCTTGTCGACGAGCGCGAGAGCGAGTTCGCTCAGGCCCAGGCCCAGACCCAGGGGGCCAACGCCAATGTGATCGCCGCCGAGTCGGAGATCATCAACTCCGAAGCTTCGATCCTGTCGGCTCAGGCCGAGCTTGAGAACGCGCAGCTCGATCTGGACTACACCCGGATCGAAGCCCCGATCTCCGGGCGTATCAGCCGACTGCAGGTCTCCAGGGGCAACCTGATCCAGGGCGGGAGTTCCAACGACGGCACCGTGATCACCACGATCGTCGCGCTCGATCCGGTCTATGTCCACATCGAAGCCTCTGAACAGGAGATGCTCAAGTACCTCCGCCAGAGCACCTTCGAAGAACGGCTCAAGAGCGACTATCGCCACCCGTTCTTCCTCGCGCTGCTCGATGAAGTTGGCTACCCGCACGCCGGGCAGATCGACTTCGCTGAGAACCGAGTTGATCAAGACACCGGGACGATCCTCGTCCGCGGGATTCTCAACAACCCGTCGATCGAGCTGATCCCGGGGATGTTCGCCAGCGTGCAGATCCCACGCAACCAAGGCGCCCGGACGCCGACCGTGCTGATCCCCGACCAGGTGATCTCGGCAGATCTGGCGATGCGCATCGTGCTGGTGGTGGGGGAGGACAATGTGATCTATCCCCAGCCCGTCACGCTCGGCCCCATCGTCGATGGGCTGCGCGTGGTCCGCACCGGGCTCACCGGCGAAGAACGCATCGTCATCCGCGGCAACCAGTTTGTGTTCCCGGGTATGCCCGTGCAGACAAGCGAGGGCACCATCGAACGCATCCCAGCCGAGAACGGCTTGCCCGACATGGTCGAGCCCATCCACCGTGACCATTGGATCCGCCATGAGTCGAGCATCCCCGGTGCGCAGCAAGTGGGACTCAACAAGGGCTCCCAGACAGGAGGGGATGAATGAAACTCCCACGATTCTTTATCGACCGACCCCGGTTCGCCTTCGTACTCTCATTGCTGGTGATCTTCGCCGGGCTCATCTCGTATGGAACACTCCCCGTCTCGATGTATCCCGAGGTTGCGCCGCCGACGATTACCGTCAACACGGTCTACCCGGGCGCGGACTCGGCGACCATCGCCGAGACCGTCGCCACCCCGATCGAGCAAGAGATCAACGGCATCGAGGGCATGATGTACATGGATTCGCTGTCCTCATCGGACGGCTCCGTGACCATCACCGTCACCTTTGAGCTCGGCACCGACATCGACCGGGCCCAGGTGCAGGTGCAGAACCGCGTGGCGATCGCACTGCCCAGCCTGCCCGCCGAGGTACGCCAGATCGGCGTGACCACCAATAAGAGCATGCCGACCATTCTGTTGGTCGCCCAGCTCATCTCGCCCGATGCGTCGCGTGACTCGCTCTTCCTGGGCAACTACGCCAATACGCAGATGCGCGATGTGCTCCTGCGCATTGACGGCGTGGGCAATGTGCAGGTCTTCGGGGGCAGCAAGTACGCGATGCGTATCTGGCTCGATGTCGATCGGCTCTCATCGCTGGATCTGACGCCCGAGGATGTCATCAGCGCGCTCCAAGGGCAGAATGTCCAGATCGCCGCGGGTGCGATCGGCAAGGAACCTATCCCCACAGCCGGTGCCTTCGAGATCCCCATCGCCAGCAAGGGGCGCTTGCGCGAAGCCAGCGAGTTCGAGGACATCATCGTCAAGCGTGGCGATCAGGGCGGGCTTGTCCGCCTGAGCGATGTCGCACGCGTCGAGCTCGGTGCTCAAGAGTACAACACCAAGAGCCGGCTCGATCACGATAACTCCGTGGCGATCCTTGTCAACCAGCGCTCGGGCTCCAACGCGGTCGCGACCGCCGAGACCGTCCTCGAAACCATCGCAGAGCTCTCGCACGATTTCCCGTCTGGGATACAGTACGAAGTCGCGTACAACCCGACGGAGTTCGTTCAAGAATCCATCGATGAGGTCTTCAAGACCCTGCTGATCACCGCGATCATCGTGGGGCTCACGGTCTTTGTGTTCTTACAAGGCTGGCGCGCTACCGCCATCCCATTGATCGCGATCCCGATCTCACTGATCGGCACATTCGCGGTGCTCAATGTGCTCGGGCTGAGCCTCAACACGCTCTCGCTCTTCGGGCTGGTGCTCGCGATCGGTATCGTGGTGGATGACGCGATTGTGGTGGTGGAGAATGTCGATCGGCTCATCGCCCAGGGCATCCCCCCGAGGCAGGCTGCCCGCAAGGCAATGGACGAGGTCGGCAGCGCGCTGATCGCGACTACGCTTGTGCTCATCGCGGTGTTCGTGCCAACAACCTTCATGAGCGGGATCACCGGGCAGTTCTACACCCAGTTCGCGCTGACCATCAGCGCATCGACGGCTATCTCGACCTTCGTCTCGCTCACGCTGAGCCCCGCGATGGCCGCGGTGCTTCTTAAGCCCAAAGCCGAGAAGCAGACCCGCGGGCTCAAGCTCATGGGCATCATCTTTGCTCCATTCAATACCACGCTCGATTTGGCCAACAAGCTCTACGGCCAGACGGTCAAGGGGGCGATCAAGCTCCGCTGGGCCGTGGTCGTGGTCTTTGCACTGCTGCTCGTCGGGACCTCCATGCTCTTCAACAGTGTGCCCCGCGGGTTCATCCCGGCGCAGGATCAGGGCTACCTGATCGTGGCGATGCAGCTGCCCGATGGTGCTTCACTCTCACGCACAGACGAAATCGCCAAGCAGGTGACGGAGATCGCCCTTGACACCCCGGGCGTAGAGCACGCGGTGGTCTTCTCGGGTTTCTCTGGCGCGACCTTCTCGAACAGTTCGAGTGCGGCCGCGATCTTTGTGACCCTTGATGACGCCCGAGAGCGGGCGAGCCTGGGGCTCAGCGATATGGCGATCTCTGGAGAGATCCAGGCAAAGATCGCCAGCATTGATCAGGCGATGATCTTTGTCATCCCGCCGCCGCCTGTTCAAGGCATCGGCAACGGCGGGGGCTTTAAGATGCAGCTTCAGGACCGTGGCGGGGTCGGGTCCAAGGCACTCAACCAAGCCGCCTGGGCGCTGGCGATGGCCGCCAACCAGCACCCTGATCTGATGGGCGTCTACACGAGTTTCAGTGTCGGCACGCCTCAGCTCTACGCCGACATCGACGCGACCCGCGCCCGGATGCTCGATGTGCCCATGAGCAACATCAACCAATCGCTCCAGTCGTACCTCGGCTCGACCTTCGTCAACGAGTTCACCTACCAGGGACGCTCCAACCGCGTGACGATCCAGGCGGACAGCGAGTTCCGTGACGAGGAAGAGGACATCCTGCGCCTCAAGACCCGCAGCAGCTCCGGGGCGATGGTGCCTCTGGGTTCGCTGATGACCATCGAGCACAGCTCGGTGCCCTCGCAGATCTTCCGGTACAACCTGTACCCTTCTGCGGATGTCTCGGGTGACAAGGTGCCCACGATCTCGTCGGGCGACTCGCTCGATATCATGGAGCAACTTGCGGATCAGGTCTTGCCGCCGACGATTGATTACGAGTGGACGAACCTGTCGTATCAGGAACGCATGCCCGGGACCTCAACGATGGTGATCTTCGGGATCAGCGTGCTATTGGTGTTCCTGACACTGGCGGCTCAGTACGAGAGCTGGTCGCTCCCGCTCTCGATCATCCTGATCGTGCCCTTATGTATCCTTTTCGGGCTCCTCGGGGTCACGCTTCGCGGATCGGATAACAACATCCTTGTGCAGATCGGGTTCATCCTGCTCATCGGCCTGGCGAGCAAGAACGCGATCCTGATCGTGGAGTACGCCAGTGCCCTACAGAAGGATGGGATGCCCAAGGTCGAAGCCGCGATCAAGGCGTGCCGACTCCGGTTCCGCCCGATCCTGATGACCGCCTTCGCGTTCATCCTGGGTGTGATGCCGCTGATGTTCGCCAGCGGCGCGGGCTCCGAGATGCGACGCATCCTGGGCACCGTCGTCTTCAGCGGCATGCTCGGGATCACCATGATCGGGCTCGTGCTCACGCCGGTGTTCTATGTCTTGCTCCAGCGAGAACGGGCCGTAATAAATGACGATTGATTAACCAAACGAACAACATATCGGATGGGACCTGGGATTGATTGTTCGCAGTGTGTCCTGATCACACACTCGTTCTCGGGGGGGTATATGCCCCGTGAATCAGAGCCGATCTGTTTGACATTCAATCTCGTGAATCGAACAGAACCCGCGAACACAGCGGGTTTTTTCATAATTCTGTGTCACTTTGAGTTGAAAATCCACAACTTTCTAATCTCGTTTTCTGCGATTGATTCATATCAAGTGCTGTGAGATCAACTCCGATACCACGGAGTCCCCAACTCGGATTGGATCACTATGCAAGCCCTACAGCAGCAACCAACTCTCCATACTCAACACAACAAGATCTGTTGTATCGAGCACAAGGATGACCTTGTCATTGCACAGAGACCCACACAAGCGGTAGATCCAGTGCTGATCACCGCTCAGCTTCGTCAGAGCAGCTCGCCAGCGTTGTTCGGGGCGCGATCCCGCAAAGCCGCGATCGCTCGGCTCGGGAACTTTGTCGGGCTCGACGCCCTGTGTGTGCTCCCGCTTGGAGCGTGCGAAATCCAGCATGTGCCGGTGCATGAGGTCGAAGAGGATCAGCTTGATGACCATGTTCAGACGGCCATGTCGTCTGGGATGGAGCAGAGGGGCGACCAGATCGTGTCGAGCTCACTCCGGCTCGGGTGCGGCTCATCGAGCGGCGTGATGGGGATCGCAGCGGACAGAGAACACATCAAAGATTCGCTACGCACAACGATCGAGGCAGGGTTTAACCCAAGGGTTCTCGATATCGAAGAACTCGCCTGTATCCGCGGGCTGCATCAGATCATAACACTCCAGGGAGCGCCGAGCGACTTTGTGCTGTGCCGATACACGCTCGAGCACATGGTGCTTGCGCTGGTGGGCGAAGGCTGCCAAGTGCGTTTGCTCCGCAAGGTCCCGATCGATCGCTCGCAGGACGCGTTGAGCGCATTCTCCATCGCCGCATCGATCGCCCATCAGATCGACATGATGATGATCGCCGCGGGGCAGCAATCCAAACTCCCGGCCAATGGCCCAGGGGTCTACATCGCCATCGACCCGTGCCTGGGCGTGGACGCGATGAAGGCGGTCCAGAGGAACAAAATGATGGCGGGGGTCTCGATCGATGAGCGATGCACCGAGCACCCCTGGTCAACTCACCTGATGCGCGAGCACGGGCTGAGCGCCTACCAAGCAATCACTATGCTGGGCATGCTCAGCGCCCCGGATCATTCGGGCGATGGAGCGGGCCAAGCAGAACCGATCGAGTAATCACGAGGGGAAAAAATGAACAGTGTGAATCTCATCAAAGATCTTTCGTCCGAGGAACTCGCCCGGGGGGTTGATCGGCGAGGGGCGTTCTCTCGCGCGATGCCCACGGTGATCGTTTCCGCGTTGATCGTGTGCGGGCTCAGCGCGATCTATCAACACCGCACGAGCACGGTGCTCTCGTGCCAGCTTCAATCGCTCGATGCCCAGGCCTCGGAGATCAAGCTGAGCAACGCGGCGTGGAGCCAAGAACAGCATGACGATGATGAGTTGCGTGGGGTCTGTCCGCCCTCGGCCATGCTCGCGATGGTCACGCAGGTCGTGCCCGAGGGCATCGAGCTCTATGAGTTTGATCTGCAGTACGCATGGCCGGATAACTCAAAGCGAACGCTCAGGAGATTCGCTGATCGAAAAACGGATCAGCGGAAAATGAGCATCGAGCTCTCGGGGGTCTCGCACACCAACGAAGACCTGCTCGTGCTCGCCTCGTCGCTCACCGATCTGGGCTTCAAGTCAGTCAATCTCAACGAGGGACGCCGGGATGGGCGCGACGATCGCTCGGGGCGTTTCAGGCTCAGCGCCGCGTCATTTAAGCCAGAGATGAGTGGGGGATACTGAGATGCTCAAGAATCGAACACTGAATTGGATTGTGCTTCTGGTTGCTTCTGTCGTGCTCTCGGGCGCGTTGATCCGCCTCACCTGGAAGCGTGCATCAGGCAACCGTTCCCTGCATGCTCAGATCATGTCCAAAGCCGACCTGGTCTCCCAACTCAGCCAAGAGACCGCACGCATCCGCACGGGGCACGCGCTGGATGCGCAATCTTCGCTCAGGCTCCGCGGCGTGGTGGACCTCTCCGCGTTGCTTGAATCCTGCGGGGCAACCGAGCCGGTGATCCGGATGAACACATCGCCCGGGGACGGCCAACAACAAGTGATCTCTGTTGATGCGGAGTTCTCCATGAAGATTCAGGACCTGCACGGGTTCTTGATCAAGCTGCGTGCCTCGGATCCGATCGTTCGTGTCCATCGGATGACCATCACACCAATCATCACCGAGCGCACAGAACTTGATTCAGATGATCCAAGACTCGCAACACGGAATGAACCGGTCGCCCATGCCCGGCTCATCAGGCTCGAAGCCGAGATGATCTCGTCGCGGATCGCCAAGGGGGAGCATTGAGATGGAAGATCTGATCGTGAATCTGAAGAACCATCCGTTCCTGGCGGTGCTCGCACTCGTCACCGTGCTCTTCGCGGGCTTCCGCATACTCAACCCGGGGGCATCGCCAAGCGTCGCCATGGGCGAGCCCGACAGCCCGCCTGCTCACAGCGAATCCGACCATGGCGCTGATGGGCATTGGCACCGGCCGCAACCCGTGTATACCTGGGAAGACCGGGTGCACCGCGATCCGTTCGCCGTGATCGAGACGGTTGTACCCGCAGCGCCAACAGAGCCTCCGGCTGGTCAGACTCAAACGGAAGCGAGCTCAGGCAGCGGCGTTGATGTACCAGAGATCCCCGATTTCAAACTCACAACAATCATGCAAGGCAAGCACACCATCGCGGTGATCAACGGGCGATCGGTGATCGCGGGGATGAGCATCGATCACTGGGTCGTGCTCGATATCGAACAGGATCAGGTCAAGCTCGAACGCGACGGGCTGTGCATCCTGCTCACGGTCTCGGGCAAGCGCCACGCGGAGGTGCCCGTTGAGTGAGCAGCGTCCAACTTATTTGTACGGCGATCCGTGGCTGCGGGCCGCCAACGAGCTGGTCTATCAGAATGTGATGACCCAGGCTCAGCTCGACTCGGGGATCGCCCAGCGTGATCTCGAGATCCAAGCGGACCCAGACACCGCCCGCACGCTCATCGAAGTGCTCGTGGATCTGGGGTGTTGCCAAAGAAGGGATATGATCGCGCAGCTCGCGAGCTTCGCCAAGGTGGCGTATGTCGATCTTGATGCCACGATGGTGAACCCCTTGGTCTGCGAAGCCTTCGAGTACGGCTACTTAGACACGAACGAGATCATGCCGATCTCTCTGGTCGATGGCATCATGAGCATCGCATGCGAGCGCTTCGCCGATACCGAGCTCGCCCAAGAGATCGAACGGCTCACCGGCTGCGAGGTGATTTTCATCGCCTGCGATGAGCAGACGATCCGCAGCGTGCGCCAAGAAGTGCTCGGGGCGATGGACGAGGCAGAAGAAGAAACAGAAGCCCAGCCCATCATCCGCGATCTGATCTGCGAGAGCGAGATTGACAATGTGCGGGTGATCGAGGAGGCCATCACCGAGGAGGCTGACCTATCGGCGGCGTCAGACTCGCCCGTGGTCAATCTGGTCAACCGTGTCTTGGGCAGCGCGTGCGAGCACAACGCCAGTGATATCCATATCGAGCCGTGGACCAATGGCTTCCTGGTCCGCTTCCGCATCGACGGCAAGCTCCGCACGATCGCCGAGCCGCCCAAGAAGCTCCTGCCCGCCGTCATTAGCCGAATCAAAGTGCTCGCCAAGCTCGATATCTCGGAGCGCCGGGTGCCTCAGGACGGGGCGTTCACGGTGAACATCGGGGAGACGGTCATCGATTTCCGCGTCTCGACCATGACAACCAAGTACGGCGAGAAGGCCGTGATGCGGCTGGTCCAGCAGGGCGCGACGATCCCCACGCTCGAAGAGCTCGGCGTCGCGAGCGCACCGAGCGAACAGCTCCGCGCGTTGTCTAAGCTGCCCAACGGGCTGGTGCTCGTCACCGGGCCCACCGGCAGCGGGAAGACGACCACGCTCTATGCGTTGCTCAGCGAGGCCTGCGCCGAAGAACTCAATGTGAGTACGATCGAAGATCCTGTAGAACGCCGGATCACCGGCGCGAGCCAGTTCCAGATCAACGACAAGGCCGGCTTCGGTTTCGTCCGGGCGCTGCGCTCGATGCTCAGGCAAGACCCCGATGTCATCATGGTCGGCGAGATCCGCGACGGCGAGACCGCGGCTCTGGCAGTACAAGCTTCGCTCACCGGGCATCTGGTGATGTCCACGCTGCACACCAATGATGCGCTCTCGTCGCTGCAACGACTCCAGAACATGGGCGTCGAGCCCTACCTGATCGCCGCTTCGCTCCGCGGCGTGCTCGCCCAGCGCCTGATCGGGCGTCTGTGCCAGCAGTGCAAAGCACCCGCAGATGCACAAACCAACAGTCTCCAGATCGAACAATCAGCGCACCAAGACCTATTCGAAAATCACACCGTCTGGCAAGCCACCGGCTGCCCGGCGTGCGCCGATCGTGGGATCAAGGGGCGGATCGGTGTGTACGAGCTGCTCGAACTCGATGAACACGCCGCGATGCAGATCTTCGCATCCGACGAGCACGCCATCGAGCCAACAACCAGCATGTTTGAAGACGGGCTCGCCAAATCCGATGCGGGGCTGATCAATCTCCATGATCTACTTACGGTCGTTCCCAACCCGACGACCAGAGACGGCGGCCAGCAACACAAGAGGAGGGCATCATGAAATCGACCTTTGACTTCGGGGCGAGCGATCGCCATGGGAAATCGACGAATCAATCAAGACCAAGACAAAGCCAGACCCGGGCCCAGCGACGGGCGCGGGGCAGCGAGCTCTCCCGCAACCACGCCCGGCTCAATCTGCCCAAGGCCAACAAGAACGATGTCACCTGGTTCGTGTCCCAGCTCTCGATCATGATCGAGACCGGGATCCCCATCAGCGAAGCGCTCAGCTCGCTGAGCCAGCGCTGCGAACGCCGATCGACCAAGAAGCTGTTCATGCACATCGCCAACGATGTCGAGCACGGCAAGTCGCTCTCGATCGCCATGGAGCAAGCGCCAGCCCGTATCGACGAAGGGCTCATCGCCCTCGTCCAGTCGGGCGAAGAGAGTGGGAACCTGGGCACGATCCTTACCAAGGCTCATGACTACATGTCCCAAGAGATGCTGCTGATGAAGCGGTTCAAGTCCGCGATGATGTACCCGGCGCTGATGGTGGTGGTGTGTGTCTCGGTGGTGCTGATGCTGATGCTCTTCGTGCTCCCACGCTTCGCAACGCTCTTCGAGGGCAAGGGCGCCGAGCTGCCCACACCAACGCGGGTGCTCATGGGCATGAGCGATCACCTCGCGATCTATTGGTTCTGGTGGCTCTTCGCGCTCAGCGCCGGATTGATCGGTCTCAACATGTGGATGGCGACCAAGGTCGGGTCGAGCCTCCGCGATCGCGCGGTGCTCGCGATCCCGCTGGTGGGCAAGACGCTCAACACGCTGTACCAGGCACGCGCCTTCCGCGGGTTTGCGGTGATGCTCGAAGCCGGGGTGCCGATCACGCAATCGGTCGAGATCGCGGGCAAGATCGTCGCCAACAAGGTGCACAAAGACCTCTGGGTCGATGTCGCATCACGGACCAACCACGGCGAGCGCCTCAGCGGGGCTTTCGCCGACAGCCCGGTGATCCCCAATCACATCGCCCAGATGATCGAGAGCGGCGACCAAGCCGGGCGTCTTGGCTTTGTCTTCGATCGGCTCGCGGGCTATCTCGAAAAGGACTACGAGCTCTCGATCAAGGGGCTGATCCAGGTGATCGAGCCGCTGATGATCGCGATCATGGGCGTGCTGGTGGGGTTCATCGCCGCGGCGTTGATGCTCCCGCTGTTCCAAGCCGGGGGGGTGATGTCGTCATGAGAACACAGTATCTATACAAACATCGCTCCCGTACGGGTTTCTCAATGCTCGAAGTGCTACTCGCGGCGCTGATCCTCTCGCTCGCCGCGGTGGCCGTCATGCACGGGCTCGCATCGGGCAACAAAGACCTGCACACCATCGAACGCACCATCATCTCAGCGCGGGTGTCGGGGCTGATCGCCGAAGAGATCATCCTCGAACCGAGTGCATCGCGCGAGCTGCTCTTCGATGGCTACAGCCAGAACGCCGGCGAGCTGACCGACGCGCTCGGCGAGCTCTTGCCCACGATCGCGCAGCAATCGAGCCGATCGATCGAGCTCTTCGATCGCACCATCAGCGTGGAGTTCGGTGCGATCACCAGCGTGGACTGCCACGAGTATGTCATCAACGCCCAGGAACACAGTGGGAAATCTGAGTCCTACCGCGTCCGCATCCCGATGGCGGTGACACCATGAGTCGGACACGCCCCAATGCACGAGCCTTTACACTCATCGAGGTGCTCATCGCGATCAGCATGGCCGCCTTCGTCTGCTTGGCCGCGGTCTCGTTTATGTTTTCCGCGATCGGCAACTCCGAGACCGGGTTGACACGAGCCGACGAGCTGACCGTCCGCGAGATCGTGATCCGTCGCCTCGCCCCCATCCTGAGCAACACCATCGGGCTTCTTGACGGCGGCGATGATTGGGGAGTGTTCTGGGCCGCTGATCTTGATGGAGATTCTCTGCCAGGCACGGGCGAGCTCGCCGTGGTGTTCTACGAAGAAGACACCCGGACCATCCGGATGAGCACACTCGATATCGACCCCGATCTTGATGTTGACCTCACCTTGCTCGAGAACTTCGAGACCATCGCATCGCAGATCATGTCCAACCCAATCGCAGAGGAAGCGGTCCTCGCGGAGGGCGTTGAGCGGTTCGAGCTTTTTTGGCTCGATGCCGATCCCATGGACGCCCGCTCGGTGGTGTGCAATGTTTCGCTGGGCAAGCTGGCCGAGGGTGCTGGGGAGATCCGCATGCACGAGCGGTTCAGATTGGAGTTCCCATGAATATTCGACCACACGCACAACCTGTTCAAAGCGGCGACAAGCCCGGCACTCCCCGAAAAACCGCTGACTCCCGCAAGGGCGGGACCCTGCTGCTGGTGCTGATCGTGATCGCGATCGGGTTCTCGGTGACCACGGGCGTACTGTACTCCGCGCTCACCGTGACGCGATCGACGATGCTTGAAGTCAAACGCATCCGGGCCAAGGCGGTCGCCGAGGACGGCGTCCGGCTCGCTCGTTTCCTCATCGAATCCGAGCCCGATTGGGAAGACGAACTCGACGGCACTCCGTTCGTCGATACCGATCTCGGGGCCGATCAGCACCTGCAGGTCTCGGGCACCGTTTTGCCTGCTGCCGACGATGATTGGAGTTCGATCACCGTCCAAGATCCGGGCTTTGAGCTTGCCAGCAACGCGCTCTCGCATCCGTTGTTCGGGCCGCCATCGAGCGGCTGGTTCGGCGCTTGGCGTGCCCAGCGATACGGCCTGGTCAACACCGGATTGACCGTGCCCGCGATCGGGGTCATGCCACTCGCGTTGACCACCGAAGGAAACTCCGGCGGGTACGCCCGGTTCTTGGTGGCCGTCGATGGGTGGGCAAGGTTCTCACAGGAAACCGCCGACGAGCTTGAACCCAACACACGCTATCGGCTCAGCGTCGATATCGGCACCGGGGGCGTCGCGGCCCTGCTCTCGGACATCCGCATCCGCCTGCTCGCCGACGGAGATGTGCTGGCCGACTCGTCCATCCATGATTGCCTGACACTCCTCGATCTGGGCGCGGGCTATTCCACCTACCAAGTCGAGTACGAGACGGACGATTCGCCCCCCTCCGGGTTCATCGAGATCCAGCTCGAAGCCGGCTCCCTTGTCGGGCTGCTCACCGCCGCCGCCTTCGACCATGTCCGCCTCGAGCACCAGCCCATCGCCCCGACTCTTGTCGAACTCGTCTCCGTCGGCCAACACCAGTCCGAGCCCTACACCGTGCGGACGACCATCGCCGTGGACGATCTGGGGCCAACAAGCACCCGCGTGGTGAGCTGGATGGATGAATAATCAGCACACGCGCGGTCTGATTTGATCCATGAAAAAGCCGAATGCAAGCTTAAGGCCTGCATTCGGCTTTCTGTTTTTCAACGGAGAGGGGGGGATTCGAACCCCCGAGAGGATTACTCCTCCACACGAATTCCAATCGTGCGCCTTCAACCGCTCAGCCACCTCTCCAAAGGGGTCGGCTCGACAGGGGGCACCCGTCGGCCTGGTTGAGCCGGGAGTTTAGTCGTCTAGAACCGACAAACCAAGTCCAGATGCACAAGTCCGCCGGCAGTCTGCTGATCAGCTCGTTAGCAAGCCCCGAGGGCCTCGGCGATCGCCCGGATGCACGATTCGGGCTCGCTCATCCGCCCCGTTCCCGAGTGTCGGCACGCCTGCCAGCCTTCGCCGGGCCCGACGAGTGTGAAGCCATCATCCTGGGCCTGGGCCACATTGCGCCCCGTGCTCGGCTGGTTCCACATCGTGTCGTTCATCGCCAGCGCCAGCAGCACCGGGGTAATCTGGCGATTGATCGCGCTTAAGATCAACGAGACCACATCATCGGTCCGCCCTTGGACCAAGTTCGCCAGCGTGTTCATGGTGCACGGGGCGACGATGGCCGCGTCGCAACGATCGGCCAACGCGATGTGCTGGGGATCGCTCGACTCGATGTGCTCCCACGAAGAGGTATACACCGGATTCCCAGAGAGCGCCTGAAAAGTCGTGGGGGTCACGAAGTTCGTCGCCGATGGCGTCATCGCGACGGTGACCTGTGCGCCGGCTTGGGCGAGCCGAGACACGATGGTGCAGGCTTTGTACGCCGCGATCCCGCCGGTGACAGCGACAAGGATCGACTTGCCTTCGAAGTGGGGGCGCAGAAAAACAGGATCAAGCCAGCGGGCCGCCGAGGATTGGTCGGCGTTCGTCGGGTCGCTTGCTCCGGCGTGATCTTGGGCGCGGTCTTGGTTGTTCGATGGGCTCATGGGTGTATTGTATCGACCCGCAGTCAGCAGGGCGATCACACGGTTAGAGCAGGGCTTCCTCAGCCTGAGGCACCATATCAAGGAACTCAAGCGTGATCTTGTCCTGCATGATCTC
>Ga0209344_10003681_pt1 | contig 14831 bp, 15 predicted proteins | sample Cruoilmetagenom6_FD_187293 | JGI IMG/M metagenome (GOLD analysis project Ga0209344, IMG submission 187293) | Oil polluted marine microbial communities from Coal Oil Point, Santa Barbara, California, USA - Santa Barbara Oil Seep Sample 6 (SPAdes)... | ecosystem: Environmental > Aquatic > Marine...
ATTATGCTCAAAGCCATCAAGGCCAGTGGCCAAGACGTTGGTTTTAAAGCAGCAGGTGGCGTTAAAACCGCCGAAGACGCAGCGGAATATTTGGCTCTTGCCAACGACATCATGGGCCCAGGCTGGGCGACGCCCGCGCACTTCCGCTTTGGTGCCTCTAGCCTGCTGGGCAATCTGCTGGCGACGTTGACCGGCAACACCAACGCGGCCACCACTGACGGAGGTTACTAATGTCTGCCAACGCCACTCAACACACTCTGCTCCCCCAGGAGCTGATTCGCCTAAAGCGTGACAACCAGCCGCTGCCAGCGGAAGAGATTAAAGCCTTTGTGCAGGGCATTGCCGATGATCACATCAGCGACGCCCAGATTGGCGCCTTCACCATGGCGGTGTTTCTCAACGGCATGAGCCGTGAAGAAGTCGTTGCGCTGACCACCGCTACCCGCGACTCCGGCCACGTGATGCAGTGGAGCGACCTCAACCTGCCCGGCCCGATTGTCGACAAACACTCCACTGGCGGCGTGGGTGACTTGGTTTCACTGGTACTCGGCCCATGGGTCGCTGCCTGCGGCGCCTTTGTACCAATGATCTCCGGTCGCGGCCTGGGCCACACCGGCGGCACCCTGGATAAGCTCGAATCGATCCCCGGCTATGACCCCTACCCCGCACCAGAGCGTTTTCGCGAGGTAGTGAAATCCACCGGCGTGGCGATTATTGGCCAAACGGGTGATCTCGCCCCCGCCGACAAGCGCATCTACGGCGTGCGCGACGTCACCGCCACGGTAGAATCGATTCCGCTGATTACCGCCTCTATTCTAGGCAAGAAGCTGGCCTCCGGACTGGATGCGCTGGTGATGGACGTTAAAGTCGGCAGCGGCGCTTTTATGCCCACGCCAGAAAAATCCCGCGAACTGGCGAAAAGTATCGCCAATGTGGCCACCCAAGCGGGTACGCCCACCACGGCGCTGCTTACCGACATGAGCCAGCCACTAGCCCCCTGCGCCGGTAACGCCGTTGAAATCGTCGAGACACTGGCGCTACTGCGCGGCGACCGCCCCAACAGCCGCGTGATGCAAGTCACCCGAGAACTGGCAGTCGAGATGCTGATTGCCGGTAAGCTCGCAGGCTCACGTGAAGAAGCGCTTACTCAGCTTGAGAAGGCGCTAACCTCTGGCGCAGCTGCTGAAGTATTCGCCCGCATGGTGCGCGAACTCGGTGGCCCCAGCGACTTTATGGAGCGCTCAGATCACTACCTGGCCAAAGCCGACGTTATTAAACCCGTTTATGCCGAGCAATCGGGAGTCGTCCAGCGTATCGATACCCGCGCGGTGGGCATGAGCGTGGTGGAACTGGGCGGTGGCCGCCTGCGTAACGATGCCAGCGTCGATCACAGCGTCGGCTTTACGGCTATCGTCGAAATAGGTGAGAGCGTGGATAGCCAACGTCCTATCGCCATGGTACACGCCCGCAGTGAAGCCGCTGCCGACCGTGCCGCCGAACAGCTGCGTGCGGCGTTTACGATTGGCGAAGGTACGGCCAGCGCCGACACCCTGCTACAAGACACTTTCCGTGGAGAAGCCTTATGAGCCGCGCGATTGTAATAGTCCTCGATTCATTTGGAATTGGCGCCGCCCCGGATGCCGCCACCTTCGGCGATGAAGGTTCCGACACCCTAGGTCATATCGCCGCCGCCTGCGCCCGTAATGAGGCCGATAACGCCAACCGTTCAGGCCCGCTCAAGCTGCCCAATATGGCCAAGCTGGGGCTATTTCACGCCCACCGCGACGCCACAGGTAGCGTTGCCGAAGGCGTCACGCTACCGGAAAGCCTGGAAGGCGCCTACGCCCACGCTAAAGAGATTTCATCAGGTAAAGACACCCCTTCCGGCCACTGGGAAATCGCCGGCGTGCCGGTACTCTTCGAGTGGGGCTACTTTCTGGACAAAACCGACAGTTTCCCTCTGGAGCTGCTCGACGCCATCGTGCAAGAAGCCGACCTCACTGGAGTGATTGGCAACTGCCACGCGTCAGGCACCGAGATCATCGCCCGCCTCGGTGAAGAGCACATCGCTACCGGCAAACCCATCGTTTATACCTCGGCGGATTCGGTGTTCCAAATTGCCGCCCACGAAGAGCATTTCGGCCTTGAACGGCTTTATAAACTGTGTGAAACCGTCCGCGAGCTGCTGGAGCCTTACAACATCGGCCGCGTCATTGCGCGTCCGTTTATTGGCGAAGACAGCAACACCTTCGCCCGCACCGGCAACCGTCGCGACTACAGCGTTGAGCCGCCCTCGCCCACCGTACTGCAAAAGCTCGCCGATGCCGGTGGCGAAGTGGTCTCGATTGGTAAAATCGCCGATATCTATGCCCACTGCGGCATTACCCACAAGGTAAAAGCCAGCGGCCATGACGCACTCATGGACGCCACGCTCAGAGAGATCGAGCGCACCAGCCAACGCGATGAAGGCGAGCGCGCCATGATTATGACCAACTTTGTCGATTTTGACTCCGTCTATGGCCACCGCCGGGACGTGCCGGGCTATGCCGCCGCGCTGGAAGATTTCGACGCCAAGCTGCCTAAGCTCCTGGCTGCGCTAAGCGAAGATGACCTGCTGATTCTCACTGCCGATCACGGCTGCGACCCCAGCTGGCACGGCACCGAGCACACCCGCGAGTACATCCCCATTCTGGTACACGGCCCCGGCTTTACCCCCGGCCCGCTGGGCGAGCGGGGCACCTTTGCCGATATTGGCCAAACCCTGGCCGACTTTTTCCTGCTTCCGGCCATGGCCGATGGCACAAGCTTTCTACCCGACGCCGCTTAAAGGCTAGCGCCGCTTAAAAGGAGACCTTTGATGGCAACCCCACATATCAACGCTGCCCCCGGTGATTTTGCCGATACCGTCCTGATGCCCGGCGACCCGCTGCGCGCCAAGTACATCGCCGACACCTACCTGGAGAACGTGCGCCAGGTCAACGACGTACGCAATATGTTCGGCTACACCGGCACCTACAAGGGCCGCGAGATTTCCGTGATGGGCCACGGCATGGGCATTCCGTCGGTCTCCATCTATGCCAAAGAGCTAATCACCGACTACGGCGTTAAATCATTGATTCGCGTGGGCTCCTGTGGTGCGGTGCGCGACGATGTCAACGTCCGCGATGTGGTGATAGGCATGGGCGCCAGCACCGACTCCAAGGTCAATCGCATGCGCTTTAACGACCATGACTTCGCCGCGATTGCTGATTTTGAACTGACTCAGCACGCGGTGGCCGCCGCCAAGGCCAAGGGCGTGCCGGTCAAAGTGGGCAACATCTTCTCAGCCGACTTGTTCTACAACCCGCAAACCGAAATGGCTGAAATGCTTAAACGCTACGGCATTGTCGGCGTCGAGATGGAAGCCGCTGGCCTTTACGGGGTCGCCGCCGAGTTTGGTGCCCGCGCCATGACCATCTGCACCGTGTCGGATCATATTTTGAAAGGCGACTCGCTCTCCAGCGCTGATCGTCAAACTACCTTTGACGACATGATGCTTATTGCACTGGACACCGTTCTACGCGACGACGCCGCCCGCGCTTGAAGCGCTGACATGGCCTAAAGCAAGGTTCTTCTTCGCTCAGTATGGAATTATCTCTACCAGCCTGATACTTGCACCCGTGGGAGGTAGCTTTAGCTCGCGACCGCTTAGGCTGTCAGCCTGACAACACCGGGGTACCTTCGGCACCCTTCGCCCGCTGGAAGCGGCCTCCCACAATTAGCTTCCAGCCTGATAGTTGCACCTGTGGGAGATGACGAAGAACCAAAAGGAAAAATGATGGAACAGGTATCAAAAGAGATCGTTCAGAAGTTATTCAGCGCCCGGTCTAACGCCTATGTGCCCTACTCTAATCATCCGGTAGCGTCGGTGATGGTGACTCCCGATGGTCAGCAGTTTGCCGGCACCAACGTGGAGGTGGCGCACTACAAAGGCCTGTGTGCTGAAGCCTCGGCCATTTCCGCCATGGTGACCGCAGGCCAACGCCAGTTGGCGACCGTCTACGTCATGGGCCCAGCGGATCACCTCTGCACGCCCTGCGGCGATTGCCGTCAGCGAATTCGTGAGTTCGCCACGCCAGAGACGCAGATCAAAGTGCTGTCAGGCAGTGGCGAGTTGATGAAAACCTACACCATGGAAACACTGCTCCCCGACGCCTTCGGGCCGGAGCAGTTGCCACCGCGTTAATAATTCCACACCAAATAAGCCGTTTCGCTTTATTCAGCTGACGGCTTTTCCTATGCCTGTCGATAGCTTGGCAGAATGCCGCCAAGCCACTTTATGGTTCGTAAACGCTCGTGCTCTGTCAGGCGATCAAGATGCTTTCGCAGTTCATCGGCAGCCCTTCCCAGGACTATTGCTCCTGATGGTGCAAAGTTGCCCCATTTAGGAAGCGGCTTGTATCCGCTCTCGCTGCCGTTTGCAGAATTGATCGATACCGACCACATCCCATGTACCAAGTCCAATAGCCGCCCTTGCAGCGCAGAGGACGGCTTCCACGAAACCTAGCTAGTCTGTCCAATCCGCCGTAACCGGGCCACTGCCTCGGTTCGGTCTATCAGGAACTCTGGCGTTCTCTTAAAGGCTTCATTAAGCGGCGAATTAAGCAACAAACGGAAAATTTAAAGCAATTTTAGCAAACTCGGCTACCTGGGTCTTAACTAGAATGATTACAAACGGCGTTCAAGAAGGATACATATATGCCACATACATATATAGAGCTACTCTTACCTGAAGATATTAGTGCGTTACCCTTTTTCGATCAGCCAAGGCTCACTTCAAAAATAGCTTTAGAATCACTAAACGGGTTTAACAAACTCAGCAACCAAGAACGAATGACCATATTAAATCAGCTAATCAAGCAGACTGTCTTTGCAGATGCAGTGTTCGATAGTTATTTCCACATACGTCGTATACAAAAATGCCTACCCTTACCGAACTGGAAGTGATCTGTCGCCATGGCGCTGAAAATGGTGTTCCTCAACCTATCATCGATCAGATTCGCCACAACCGAGACTGCGCCATCGCCATGCTGGAATTAAGTAGGGAGTATGGAATAACCCTGCTTTGCGGAACGGACACCGGAAACAGTCCCATCATGCAGTACGGACAGTACCATGGGCTGGAAATGGATCTCCTGATGGAACATGCCGGCCTCTTCCCGCAGGAGGCCATTAAGGCAGCCACAAGCGATAATGCCCTGACCTTTGGTCTGGAAGGGAAACTTGGAGCGCTGGCACCAGGCTATATGGCTGATCTCATCGTGTTGAAGGCCTGCGAGCTTACCCAACCGATGCCATTTCGATATGGGCATCGGGAGGCCTCATGACGATTTATCAGAATCTGGAAGGCAATGACGGCAGCTTTACGTTCCGTACGGTTGTCCTTCTGCTTGGTGTGGCAGTCATTGGCTCTAACGCGTTCCTCATAAGTCCCATCCTGAGTGATATAAGTCACTCCTTGGGTGCCAGCGTAGCTCAGGTAGCCTGGGCTGTTTCCGCCTACGGCGGTTCGACGGCAATGGCCGGGCTGTTTCTGACAGGCTTGGCTCAACGCCTCGAGTATCGCCTGACGCTTCAATTGGCAGGCTGCGTTCTGGCGGCAAGCATTCTTGCTTCAGGGCTAGCAACTCACTATGTGGTGCTAGTTTTAGCCCAGTCGTTGGCTGGTTTGGGGGCGGGCGTCATGCTGCCAACTCTGTATTCGATGACGGCCATTATTGCACCGAAAGGGCGCGAATCAGCTACGTTAGGCAAAGTAATCACTGGGTGGTCTCTAGCCATGGTGGCCGGCGTTCCATTGAGCGCTTTCGTTTCGGATTTACTGTCGTGGCGCTATGCCTATTATTTAGTCTTTCTCATGGCCTCCCTTGCCACTCTAGGATTTTCCCGTCTTCCCGCAGGGGACAGAAGCGTCTCGGGAGGATCCACAACACTGGTACAGGCCCTGGCCATCCCTAAGGCAAAACCAGCCTTGATGATCAGCTTCCTATATATGGTGAGCTTCTATGGGACTTATACATTTCTGGGGAGCCAGGTTCAGCAAGGGCTGGATCGGACGGCGACTTATGCGGGCTTTGCGGTATTGGCCTACGGCCTTGGGTTCGGCTTGGCCGGTATGGGGGGGAACTTACTCGACACCTGGACACCTCAGAAATTAATCAAGCCAGTCCTCCTAGCCATTGCCAGCATCTATCTTGGGTTTCTGATCTTAGCTCAGCAATATTGGAGCTTGGTGCTGGGCTGTATACTCTGGGGCATCGTAAACCAGATAGGACTCAACTGCTTGGTTTCTATCCTCACGCAGCTCGATGAACGGCAACGGGTACGGCTTATGGGGGTATATAGTGCTGTGGCCTACGGCGGAACCATGGTGGCAGGCATCACTTTCGGTTGGTTGTACCAGTTGGGCAAATTCCCCATGCTGCTTCTGACCGCTGCAGTCCTATGCGTGACCGCTTTTCTAATCAGTGTTTGGCTTAGTAGTGGCTTTACGAGGCCTGGCTACCCTCCTCGGTGAGCCGGCGAACATGAAACGTTGATTTCCTATGAAGGTTCCCCCTGGGCAACCAGCTTCGGCGGGTAGTAAGCTGATCTATACGCAAAGGCGGTGTACCGGGAACCAAGGATGACTATTATGCAAAGCGAAAGCCCCATTCCAGTTTGCGGAGATGATTACGAAAAATATATTCCAGGCGAAATAGCGCTTAGCTCATCCAGCTTACAATTGGAGAGTTATTATGTCGGCTGGCATACACAGCCCCGCGAGCCCGAGGAAAACTTACGTCCTGCCACAGAAGAGCATCAATTCGTATTGTATAGTTCTAACGAGGAAGTTGGTGAGTACCAATACAATGGTGGCGATTGGCGTTCTTATCGAAAGCGAAGATATGATTGGTTCATTGCGCCTGCTCTAGAAAATCAGATTTACTGGAAGCCGCGCTTAGGAGAGGCAAGCCAGACACCCAGCATTTGCCGAATACACTTGTCACCTGAGTTTCTTCATTTAAAGGCAATCGAATACTTTGGTCAGACGAGCCCGGTTATCCGCATCGACCATCATCGCATGAATATCCAAGACCCCGTAATGACCGGTTTAGCATACGGGCTCAAAGAGGAGCTGGCTTCTCCTTCGTCTATTTCAACACTTTATGTAGAGCAAGCGCTTGGTTTTTTTGCACTTCATGTTTTAAAAAACTATAGCAGTGTAGTAAAAAAAGAAGTTACCAAAAGCCCTAAGTTATCCCGAGCGCGGCGTCTCCACGTTGCTGACTTCATTCAGGCCAACTTGACTCATGATGTTTCGCTTGACGAACTGGCGGGCGTGGCTTGCCTTAGCAAGTATCACTTTTCTCGTGCCTTTAAAGCCACTTTTGGTATGGCGCCTCATCAATATATATTGACGAGGCGCATCCGCAAAGCATCACGCCTTTTGACAGATACTGAATTACCTATTGGCTTGATTTCCGAGCGTTGCGGGTTTAATAGCGTTTCATCTTTTTCAAAGGCATTCTCTCGCATTATTAAGGCCACTCCACGAGATTATAGAGCCAAACGTTCAGTCAAGCCTTGGCTTTAAGGATGCATGTCGTCCTGCCAAACTAGTTTCGTTCACTTTTTATAGTAATGCAGCGACGCCGAGGCCCTTCATCAACCACAGCACCTCGGTCATAAAAGCTCTTCCGTGAACAACCGTTGATACGCCTCCACTGCGGCCACTACTTCTTCAGGGACGCTAGGACGCTCAATTAGAAAGTCATCATCCGCTTGGGGCAGCTTAGAGAAAGACGCCCAAGAGGGGCGTACTGGCCGCAATGTGATTACGTCGCCTTCACGCGTGATTTCTAGCTCACCGATACCCTCATATGCCATATCGTTAGGTAATCGAGCGGCTTGATTTTTGCCATTTTTGAAAATGGATACTGTACGCATAAAAATCTCCTACGAATGCCTTATCTGTACAATATAGCCACCCAGGCAAGCATATGCATCGCACATGCAAGCACTACTACCCGACGCCTTCGGCCCGGAGCAGCTGCCACCGCGTTAACTCGTTTCCCGTAACACCAGCGCCACCGGCAGCGATACGTGCCGGGGCGTTTCTCCCGCCCTCGCTTCTGCCAGTAGTGCCATGCTCGTCGCCGCTATCTCGGCAATATCCTGCCGTACGGTGGTGAGCCCGGTGGCGAGGGTGGGCAGGTCATCAAAGCCTGTCACCGCGACCTGAACAGGCACCTCAATTCCACGGTCTTCCAGCGCGGCCACACAACCCAACGCTAGTTCGTCGGTGGCGCACACCAGCGCATCAAAAGGCAGTGGTTGGGCACCCTCTTGATCTAAATAGCGATTTAAATAGCGATAGCTGTTAAGAGAGTCTGACGCCAAGCGGTGCGGTAGGCTGATCAAGCGTTCGGCAAGCCCAGCCTCTGCCAACGCCCGCCGGTAGCCCTCCAAACGGCTATGGGGACGCGGCACCTCTAGCTCACCGCCCATAAAGGCCAGCCGTTGGCGCCCCTGGGTAATGAGGTGGTGGGTCATCTCATACAGACCCTGCCTATCGTCCGGAGAGACGGAAAAGCCTTCCCCGGCGTCACCTATGCGTACAAAAGGAATAGCGGAGGCCTTAAGCAGTGCCGGGCGCTCATCGTCTGGGGCTTCACCAAGCAAAATAGCAGCCCCCGCGCGTGCGGGTAATTCGGCGGTTTGCTGGTGATTAAAGAACACCGGCACCATACCCTGCTGATGAAGGGCCACGGTAAGGTGCTGGTAGAGCAAGATATAGTAAGGGCGCAGCTCGATATCCTGACGGCCGAGAGAGATGCCTACCACCGCCGTTTTACCGCTTATTAGCTGACGAGCCGCGGCGCTGGGCTTGTAGGCCACTTCTTGGCTAATCGCCAAAATTTTCTCACGCAGGACGTCACTGAGCCCTGGCTTGCCGTTCAAGGCACGGCTGACCGAGGCAATCGATACTTCGGCCCGCCGGGCAATTTCTCGGATAGTGGCCGTTTGGGCGCCTTGTTTGCTCTTTATCACCGAATCTCTCAACGACTATTTCCCGCCCTATCGCTCATCTGGAAGGCTGTCAGTGTGCCGAAAAACACCCGGCGTTGCGACGCTGATTACACTGCAATTTCCAGACTGCGGTCTTCCTGGCTAGAGATAACGCAGGCATCAAGCACAGTTTGAATCGCCGCGCCGCGTGCAAAGTCCGGCTGGTCGTTTTGACCACTGCGGATGCTTTCCACAAAACGCTGATAGATGCTGGGTGTTGGCGGTGTCTTCACTGTGCTCCAGCGCGCCGGGTGAACGTCATCGTCCAAACACACCTGCACGTCCTCTTTCGAAACGTCTAAATCGACGCGAATAGCACCTTTATCGCCGTGCACGCTTAGGGTTAGCGAGTTATGGTGCCCGGTCGCCCAGCGGGTGGCTTGAATGGTGCCTTTAGCCCCATTGGCAAAGGTCACTCGCATTAGCGCGGTATCGTTGGCATCCAACAAATAATCACCAATCCGGTTGTCTGGAGCTTTTTCAAAACAGGTCAGTTCGCAGTTAACGCGAGTAATATCGCCGACCGGAAAGCTGGCAAAATCAACAATGTGAACGCCCACATCGCCCAACACACCTTTGCTGCCATGGGCTTCCGAGAGCCGCCAAAGCCACTGACTCTCCTGATCCCAGCGCCCCCACTCATTGCTGACCAACCAACTTTGCCGGTAGCTGGCATCTACGTGGCGAACTTGACCAATCGCCCCAGCGGTAATCAGCGCACGAGCGTGCTGAATGGCCGGGGCATCGCGATAGCTAAAATTGACCATATTGATGACCTTGGCGGCCTGCGCCGCTTGGGCCATTTCATGCGCATCATCCGCATTCGTCGCCAGCGGCTTTTCGCACAGAATGTGCTTACCTGCGGTGATCGCGGCCAGTGACGTGCGCTTATGAACACCATCCGGCGTGACGTTACTAACGGCCTGAATATCCTCCCGCGCCAGCATAGCCTCCAGGTCGTCATACGCATCGGCGATACCATAACGGCCAGCAAAGTCACGGGCCTTGGCCAGCTCCATATCGCACACCGCCACCACTTCCACTCCCTCGATCCGGCTAAAGTGCTTGGCGTGTTCCCCCGCCATACTACCAGCGCCAATTATCGCTAAACGGATCATTTGAAGCCCTCTTCGCCGGGTTTATGCAGCCCTTCACCTTTGATTTCCACCGGGCTGGGGGCCTGATCGGCAGGAATATTGGGGCAGCTGTCGATCCACCGGGAGCCTTCCGGGCGCGCCCATTTCACCGCGTTCTTCAGCACGGTTTTTACTTGTTCGTTGTAATAGATCGGATAGGTTTCGTGACCTGGGCGAAAGTAGAAAATCTTGCCGTTGCCGCGCTTGTAGGTCAGCCCTGAACGGAATACCTCACCGCCCTCAAAGGCACTGATAAAGATCACTTCATCGGGGTTGGGCACCGCAAACGGCTCGCCGTACATTTCGGTATGCGGCAGTTCGATATAGTCGCCCAGGCCTTGCACGATAGGGTGCCCAGGGTTGACCACCCACAGCCGCTCGCGCTCTCCCGCTTCCCGCCACTTGAGCGAGCAGGTGGTGCCCATCAGACGTTTGAAGATTTTTGCGTAGTGCCCAGAGTGCAGCACAATTAGCCCCATCCCCTGCAACACGCGCGCCTGCACGCGGTCGACGGTCTCTTCCAGCACATCGCCGTGGGCAGCGTGGCCCCACCACAGCAGCACATCGGTATTTTCGAGACGCTCTTCACTTAAACCCTGCTCTGGATCTTGCAAGGTAACCGCGTTGGCGTGGATACCCTTCGCTTCGTTTAAACCTTCCGCGATGCAGTGATGCATGCCTTCTGGATAAATTCGCGCCACAACTTCATTGGTTTGCTCGTGAACGTTTTCACCCCACACGGTGACGTTAATGGTCATCTATTCTCCTTAGCCGTAGCTGGTTAACAGCACAAAAGCAGCTTAAAAGTGCTGAACAACCCATAAAGTAAACGCTTACCTCGAATACGTAAACGTTTACTCATGTGCAACTTTAGTCGCTAACCCGCTTATAGTGCCTAGACCATCACCATTGGCATCGCGATGAAGTTATCCGTATTCTGAAACGCAACCTCGCGCTTTAGCGTGACTCACGATGCGTGTTTAATTATTTGCGTCTAACAACAGGCTGTTTCTAACGACAGGCTGTTTCTAAAAACAGGAGAACGCCATGGCTGGTTTACTGCCCAATGTCGACCCCGAGGGTCTGCTTGAATACTCGGTGGTCTACACAGACCGCTCGCTGAATCACATGTCGCAGCAGTTTCAAGGTGTGATGCGGGATATTTCCGCCACGCTGAAAGAGGTGTACACCGCCCATGCAGCGGTGATTGTGCCCGGCAGCGGCACCTTTGGCATGGAAGCGGTGGCACGCCAGTTTGCCGTTGACCAGAAAACCATGGTTATTCGCAACGGCTGGTTCAGCTACCGCTGGACGCAAATTATTGAGATGGGTCGCTTAACCGACCAGCACACGGTGCTTAAAGCACGGCGTCTAAAGGCCGGTGACCTGCGCTCGCCTTTTCAGCCGGTGCCCATTGATGAGGCCGTCGCGCAAATTCGCAGCGAAAAGCCTGCCGTTGTGTTCGCTCCGCAAGTGGAGACCTCCGCTGGTTTGCTGCTTCCGGATGACTATATTCAAGCGCTCGCCGAAGCCACTCACGAGGTAGATGGCCTGTTTGTGCTGGATGCCATTGCCGCGGGCACCCTGTGGGTGGATATGCTGTCACTTGGGATTGACGTGGTGGTAAGTGCGCCACAAAAAGGCTGGAGCGGCTCGCCCTGCTGCGCCATGGTGATGCTCTCTGAACGCGCCATCCAGCGCTTGAGTGAGACCCAGAGCAACAGCTTTGCCTGCGACTTAGGCAAGTGGCACAGTATTATGCAGGCCTATGAAAATGGCGGGCACGCCTACCACGCCACCATGCCTACCGATGCACTGCGGCAGCTAAGGGACATCATGCAGGAGACCCGCGCTTACGGCTTTGCTAAGTTAAAAGAGGAGCAGCAGGCGATTGGCCGGGAAGTCCGCGCCATGCTTAACCGCCACGGCTTTATAAGCGTTGCTGCGGAAGGTTTTGAAGCCCCGGGTGTGGTGGTGTGCTATAGCGACGATAGCGGCTTAGTGGGCAAACTTGCCCAAGCAGGCGTTCAAGTGGCGGGCGGTGTACCGCTGATGTGCGATGAAGGCGATAACTTCCAAACCTTCCGCATAGGTCTATTTGGCCTCGATAAACTGCACCACACAGAGCGCAGCGTAAACAGCTTGGAGCAGGCGATTAAAGCTGTGGTTTAAAAGCGTGTTTAAGAGAGTGCTTAAGAGAGCAAGGAAGGAAAAGCCCGCTATTCTAGTAGCGGGCTTAAAGTCACATATAGCCCACGCCCCGCGGCATCATGCCCAGATGGTTTTCGACTTGGGTAACCCCAGGCACGTTTTCCGCAGCGACGCTTACCGCTTGCTTCTGCTCAAGGGATTCGACCAACCCCCAGACCTCCACGACTCCGCCATCCACAATCACGCTAATGCCTTCAACCTGTACGCCGGTATTATTCTCGACCTCGTTGAGAATAGCCTCGCGAATTTGCCGATCATCCGTGGGTGACTGGGTCGGCGCCACCGCCGCATTGGCAATACCTTGTAGCAGGTTCGCGCGGCTCACAATGCCCACCAGCTTGCCTTCACGAAGCACAGGCACCCGCTTGATATGGTGTTTTTCCAACATGCGCGCAATGGTGTGAAGTGGCGTATTCTCTGCTACTGATAGTGGGTTGGCCGTCATAACTTCATGGGCTTTTCGACCGTGTGACTTCACATAGTCACCCGCGTCCTTGCCACCGGAAAGCAGCGTTAACCACCAAGAGTCACGATGGTCTCCGTCATCTTTTACCCGACGCATTAAATCGCCTTCGCTGACAATACCAATCAGTTGGCGATCCTCATCCACCACAGGAACGGCACTGATACGGTGCTTGAGTAACAGCTGGGCAATGTCGCGCACTTTTGTATCAGGGCCCACACTCACCACTTTGGGCGTCATAATATCGATAGCTTGCATTGTGCTCCTCCTTGCGCTCAACCTTTAAAGACTGAGCCGCAGATGCAGGTTAGTCTGCCTGTACTTTGAGACTAGTTCGCTGCTGGCAATTTGCCCATGCCGAGAGGCGATATTAAAGAACGCATTGGGGCTGCGTTGATCTGGCGCAGTTTATTTGCCCCTTCCTTATTTTTGCTCCTTCACCACACTGCTCTCTTCGACTTTCTCAACATCGACAATGCCCGAGCGGCTAACAACGACCTTCCAGCGGGCGAGGTAGGGGGTATCCTCACTACCCGTCTCCCGAATCACCAAGTTGAACAGATGCCGGCGCTCGACTCCCTCACGCACCGCTTGGCCATCTTTTAAACGGTAGATGTGGTGCTTGCCCTTACTCATTAGTCGCGTCAGCATGGAGATATCCAGATTGAGCGTTTCGCGGGTATGCTCGTAGCCGCTCAAAAAGCGCGTAGGTGACATACGAGAGCTTGAACGGTAGTGCAGCACCACTTCTTCACGCTGGGCTACCGTACGGCGGCGCATATTCTGGATATCATCGCCCAGCGATGCAAAGCGCTTGTAGTCAAACCACTCCAACTGGCGGCCCACCACAGCATTGCGCGTGGGGTCTAAATACTGGCGCCGCCACTTGGGACGGCCTTTACGCAACCAGCGCCACAGGGTGTTGCGCAAATCATCCTTAAACACTTCGCGCATGGCGTAGAGCAGCGCCATGGCTAATACGAACAGGGCGGTGATATCCCCCAACGTATTACGCAACTGCAGCACGCCTAACGACACAAAGGCCATTACCACTGCCGTGGCTAGCGCTTTTACCGCTTTCTGCTCGCCGCCCCCCAGCTCCAACGCCTCCTGTTTCAGGGTAATCGGGTGCTCAATCAGGCGCCGAAGTAAACGCATTTTATTCGACATTCGCGTTGGGTCGGCCATGACCCGTTCGGCGTTGTACTGCTGTTCCCGTCGATACTCCCCCTCACGGTGACACACGCTAATAAAGCGTCGACGAATATCGGTAAACTCACCGCCACGGGGCATGTGCGCCACCAGCGCCAGCAGTTGCTGTTCGGTAAACCAGGAGAGGTAGTTATCAATATTGGCAAAGTATTTATTAAAGCTTTCATCATCGGGCTGGTGCCGTCTCAACCGCTTAAGAATACCGTCGCTTAGGTCGATCATTTCATGCAGTTGATCGCGCAGGACGGCGGCACTCTCCTGTACCTCACTGTTCTCTTCACGCTCCTCTTGGCGAGCGTGACGCAGTTTATTGGCACTCACTAGCATGGATCGGGTAGTGCGCTCCATCGCTTCCACGTATTGGTAGGCATAGAGGCTCAGACTCAATCGATACGAGTCGCTGCCGAGCCGATTACGACTGGCCAGTCGACTATGCACCAGCGGCAAGAGATACTCGTCACTGTAGTAGGTGCGCGATACATTAATAGCGGCATGATAAAAGGCTTCTTCTGAGATAAGCTGGGTGCTTAATCCCAAATCACCAGGCACAAAAAGATAGACGTCGAGGTTATGCGATGTCTCTTCCTTGAGCCGCCGGGTAAGACGCAGCTGAAAGCTGTTTTTACGCTCAACGTTGATCAACTCATCAATCTCCTACTCCTTTGCCTAACGTGATGATATACCATGGCTAAAATGATCATGGTGCCGCATAAAGCCAC
>Ga0209344_10003683_pt1 | contig 14822 bp, 11 predicted proteins | sample Cruoilmetagenom6_FD_187293 | JGI IMG/M metagenome (GOLD analysis project Ga0209344, IMG submission 187293) | Oil polluted marine microbial communities from Coal Oil Point, Santa Barbara, California, USA - Santa Barbara Oil Seep Sample 6 (SPAdes)... | ecosystem: Environmental > Aquatic > Marine...
TCATCGCCGCGATTGCGATCTGCGCATTCATCATCTACCGATTCGAGAACCCTCGCCCCGAAACGGTCACCGTCGAACAACCACCGACTCCGGCGCCGACCGTGGCCCCACCGGCCCCGGTGCCTGCGTCGATTCAAGGCCGGCCCACGGGACCCGCCCCGGGAGCGGTGTTGGCGGGCGCGGTGGGACGGGCCCGCCTCTCCCTCGCCGAGGGCGATGTCGACGCCACCATCGATCATCTCTCGGAAGCGGCTTTGATCGACCCGGACCACGGCTCGGTATTGGGAACCGCCACCCAATTGGTCGATCTTCTGGTTGGCCGCGCGAACGCCGCCGCCGAGAGTGGACTCTGGGAGATCGCGGATCTCACACTTGTCCGGGCGGAACGACTCGCGACCCGCTATGGCCTGGACGCGACCAACATCCAGCAGGCACGTGTCTACCAGTCCCGGATGGATCGTTTTCGTCTGGTCAAACCCTCTGATCCCGCAGCGATCCGCGCTGCGGCCGGGCTCAGTGTAACGGTGGTTCTCAAAAACGGATCAAAGCGGAAGTCCATCATCAATGGCGTTGGCGACGGTGACCTCCTCCTCAATGAGGACTCCACCGTCCGCGGTGGCGCCATGTACTACGTCGAGAGGATCCCGCTCTCCGAGATTGACTACCTCAAGGTCTGGGAAGAGTGAATCAGGAAGCCATTAGCTATTAGCCTTTAGCTTTTAGCTCCGTCGCACATCCCATCGAACCCGCCGGGTTGTTAGCCAACGGCTCATCGCTCAGCCGCTTGCAATAATCAGCCATCCGCAGTCATTCGATCAATCCACGGTCGACCCCAGGAGGGACTAAGCGCTCCCCTACAACGGGATCCGTAGGCGAGGGGTTAATCCCCTCAAGCAACAAAACTGGATTTTGCAAGACGCTCAGCTCGTAGCTCTAAGCACACCCCCAGGCCATCTGCGATGGAGCCAAAAGCTAAAGGCTAATAGCTAACAGCTTCTACTCAAGCACTCCGCCGCAGGATGAATCCGACCCCTGGGTCAGACACTCGGTGGAGTACGCCTCGATGCAATAGGGGCACTGAACGGCGTGGGACACGGCAAGAGCGATCAGGGCCTTTTCGCGAACCGTCAGCGCGTTGGTGGAAGCACCCGCTGATCGCCGTCGGTGTGCTCTTTCACGAGATAGAGCGGCCGGCGGACGGCCTCTTCGAAAACTCTGGCGATATACTCGCCCACCGCCCCGATGGCGACCAGCTGGACCCCTGCGAGAAAGAAGATCAGTGCCACCAAACCAGCCGAACCGAAATCGACGATCCCCATCAGGGAGAGCACCAGTCGAAGAACGACGTACGCAACGGCGAATCCCGCGGATGCAAAGCCCAACCAGGTGGCCGAGCGCAGGGGCACGAAACTGAATGAGGTAAAACCACTCAGCGCCAGTTTGAGCATGGACTTGAGCGGGTACTTGGTTTCCCCCTTGGTTCTGGAGTGCCGGTGGAACAGCACCGCGGTCTGTGGGAAACCGATCCAGCTCACCATGCCACGGACAAATCGGTTGTGCTCGGGCATCGCACGGTAAGCCTCGAGAGCCTTCGGGCCGATCAGCCTGAAATCTCCGGTATCGACGGGGATCTCGATATGGGCCAACCGGCGCAGCGTTCGATAGAACGCCGCCGATGTGAATCTCTTGAATAGGGTCTCCCCATCACGCTTGGCGCGCTGGGCGTAGACAACCTCGTACCCTTCCCGCCACTTGGCCACCATTTCGGGGATGACCTCCGGTGGATCCTGGAGATCGGCATCGATGATGACGACCGCTCGGCCCCGCGCAGCATCGACCCCTGCGGTCACCGCCGTTTGGTGACCGAAGTTTCGCGAGAAACTCAGACCTCGAACTCTGGGATCACGGGATGCCAGATCGGAGAGGATCTCCCAGGTGGAATCGGTGGAACCGTCGTCAATCCACACCATCTCGAACCCGTCCACGACACCTTCAAGGACCGCGACCAGACGGTCGTTCATGGCATGAATATTCTCTTCCTCGTTCATGGCGGGGATCACAATGCTGAGTTCAGGGGCGTCCGACATGAATCCTCCTCAGACTGCGGTGGATGGATCCACGCGCTGGAAATCCACGGCCTTTCCGGTGGTTACGACCTTGGACCAACCACACCTGTTTGTCCATCGCTCGAACCACCCGCACCAGCAAAGTACACGACTTCACCACCATCGGAATCCATAACCACCTCGCCGGCGGTCCGAATGGCATCCAACGCCGCCGGACGGAAATCACGGATTTCGAGGGCGCCGATCACCACGTGGGTGACTCCGGCTTCACGAACCGCCGCAAGGACTTCATCGGCGGTCTTGCCCTCATAGATTCTGTCCACGAAGTCCCGCCGCCGATCGGTTTCGGGAGTCACATCGTGACCCCGCCACACCAGTTCGTGATTGGCCCAACCCAGCAGCGCCGGAACCCCTGACGCCGAGGAAATTCGTGCGTACTCGGTGTAGGCACCTCCGGCCGCCTCGACAATGGAACTTGATGTCGGCAGGGTTCGAAGATAGCGGACAATGGCCCGGTCGCCATCATCCATCCAGGCCAGACCATCGATACCGGACGCCCGTCCGATCAAGGGTTGGACGGCCATGCCGAGGAAATGCGGCAAGGCCAGAACCCCCATGAAAGCAAGAGCCACAACCCGGTTGCGTCGACTCTTGAACCCGACCTCGAGCAATGCGGGGAGGGCCATGGCGAGAAAGAGATAACCCTGGATGTAGCACTTGAAGACTGTGTTCATCCGATGGAGCCGATCACCATAGGTGTCGACCACGTGGAGGACCTCCGGCACCGCAAGGAGGAAGACCCCGAGGGCGGCCAACGCGATTCCTGGGCGACTTTTCCATTCGGTTCCGGTGACGGCAGCGATGACCAGGACCACGAGCAGCATGGCCAACATGATCAGGCTCGGCCGCCCGGTCAGCGAGGCGAGAACAAGGCTCGCAGCGGCAATGGTCACCGCCAGGGCGCGGCTGCGGGTGTCGCTGCCGAGCATCCGCTGGAGAAGAAACCACCCCGCCGCAACCGCCGGGAGTAGAAGGATGCCACCCCACAGCGCCAATTGAATGGGGTCGGTCCAGGCCGAAACGGTCGAGATCCCCTGGAACGGGGGGTGGAAACTGAGGTGAAAGGGAACCGCCGACAACCAACCGCCGATGGCCACCACAACCACGGCCAACCACCTTGGCCATCCGGTTCGCGTCGGCCAGTGCCACCGGCCGTCGCCACACAGAATCACAAGCGCCGCAGCGACCAGGGTCGGCGGCATGGCCCAGGGATTGGCCGCCCACGTGACACCGAGGAAAACGGCAACCGCGGCGATGATTCCCGGTCGGGGGCCGCTCTTCCCGGCCTGCCACGCCAGCAGGACGGTTGCCAGCGCCAGGGGAATCGACAGCAGATGGGGGTGAAGATCCCCGAGCCAGAGTGTGAAGAGGGGCCATTCGGTGATGGTGTCGGTCACCTGACGCGACGAGAACCAGTAGTCGAGACCCGCCACCGGGCGACCCGCGATCAACTGACGAAATCCATCGGCGGTGCCCGCAAAGAGACCAAAAACGACGGCGATGGCGCCCGAGTACTTCCCTCGCCCAGCACGCCGCCCAAGGGACCACAGAAGCGCACCCGAGAGACCGCCGACACAGGCCACCACGAGGTTGTAGGCCAGATCGAGCGGGATCTTGCTGAGAACCAACGGAACGATCCAGACCACCGCACCCCAGTAGTAGTACGGCAGGGTCTCACCCGCAAACCACATGTCGGGAGGAGGAAAGGCCTCGGCCCGCATCAGACTCGCGAGGATCCCGAGATCCATGAGTTTTTCCTGGTTGAGGATCTCAGGACGGGCGAGCCGCAGCCAGATCACGGCCGCGGAGCAGATCAAGAAGACGGTCTCCACCCTGGCCATCGCCCGCCAATCCGGGCGCTTCCGCCACAGATCCACCCCTCCCAGAATGGAGAGGGCCACGAGGACGGCGGCGCCCACCCATTGCCACGCGGTCACCCCGAGGACACCGATCCACCATGCGGAAAATGCGACCGTGACCAGACCGAGGGTCCGCCCGAGGGCCCAGCCATCGGCGTCGTCGAAGCCGAAGACCCGAACCGCCAGCGCGCGTCCTCCGAGCGCCGGGAGGGTCACCAGGATGTAGAAAATCAGAAGGCTCATGCCTGTCAGCATTGTAGCGTGGAGCACCGTCGGTTGGTCAGGCTTTCTGAATCAGGCGATCCAAAATCGCCTCTGCCAGATCGCCGGCGAGCCGAAGATAGACCTCGATCCCGGCCCGATCGATTCCATCCTCGTGGACACCTGCCGTCACCACCGTGACCCGACCGAGTCGACGGCAGAGGTTTTCGGCAACGGGCCGCGCGATGGGCTCCTCCTTGTGCGGTGGAATCGTCAGCACCGAGACCGATGGCGAATGCTCCGTTCTTCCCGGTTTCGGGCTCGGGACGGCGAGCACCACACAACCCACGTGCGGACGCTCTCCCCCACCGATGGCCACCACGACGTCGCCACCGACCTCGCGAACCCAGGCATCGAGCCTGCGATCCGTCTGAGGGTCGGTGACCGTCACAAGGGCAGTGTCATCCAACGGTTCTCTCATCGCGGCTCCATCTCTTGGATGATCGCACGGCCCTTCCGCCGTTGCGAGGTCGATGGGGCACGGTCCCCGACCAAATCGCGCCTGCTGACATTCCTCGGTCTTCATCACCGCCTCGGTTCCTGATGTCCCGTATCATGGCAACATACAGGATCTGGAGGTCCCCGAGGTGGTTCACGAGCGCAGACAAACGAGGGCGGTTCAGGTCGGTGGTCTGACCATCGGTGGCGGTGCCCCTATTGCTATCCAGAGCATGACCGACACCGACACCGCCGACGCCGAGGCCACCGCCGACCAGTGCAGAGAGCTTGCCGGCGCCGGCGCCGAACTCGTTCGAGTCACGGTCAACAACCCGGCCTCAGCCAGATCGGTCCCCGAAATCCGGCGGCGCCTGGCCGACAGTGGGTGCCCGGTGCCCCTGATCGGTGACTTCCACTACAACGGACACACCCTCCTCGTCGACCACCCCGACTGCGCCCGTGCCCTCGACAAGTACCGCATCAATCCCGGGAACGTCGGCCGCAGCAGGAATGACACAACGGCTTTCTCAACCATCTGCTCCATCGCCCGAGATCTCGGGAAGGCCATCAGGATCGGAGTCAACGGTGGTTCGCTGGATGGCGACCTCGTGACCTCGATGATGGAGGAGAACGCGCGTCGATCCCTCGGCCGAACATCTTCAGAGGTGCTCGACGAGTGTGCCGTAGTCTCGGCCGTCGATTCCGTAGAATCAGCCATCGAGACCGGTCTGGGCTCGGACCGCATCATCGTCTCGTGCAAGGTCTCATCGCCCCGGACGTTGATCCGGATCTACCGCCGGCTCGCCGACCGAACCGACCAGCCGCTCCACCTCGGTCTCACCGAAGCCGGGATGGGCGCGCGCGGAATTGTGTGGTCGGCTACGGCCATGGGCGCCCTCCTCCACGACGGTATCGGCGATACCGTTCGGGTTTCTCTCACCCCTCAGCCGGACGGCGATCGCCGTGACGAGGTCGCCGTCGCACGCGAATTGCTCCAATCTTTGGGGCTTCGTTCGTTTGCCGCCAGCGTGACCTCGTGCCCGGGTTGCGGGCGCACGACGAAATCGGTTTTCCGGGATCTCGCGCAGAGGGTCGATTCATACCTTCAAGATCAGCGAGCGAGGTGGATCGAGGACCACCCCGGCGCCGAGGATCTTCGAGTGGCGGTCATGGGGTGCGTCGTCAACGGTCCCGGTGAGTCGAAGACCGCCGATATCGGCATCAGTCTGCCCGGAACCGGCGAGGAACCGAAGTGCCCGGTCTTTGTCGACGGCAAACTGAGGACGACCCTCAAGGGGAATGTCGAAACACTCGCTCGCGACTTCCTCGCCCTCATCGACGACTATGTCTCGCGCCGCTTCCCTCAAGCCTGACACTCAGATCATCTGGTGACCGACAACAGCCTCGATCCGCCAACCACCGCTCACCTTGGCAAGAACCAGAGCGCCGGCGTCGGAAAACTGGAACTGGAGTCGGTGAGGGTCTCCAGTGAGCATGAAACTCGCGAGCCGGTTGAGAAACGGCAGATGGCTCACCATCAGAAGCGACCCGCTTTCGAGATCGATCAGATCGGCAATGGGTTCCGGGGCGTCGTGGGGATTGATTCCGTCAATCTCCCGCACATGCGCCGCGTGGATGCCCATCCGGCAACCGAAAATCTTCGCCGTCTGCCGGGCCCTGAGCTTGGAAGAGTGAAGAACCTTCTCGACATCGTATCCGCACCCATGAAGCCAACTCGCCATCTGCTCGGCGTGTTGGCGTCCCGTGATGGCCAACGGCCGCTGCGGATTCTCCATCGTGCTGGTGGACTCACCGTGGCGGGCGAGAAGAACCTTCAACCTAGAGTTCATGGGGCACTTCCATTGGTTTCACAAGAATAACAGGAACCACTCCTCCAACGATGACGAATGGTCGATCCATCATTCGGGGATTCAGGACCAGACCAGGCTCAATTCCGTCACCTCGATGTCCCGCTGGATCGGCCGCACCGACACGATCTCGACCTTTTCCGCACGCTCTTCCGATTCCGCGGCCACCCGATCGATCTCGTCCTGCATCTCATCGGCGAGTTCCTCGAGTTCCTCCTCGAGCCTCTCGATCTCGTGGACCGACTCCGTGACCGAGCCCTCCGCGGTCTGCCGCATCCTCCGTTTCCCGGCCGCGGCCCGAACTTTCGACGCTGCCTTCCGGGAGGCTGAACTCAAGCTCCTGGAGCCGAGGAGCACCGAGAACAAGCCCTCGACAAATCCCAGCTTTTCTTCAGCCTTTCGCGATGCAACACTCTGTCGATCCCGCTCGAGTTCGTCACGCTCGCGACCGAGCCGTTTCTTCAGGGTCTTCATCTTTTTTTCAAATCTCACGCGAACCCGATTCTGGGTCGAGTCATCGGCACGGTCGGCCGCGATGAGACATCGTTCAATGAAGTCGTCCCGGGCTTCCCCCTCATCCGCAACAAGATCGAGTTTGGTGTTGGCGAGCACCTCGACCGGGTTTCTGGCGCGCCAGGCCACAAAGTCCTTCTCGACCCTGGCAATCTGCGAACCCAGCCGCGGTGGAGCCGCCTTCGGGAAGGCCATCCCATTGGGAGGACTCGTGCTCAATTCGGGCGCATCCTCGAGGGTTTCAGCCGCACTCCATTGAATGTCACCGCTCGAATCGATGGGCACCCGCCAGATCTCCTGCATCTCGCGGTTCAAGACCGGGCGCTTGCGACTGACCGCGAGTCGATCGCGAACCAACAACCAGGGTTGCGCGACTCCGCCAGCGGAAGGGCCGAAACGCGCCGGCAACGCGTTCTCGAGAACCGGTGGCGTGCTCGAGGCCGCCCCACCGACAGCAGGCGCCGGACCACGGGGCTCCAACGCCCGATCGTCAACCTCTGCGTCACCCACCAGGACGGGCATCTCCGCCAGGGTCACCGGGCCGCGCAGATAGCTCATGGCCCAACGCGACGAGAAGAACCGGAGCCGAGGTTTTTCGCGGACATCATCGACCAGGAACTGGCGTTTGCCGAGTCCGGCAACCACATCATCCGCATCCCGCCCGTCTTCCAGTTTCGTGATTCCGAGACCCTCGAGCGCCCGTTCGCGGTCGCGATCGGTGATCAATCGTCCCACCAACTTGACCCCGGCATTGCCCAGCGCTTTGTAGTCGAGATCCACGGGGTTCTGGGTGGCAAGCCAGGCGCCCACGCCAAACGCTCGTCCCTGCTTGAAAAGCGTCAGCAAAGGACCCTTGGTCGGTGGATTGGCCGGATGGGGCGGGAGGATGCCGTGGACCTCGTCCATGTATAAAAGAGCGCGAATCCCGGATGACGCCGGCTGCCGCCGCATCCATGCCACCAGCTCAGAGACCAGCAACCCGATGACGAAGTGGCGCTGTTTGTCGTCGAGGTGGGCGACGGAGATGATGCTGCCTCGCGGGTTCTCCCTGGTTCCGAGGAGAGACTCCATCCTCAGGGGCACCCCCTTCGTCCAGGCGGAGAATGCGGGGCTGGCAAGCAGAGTATTGAGGGCGAGGACGAGCTTCATGCGATCGTCGCGGGGATAGAAGACATCGAGGGGTAGCGCACCCAGCACATTGATCGGGGGATCGGCGAGGCTCGCGAGAAGCCGTGCGAGATCGAGCGCATCGCCACGCCGCCAGTGCTCGAGGATGACCGTGGCGGTCAGAACGTGATCGCGATCGGACAGGGGATCGCCTCCCCGGCCCACCAACGAGAGAATCGCACCGGCGATTCCGTTGACCCGATCGGTGGCGGCATCCGGGTCCGCATCCGGATCCCACCCGGCGGGAGCGCTCAGAGCCGGCAGGATGTCCACCGGCGCCACCGACGCCGCACCCGGGGTCAGAAGCTGCCACTCGATTCCGTCGCGCGCGGCGCGCATCTCCGACCCGCCGAGTCCATCCCGATCCAGTCCCGTACGCCATTTCTCGGCCTGTTCCCGGGCCACCTCCATCCGATCACGGTCCTCGATCTCATCCTCCGGCAACCACGGTGCGAATGACTCTGCGCTGAGATCCGGGAAGTTCAGCAGCAGGTTGACCATATCTCCCTTGAGATCGATCACAAGCAGCGGCACCCGGCGCCGCGCGAGTTCCTCGAGGGCCACGACGCCAAGTCCCGTTTTCCCGGATCCTGTCATTCCCAGACACACCGCGTGGGTGGTCAGGTGATCCATATCGAGGGCCAGTGGTTCTCCGCCGTCAAGCTGTGTGCCGAGAAAGAGTCCATCGTCGTTCATCAAGCCGCCTTTCGTCATCGGGCAAGCTGTTTTCCGGATCGCTGAAAAAGTATAGAACGTCTCCCTCGTCCATCCTCGGGATCCATCCCTGCTATAGTTTTCTCATCGCCATTGGGCGGAATGCCCACCGAGAACGATCAGGGAAAAGGGAGCACACTCATGGGTCTGTTCGATCTGTTCGGCAAAACATTCGATGAGAAGGTCAATGAAGCCATCACCGAGATGAAGGCCATGAACCTCGGTGTGCGAAACCTCGGCGCACAGGTTCAAGACAAAGTCGTCACCCTCACCGGCGAGGCTCCAAGTCGCGAGATCGCTACGATGGCGATGCAGAAACTCGATGAGATGGTCTCTCCGGACAACATCATCAACACCATTAACGTCGACAAGCCGGCTCCGGAACCCGAACCGGAACCCCTCGTCGAGGCCGAAACCAATGAAGAGTCTCCCACCGAGCGGTACCACATGGTCGCAGCCGGTGACACTCTTGGACATATTGCTCAGAAGTACTATGGGCAGGCCGGGAAGTACATGAAGATTTTCGAGGCCAACCGTGGGGTTCTCGACGATCCGAACCTCATCAAAGTGGGCCAGAAACTCAAGATCCCGGACTAAGAGCCGAAACCAGTCCTTCTCAACGACCGGCCGCTGAGTTGTCGCTGATGATGCGGCAGCCCTGCGACGCCGGTCCCGTGGCGAGGACGTGACCGTCCGGGGATGATTTTTCAATCGCACCGACAATCGAGGCTCGTGTCCCCGGCGGGTGCCAGATGAGGATGCTTCCCCCACTCCCGGCTCCGCAAGCTTTCACCGCCGTTGCACCGGCGTGACGGGCTACATCGACGAGGTGGTCCAACTCGGGGGTGCTGACATCGGTTCCCAGCCGACGCCTGGCCTTCCACTCGCATCGAATGGCCGAGGCAACCGCGACCTCATCGACATCGATCAGTCCCTTCCGACATTCGGCCGCAGCATCGGCGATCTGCGAAAACGCCTCTTCCGTCCCACGGTCGCCATCGAGCCGGCGACGGATCACTTTCCAGTTGACCATCCCCGAGTGGTGCCGGATCCCGGTGAAAAAGACCGTGACCCGTTCATCCATCCACTGAGGATCGATCTTCAACTCCTCCACTCGATCACCACCGGCGCCGATGTGAAGCGCCAACAACCCGCCACGCACAGCCGCCCAATGATCCTGGCTGCCCGTCGGGGCGCGAACCACGCGGGCTTCGAGATCACGGATCAGGGCCACCAGACGCTCATCGGGCAGCGCCTCGCCGACGGCTTCACCGAGAGCTCGTCCCAGTGCGATGCCATAGGTTGACGATCCACCGATACCGGATCGCAGCGGCGCCTGGGAGATCACTCGAACCCGCACTCCCCCGTTCGGAGCGATGGCGAAGGCGACCCCCGCGGTGAGATCGAGATCGGCATCGTCGGACCGCAACGATTGGACCTCACCCGCGCTGGTGGTCAGCCGAACCACTCCGTCCTCACCCGCGAGGTCCACCTCGAGTTCAACCTCGACCCGGATGGCCATATTGACGGTCACTGCGCCTGGATGCAGCAGACCCAACGGCCAGATGTCCAGCGTGCCACCCGCAAGATCGGCGCGGCACGGCGCCGCCACTCGAATCGAGGGTGTTCGATCCCTCAACATCTTGCTCCAACCGGCGCCGCGCGGCCTTCCAGAAGATCGAGGACCGCGAGGGCGTGCCCGAGAAACCGTTGCAGGCGATCTTCTTTGAGAGGTTCGACCGGTGGCGATGAAATGCTCAGCGGATTGATCCAGGATCCGTTGTGCTTGACCCGATAGTCCAGGTGCGGACCCGTGGAATACCCGGTCGAGCCGACATAGCCGATGACCTGTCCCTGCGTGACCCGCACTCCTTTACGAACCCCGCCGCCGTACTTGCTCAGGTGGAGATAGTTGGTCTCATACCCGTTGGGATGTCGGACTCTCACCATGTTCCCCGCGCCGCCGTTCCTCGCGGCCAGGGTCACCACTCCGTCCGCGGTGGCCCGAACCGGGGTGCCGATGGGCGCGCCGTAATCCACTCCATAGTGGGGCATCCGTTTCTTCAAAACAGGGTGAAACCGGCTCATGCTGAAGCGAGACGTCACCCGAGAGAACTTCAGCGGTGACCTGAGAAACATCTTGCGCAGAGGATTGCCTTCGAGATCGTAGTAGCCCAACCGATCATTCCCATCGGGAAAAACCACTGCATTCAAGGCCCTGCCCTTGTTGGTGAACTGAGCCGCGAAGATCGTTCCATACCGGTAGAATTCACCCTCGATCCGCTGCTCATCGACGATCACGACGAAGGTGTCTCCCTGACGAAGGTCACGCAGAAAATCCACATCCCAACGAAAGATCTCGGCCATCCCGACCGCTAGGGCCGGTCGGCCTCCGGCCCCTTCCACCGCGCCGAAGAGGGACGATTCCACCACTCCTTCGAGGCGGACAACCTCGCTGGTCACCTCGCGCTCGACACGGCTGCAGCCGATGGCGCCGGATGATGACTCGAAGACGAGCTCCGATCGCATATCAAGCAGAACCCTCAACTCTTCGAGCGCACCCCGCGCACTCAGGACGCCCTCAAAAACGGTACCGGGTCGAAGTCGACGGGGATCGATCTCGGCTGCCAGAGCATCGCGCCAACTCACCCATTCGCGACCCGCGATTCGCCGGCTGACGGTCTCGAGTGTGTCGCCGGACGCCACGGTCGCGAGAACGGGCGGACGATACTCGGCGATGGGAACGACTTCAACCGGAGGAACATCGGCCCTGGCATTGCTGGTGCCGTCACTACACCCGATCAGATTCAGGGAAGCCATCAAAACCGTGGCCAACGCCCCAAGAGAAAGGAGCGCGAATGTGCCACGGGAGACCGCGCCGACGAGGACGCTCACTCGCTCTTCCACACGCGAAGCGCGTTGGCGGTGGCATCGAGTCGGGCCACCACCCGACCGTCCTTCTCGACGATCACCAGGGTCGGAATCTTCACCACCCGAAACCGTTTGAGCAGACCACCGTAGCGGTCGTTCAGCCAGGGCACACCTGCGGTTTCGAGAGAAGAGCCGGCCTCCTCCGGACTCTCTTGAACCGAGACCAGAATCATCTCCAGCTCTTTGGACCGCGCGACCCTGGAGATCCCCTCGAGCTCATTGACGGTGGCTTCGGCGTCGGGAACCCACGACGCCCAGAGCACGACCGCTGCAGGGCCGTGGTCCTCGAGCCAACTCGACCAACGGATGGAGTTGCCATCCGGGTCCGCGATGGTGAGCTCTGCCGAGGAGATCTCGGAGACCGAAGTACAGATCGCCACCCAAGCCACGAGTGCGAATACCAAGTAATGACCTTTTCTCGCCACGGCAGGAGTATAGCCATACTGAGCCCGATCCGTTCCCCACCGAGGGTCGGAATGCCGCCACGACCCGGCAAAGATTGACCTGGGTCACGTGTTTGCCGAAGTGCGGCATCACGGGTACACTCCGTGGAGAGGTGGCCATGGTCCAGGAAAACTCAACGAGCACACGAGGCTTCGATACTGAGGTCGCCATCATCGGTTCCGGTTTCGGAGGATCAGTTGCCGCGTTGCGGCTCTCCGAGAAAGGATACCGGGTCACCGTCATCGAAAAAGGCAAGCGATGGGCGCCGGAAGACTATCCGAAGACCAACTGGAATCTCCGCAAGGCCTTTTGGTTTCCGCGGATCGGCTGCCGCGGCATCTTCGGGCTCCATCTCCTGCGTGAATCGCTCATCCTTCACGGCGTCGGCGTGGGTGGTGGAAGCCTGGTCTATGCCAACACCCTTTTCGAACCACCGGAAACAGTGTGGGACGACCCCCAGTGGAGCGGGCTCGAGGACTGGCGATCCATCATGCCTGAACACTTCGCCACCGCGCGTCGGATGCTCGGCGCGGTCGAGAATCCAAAGCTCGGCGAGCCGGATCACGCGCTGCAGCGGGCGGGTGAGCGACGTGGGCTCGGCCACACATTCAAACCAACCGACGTCAGCATTTACTTCGGCCAACCCGACGTGACCGTATCGGATCCCTTCTTTGATGGCGAGGGCCCGGATCGGACCGGGTGCAACTTCTGTGGCGGTTGCATGGTGGGTTGCCGGTTCGGCGCCAAAAACACCCTCGACAAGAACTACCTCTATCTGGCAGAAAAACGCGGTGCTCAGGTGGTCCCCGAAACCGACGTCGAACTGGTGGAGGAACTCTCCGGCGGCGGATATCGACTCCACTGGCGGCAGCCCGGTTGGCCGTTCTCCAAGCGCGGGTCAACGACCGCGCAGAAGGTGGTCTTCGCCGCCGGGGTCCTCGGCACGGTCAAACTCATGATGGTGTGCAAAGAAGAGGGAGGGCTGCCCCGGGTCTCCGATCAGCTCGGCAATGTGGTCCGGACCAATTCAGAGGCTCTCCTCGGCATGACCTCGAGGACAAAGAACGATCTGTGGGAGGGTGTCGCCATCGCCGCCAAGGTCGAGGTGGACGATGTCACCCACATGGAAGCGGTTCGCTTTTCCAAAGGATCCGATGTCATGCTGCTGCTCGGCACCATGCTCGCGGACGGCGGCCCGGGGCTCCCCAGACCGCTCCGTTGGCTCTGGAACGCCATCCGCCATCCACTGGATTTCTGGCGCGTGACCAAACCCTGGGGAAAGGCCGAACACTCGGTGGTCCTCATGGCGATGCAGACTGCCGACAACCACACAAAACTCGTCCGCCGGCGGCAGTGGTTGTGGCCCTTCAGCCGCGCCCTCACCTCGCAACCGAGCAAAGACGAGCCCGGGATCCCGTCGTACGTGCCCATCGCCAACGAGGTGGCTCGCGAGGTTGCGGAGGAACTCGACGGGGTTGCCCAGAACAGCGTCAATGAGGTCTTTCTCAACACCGGATCAACCGCCCACATCCTCGGCGGATGCGCCATCGGATCCGGCCCCAACACCGGCGTCATCAATCCGAACGGCGAGGTCTACGGTCATGAGGGCCTCTATGTGATGGACGGATCGGTCATCGGCGCCAACCTCGGGGTCAACCCATCGCTGACCATCACGGCGTTGGCGGAACACCTGTGTTCGCGGTTCCCGGAAGCCCGATAGGCCGCAGACACCCGCCCACTCGAGCGATCTCGCTTCGTGAGTCGTGAATCGTGAGTCGTAAGTCGCTCGCGAGAGAACCTTGATGAGTGCTGGGTTTTCGGGATTTGATCCCGCCGGACACAATCATTGCCTGTACGAAGTCCCCTCACGCTTCCGGAAACCAAGGAACGACTTACGATTAACGACTCACGACTTACGATCTCTACCTCTTACCACTCGACGCCTGACCGAGCCGAGCTATGATTTCGGAGATGCCTATCGTCACAGTCACCGGAACCGTCTCCCGCATCGTCTACTCGAGCGACGAGAGTGGATGGTGTGCCATCCGGCTCACAAACGACGAGCGCGGCTCCGTTGCAGCCACGGGTCCGCTCCTCGGTGTCCGAGAGGGTGACGAGCTCCGGCTGACGGGGAAATGGGTTGATCACAAGCGATTCGGCGAACAGTTCGAGACCACTTCCTACGTCCAGGTGGCGCCGTCGACCCTCGAAGGCATCCGGAAGTTCCTGGGCACCGGCCGGATCAAGGGAATCGGCCCCACCATGGCCGGGAGAATCGTCGATGCCTTCGGTCTCGAGACCCTGGACATCCTCGACCACGATCCTCGCCGCCTCATCGAGATCCACGGCATCGGCAAGGCCACCCTCGAAAAGGTCGTCGCATCGTGGGAGAAGCACCGGGGCATCCAACAGATCATGGTATTTCTCACCGGCCACGGGATCGCACCGGGAGTGGCGGTCAAGGCGTATGGCAAGTACGGAGCGGCCGCGGTGAGAAATAC
>Ga0209344_10003684_pt1 | contig 14818 bp, 12 predicted proteins | sample Cruoilmetagenom6_FD_187293 | JGI IMG/M metagenome (GOLD analysis project Ga0209344, IMG submission 187293) | Oil polluted marine microbial communities from Coal Oil Point, Santa Barbara, California, USA - Santa Barbara Oil Seep Sample 6 (SPAdes)... | ecosystem: Environmental > Aquatic > Marine...
GGAGGACTATCTACCTCCAAAGAAAAACTTTTAGTAGCCCTCAATTAAGGTTCTTGTCACCTTTTCGCAAATATTATTTTTAAGGGCTACTAAAAGTTTTTCTTTGGAGGTAGATAGTCCTCCTTCATCGTGAAAAAACTCTAAATCTTCCGAATAAAGAGCAGTTTGTGTATCCATATCACAGGAATTGTAAGCGTCAAATAACTTTTTATCTAAGGATACAATTGTTTCATACAATTCTTGATCTGCAGGCACATAGTCTCTTCCTAAAATATCTTTATATGTTTCTTGCGAATAGATTAAAGGCGTATGCAATAGCATAATTAACATCATAATACTTGCTTTTTGAAAAATCATATCATTTAGAATTTAAGTTAACGGTTTTATTATTTTCGTTCAATTATGTGAATATTATTTCCATCCATGTCAGCAATATGGATAGTTCTTTCTCCATTTGGCATATGCTCCATGTCTGGAAGTTTGTATTTTAATTCTTTTAGTCTTGATAGAATACCTGCCATTAAACAGGAAAACAGGAACCTATTGGTTGGTTTTTAACTTAGTTATTTGTTGGCAATAGTATTTTTATTATAAAATTCAATTATTAATTCTGCAAGTTCTTCTCCTTTTTCTTCTTGGATAAAATGTCCAGCATTGAGAATAGTATGATTTTGTTCTTTAGCACCTGGAACTAATTTTTGAAATGCTTTTTCAGCTCCAATCATTATATTGTCTTCATCTCCAAATATGGTTAAAAATGGCTTATTCCAAGATTTTAATTTTTCCCATGCTTTAATATTTTTAATTGATTCAGGGTCACCTTCATCTATTGGAACTAATGTTGGAAAAATTCTTGCTCCAGCTTTATATTCTTCAGATGGAAAAGGTGCATTATAAGCTTCATATACCTTTTCAGATAAGGGTTGAACAGTTCCCATATCTATTACTTTTCCAATATTGAAACTGGCTGAATGCTGCGAATATTCTCTCCATTGTAAAAAACTTTTTGGTATAGGTACATTGCCAGTTGGCAAAGTGGTATTGGAAGCAACAACCATGTCAAACCTATTATTCATTTCTGTTATAATTCGCAATCCAATTAATCCACCCCAATCTTGACAAAAAAGGGTTATATTTTTAAGGTTTAGTTTCTCGATAAACAATGAAATCCAATCAATATGTTTTTGATAAGAATAATCTTGTTGATTAATTAATTTATCTGATTTACCAAATCCAATTAAATCTGGTGCAATAACTCGAAAGTTTTTCGATAAGGTAGGAACCATTTTGCGATATAAATACGACCAGCTTGGTTCTCCGTGAAGTAACAAAACAATAGGATTGTTTTTATTGCCTTCGTCTAGATAATGCAATCGTAATCCATCTTCAACCTCCAAGTAATTACTTAGAAAATTGTAATCTTCCAAATTTTCAAACCTGCTTTCAGGTGTTCTTATTACTTTCCTCATGGTTGTCTTGTATTACTGCTAACGGTTTGGTTATGCGCAGTGTCCCGAAGGGCATTGCGTAAAGGTGTTGTTGGCAACAGTATTTTATTTAAACGAATTTCAAATTATACTTTCCACAAATAGCAGTAACTTTTTCCATGTCAGGTGGTCCAGCAGGTAATTCTGCTAATTCCATAAACATACCCTCTAATCCAGAAGGAAAAATACTCAACATAGCTCGAGCTTTTTCTTCTCCTACAACTCTCCATGAATGCGGAACTCCTTTTGGGCAAAATATAAGGTCACCAGAATTCAATGTAGTCATTTTATCTCCTACGCTTATTTCAACTTGTCCTTCTAAAACTTGAAACACTTCATCTTCGTTTTCATGAACATGTGGTGGAATTCCTATTCCAGGTTCATTGTATTGCTCAATTAAGGTGTACTGTCCATTGGTGTCTTCACCTGTCAATTTGATGTTTTGGTTGTCTCCCAAGACATTCAATTTGTTTCCCTCGTTCTCTTTAACAATCTTAGGTTGTTGTAATTCTTTAATTTCTGATTTTGAAGGTTCGTTGATACTCTCTTTTTTTGAATCGGATTTACAAGAATTAATCATAGGAATAATTGATAATGCTCCAATTCCGATGGCTGACTTTTTTAAGAAATCTTTACGTTCCATAATATTGAGTTTTGATTGGTTAGTCATTATTGTTGCCAACAATGTAATATAAACAATTATCCATATCCACATTATTCACCCACTAAAGTAAGACATTTTTTTGTGTTTTGGTAGGTACGTTGTTTAATACGCTCCCACAATCCTTCGAGAATTGTCCTAAAAAATCGAATTTTTAAAAAATAATGGAAAACGTTTCTCGAACAAGCTATTAAAACAGGCCTTTGCTATTGCAAAAAGTGGATTACCTTATGATGAAAATTTTGTTTCAAGATTAGCTTAAAATTGCTTGTTTTTAACTCAGTTCTTTGTTGGGCACAGTTTTTATACATAAATTTAAGCAAGTAATAGAATCTTTCTAAATGTAGTTAAACCTCAATTTTAATTGTTTTTCCGTTATAAAATTATTCGTATCCCTCCAAATTCTTCAATATTATATTTAAACTTATGATGTGATGCAGCTATAAACATAAAATGTATTGGAATATTTAATTCTTTAGATATACTTTTTACCAATTTTGGCGAAAATTCGTTTTTAATAACACTATGGCTAACTTTAATTTCTGGATATTCTCTATCTAAAAAATCAATTTCAGTTTTTATATTAGCAGAAAGTTCTTGCTCTTTTTTAATTAGAACAATGATTTTTACTTGTTTAGTATGTTCGTTGTTTTGAATATATAACATAGCCTTATTTAATATGGCTATATCTTGGTTAAAGGCAAAAAAAACAAATTCTTGACTATTAATTCGCTCAATGGATTTGTTTATTTTATCGCTAATTGTTTTTGAACGACTTGCAAAACTATTTGATAATTTTTTAAACCTATTTAAAATAACTTTTAAAATTAATGTTCTGTTTAACATCAGTTCAATAAGTAAAAGAAAAGGTATAAAATAGATAAGAAATAAACCTAAATTACTTGGCGAGTCTTCACTACTAGGCATAATAATATTACCAATTAATGCTATTATAACAGCAATAATAGCTATTAAAACTGTAAATAAAGGTGCTTTTATTGGTCTTGGTAGCGTTTTCCTTTTTATTTTTAGCAATATATTTCCAATGCCAAAAAGCGCCATAACTGAAAGAAAAGAAATGGTATAAACACCAGCTAAAAGTTTAACTTCGCCTTTTGTGAATAAAAGTACAGAAACACACAAAAGAAAAAAAGTTAAGGTAATGCGATAGGTGTTTCCATTTTTGTTTTTTTTGAGAAAGTAATTAGGTAATATTCTATCGAGTGTCATACGTTCTAATAAGCCTGAAACACCTACAAAACTTGTTAATACAGCACCACTCAAAACAATAGAAGCATCTATTGCTATAAGTGAACCTAACCATTGTCCACCAGCTTCTGCTCCCATATTTACTAAAAGTGTATTTTGAAAACTTGCTGATTGTAGTTCGGGTAATGTAAATAGTGATAATGCGAAAAAAGCCATTAAGGGATTGGTTATTGTAACTATAACCCACATATTTCTTAATGTTTTTGGAAACACTCCTTTTTCTTGCTCTTCTACAAAGTTAGCTGAACTTTCAAACCCAGAAACACCAAGCATAGAAGCTGCAAATCCAAAAAATATGGCGGTCCATATACTTCCTTTTGTTGGAAAATGGAAGTTTTCAATAAAAACAGAAAAACCAATCGTAGATAAGGTGTAAATTATAAATACACTTAATAACACCAACGAAAATAAATGAAAAATAAAAATGATTGTAGCTACAAGTGCAGATTCTTTAATTCCGTTGATTACCAATAGACAAAACAAAAATAAAAGAACAATAGTTGCTATTAAAACAGGTAAATTTGGAATAATTGAATGTAAATAATGCATCGCTTCATTTCCACTAATGACTGCTGTTGCCATATATGATAAAATGGTTAGTACAGCTGCAATTGATGCAACGTTTTTACTTGTACTATTAAGTAGCGCATTGTAAACTCCTCCGTTTAGAGGTATTGCACCAACTACTTCGGAATAAATTTTTCTAAATAAGAACAGAACGCCTCCAACCATTAATAGTGTAATCCAAGCATATTGTCCAGCAAACGCAATAGCTAATGCTGAAACATATAAAACAGATGAAGAAATATCATTTCCACAAATGGCAGTTGACGCTAATTGGTTTAATTTTTTCACGTTTACAATGGAAATAATTGTTTAGGAATAGCATGAAAACCAACACTAATAACAGCATCTTCAATTTCTTTTACTGAAACTATTTTAGTTGTATGGACGGTAAACTCTAAAGGAAAAATATCTTCATTAGTTAATACATCTTTTATTCCTGCAATTTTTAGTAAAGCAGTTTTTATCTTTTCCATATTGGTATGGTTTTTAGCATTTGTTCCAAAAACTTTTCCGTGATTTCCTGGTATGACATTTTCTGATAATAAACTCATTTTCGTTTGTTAAATTGTTTCTTGATGTTCGTTAAATTGTGCCCAACAACACAAACAATTGCCTATATCCACATTATATATCCACTAAAGTAAGACATTTTTTTGTGTTTTGGTAGGTACGTTGTTTAGTATGCTCCTACAATCCTTCGAGAATTGTCCTAAAAAATCGAATTTTTAAAAAATAATGGAAAACGTTTCTCGAACAAGCCTCGAACAACACTCGAACAAAACCCCCTTAAAATAGCAATTGTTCGTCAAATTTGGTCAAACTAGGTCAATCTAGGTCAAATTGAGTCAATCTTGGTCAATCTTGGTCAATCTTGGTCAATCTTGGTCAATTTAAGTCAAATTAGGTCAAACTAGGTCAATTCAAGTCAATTTTGGTCAATATGTGCCAAGAGTTTGGTTTGTAGGTGTTTAGCAATTACTTTGGTGGCATTATTAACCCCAAAATCTATTTATTATGGCTACTTTTGAAAAGGGCATATTAGGTGGCTTCTCCGGAAAAGTAGGGAACGTAGTTGGTTCCCGATGGAGAGGTAAAAACGTGATGCGTAGTTTGCCACAACGTGGTAACTACACACCCACAGAAGAACAACTGTTACAACGCGAGCGTTTTAAAACAGTTATTACATTTTTAACACCCATTAAAGATGTTTTAAGCAGGTTTTTTGGTAAAAAGCAAGGCGACAAGTCAACTTATAACTTGGCTACCTCTTACCATTTGTTAGAGGCTTTAACCGAAATTCCTGGTGGTTTTGTTATGGATTACCGAAAGGTTTTAATTAGCAAAGGCGACCTTAGAGGTTTAGATACGCCAACCCTTGCTGCTGCTGCCAACCAGGTGCTAAACTTGGGCTGGGTAGATAATAGCGGACAGGGTAACGCAACAGATACAGATACCTTGCTGGTGGTTGTGTATGCACCTGTAGAACAGTTGTATCAAACCTTTGAAGCTGTTGCTACACGTAACCAAGGCTCTGTGGCACTAACATTGCCTGCTTTTATGGCTGGTATGGACGTGGAAACCTGGGCTGGTTTTGTTACCGATACCGGTAAAGAGTCAACCGTAAGTACATATTTAGGCACTGTTACCGTGTTATAAAGTTTTTAGTATGTATTGAATTTTAAAAAGTCTTCTAAGCCATTAGAAGGCTTTTTTTGTGGGTATAATTATAAGGGAGTAGGGTTGCTATAATGTAGTTCTTAGAGAGAATATATACAGTTTAAGCATCTAAGGTTTTAGAGTCTTCATCTTCTATATGAAGCTGTATTAAAGACTGGCTTACCATCATGTTGCTTATTAAATGTTTTGGAAACATACGGCTGCCGCCAAGTTTATAACAGGGTACTTTATGGGCTTTAACCAAACGGTCTAAAGTACTTCGGCTTATTTTAAAAAAATCCATCATGTCTTGAATGTTTAACCATTCTTCGTTTTTAATTAGGTTGTTGTCTATTTTAAAGTCTTTGGGGTTTGGGTCTGGGAGAGGTGTTTGTGTCTTTTTGTTTTTCTTCATATTGTAGAGATTTGTGTTTGTCTTACTAATATAAATATAATCTCTTTTTGTTTGCGTGGTTTTAGCTTAAGTTGTTAACAACTAGCTGTTTATAAATGGGTTGCTGTTGGTTGCTTGTTTCAAACCCTCCGTCTAGAACTCCTAGTGTCGTTCTTTTCTCTTCGCCAGCTCTCCTTTCGCTAAAATAATCCACAGGACTATTTCTTAACGCTTGGTCGCCCTTCATCTGAAGGGAGGAGCTTGTGGTTTTTGGTTTCTTGTTTCTGGTTTCAAACCCCCTTCAGATGAAGGGAGGAGCCTTTTCCCTTCTCACATCTCACTAAAGCCTAACAACTAGCAACTATCAACTAGCAACCATTTCACGTCTTAATCAATTTTCTTCAAAAGAAATCCTGATAATTAGAGTATTAATTTTAACTTTAGTGTTTCAATATTTAATAGGTATTTATGGCATTATTCCAAGCATCTGTATTAAAACAATATTTTAAGTTACAAGACCAAACCAAAGTTGATGACGCCTATAACACATTCACAGCTTATTTTAAGAATACAGAGATACAAGAGAATATTAGAAACAGTAAAGAAGAACAATATCAAGGAGAGTTTTTAATAGACTTGTTTGTAAATGTTTTGGGTTATACAAAAAACCCGACGCCAGATTTTAACCTTACTACAGAATACAAGAATGTAAAGGATAGCAAAAAAGCCGATGGCGCTATTTTAATTAATAACGAGGTAAAGGCTGTTATAGAACTTAAAGGCACCAATACTACAGACTTAGGCAAGATAGAAACTCAGGCTTTTGGGTATAAAAACAACCAGCCTAAATGTAGGTATGTTATTACTTCTAATTTCGAGAAATTACGGTTTTATATAGATAATGCTATAGAGCATGTAGAGTTTAACTTGTTTACACTTAGTAAAACAGAGTTTGACTTATTGTATTTGTGTCTGGCTTTTGAAAACATACAGAAAGACCTGCCTGCTAAAATTAACAAAGACTCTGTAAGCGAAGAAGATGTTATTACTAAAAGCCTGTATAAAGACTACTCCTTATTTAAAAGAGACTTGCACCAAAACCTAGTAAGCCTGAATCCGCAATACGATAGCTTAACCTTGTTTAAAGAGTCTCAAACCTTACTAGATAGGTTTCTGTTTTTGTTTTTTGCTGAAGACAGGCAGTTATTACCACCAAACTCGGTGAGGTTGGTGTTAAGTCAGTGGAAGAAACTACAGGATTTAGATGCTTATACACCCTTGTTCGATAGGTTTAAAAAGTACTTTGGCTATTTAAACACTGGGTTTAAGGGGAAGAACTACAATGTCTATGCCTATAATGGCGGTTTGTTTAAACCCAATGTGGTATTAGACTCTGTAGTTATAGACGACCAGCTGTTATACAAACATACCCTCAAGCTCTCTGAATACGATTTTGATAGCGAAGTAGATGTTAACATACTTGGGCATATTTTTGAAAACTCCCTAAACGAAATAGACGAGGTAAAAGCCCAACTAGAAGGGCAGGAGGTAGATAAAAGCAAAACCAAACGAAAAAAGGATGGCGTTTTCTATACGCCTAAATACATTACCAAGTACATAGTAGAAAACACGGTTGGTAAGCTATGCGAAGACAAGAAGACTGAACTTGGCATACTAGAGGCCGATTATATAACCGACAAGAAACGCCAAAAGAAAACCATAAAAGGTTTGGTAGATACACTTACCACGTATAGAAACTGGTTGTTACAACTAACCATTTGCGACCCAGCCTGTGGCTCTGGTGCTTTTTTAAACCAAGCCTTAGACTTTTTAATTGCCGAACATGGCTATATAGACGAGCTTCAAGCCAAACTGTTTGGCGATGCTATGGTGTTGAGCGATGTCGAGAAAAGCATTCTGGAAAACAACCTATTTGGCGTAGATTTAAACGAAGAATCTGTAGAGATAGCCAAACTCTCTTTATGGTTACGTACAGCAGTACCTAACAGAAAGCTGAACGATTTAAGCAACAACATTAAATGTGGCAATAGTTTAATAGACAACCCAGAGATAGTAGGAGATAAGGCTTTTAATTGGGAGCAAGAGTTTCCACATATCTTTGCTAAAGGAGGCTTTGATGTGGTTATTGGGAATCCGCCTTATGTTGACATTAAAGGATTGGATAAAATTGATGTTGAATACTTTTTTAAAACATATAAAACTACAGAAAACAGAATAAACCTATATTCTATTTTTATTGAAAAAGGAGTAGAATTAATTAATTCACAAGGAGTTTTATCTTATATAAACCCTAATTCAATGTTAATGAATTCGTCTTATACTAAGCTAAGAAAGTTCATTATTAATTCACTAACAAAAATTGTGAAGCTCCCAGATGATGTGTTTGAAGATGCAAAGGTTGAAACTATCATTTTAGAGCTATCTAAAAAAGACATAAAGAATCATGTAAAGGTTATAAGGTATTTAAAAAGTGAGAAACTTTATGAAATTGACAACTCAAGAATAATTCTATATGATAAAAATGACTGGAAGGATAATTCAAGTAATTTTAATATTTATGTAGAAAAAGCAACCTTAAACCTACTATCAAAAATAGAAAATGAACAAGTTGAGCTACTAGGTGAAATAGCTGATTTTACTTTAGGTATTACACCTTATGATAAATATACAGGACATAGTCAAGAGATAATTAAAAATAGAGCTTTCCATTCTACTGAAAAAATAGATGAAACTTATAAACCCTTGATTACAGGTGAAAATATTACTAGATATTTTACAAAAGATAAAAGTGAGGAGTTTATAAAGTATGGTGATTGGCTAGGAGCAAAAAGAGATGAAAGATTTTTTAAAGACTCACGAATATTAATAAGACAAATTGTCTCTGGTAATCCATTAAGAATTTATTCAAGTTATTCAGAATCAGAACAATATTTCACTCAAATAGGTTTTGGTATCATTACTAAAGAGAAAGAAAAGTATGATAATAAATATCTCCTTATTTTATTAAACTCAAACCTTATTAATTTCTATCATAAATATAGTTTTCTTGATTTAGAGAAAGATTTGTTTCAAAAAATACTAATTGCAAATTGCAAAAAGTTCCCAATTAAAAAAATATCTCTTTCAAACCAACAACCCTTCATAGAACAAGCAGACCACATGCTTAGTTTAAACAAAGACTTACAAGAGGTATCTGGTAAATTTCAAAGAGCTTTACAAAGAGAGTTTGAGGCATTAGATAAGCTATCTAAGAAGTTAGAAGCTTGGTATGAGCTAAACTATGCAGACTTTATAAAAGAGCTTAAAAAGAAAAAAGTAGCACTTAGCCTTCAACAAAAAGCAGAGTGGGAAGAGTACTTTTTAGCAGAGCAAGAAAAGGCTTTGGCTATACAAAGTCAGATACAACAAACAGATAAGGCTATAGACCAGATGGTTTATGCGCTTTATGGGTTAACGGAGGATGAAATAAAAATTGTTGAGGAAGCTTAAATGATACTTCAACATTTTTCTAATTTTTATTCATGAACACTTAAAACAATAATATGGCGTGAATAAATTGCTATTGTAGAGGGTAGTTGATGGTTTCTGGTTTCATGTTTCAAGTTCTTTTCAGTAAATTTGTAATAAGTAATTGATGTTCACGAGTAAATTCAAGAATTTAAATTACAAATAAGTGACGAAGTTCGCGAGTAATTTCAAGAATGTGCATCACTTTAAAGACCTTAATTTAGTTTTAAATAAGTTCGCGAGTAAATTCAAGAATACCCTTTAGAACTTTAAATTGGGTCTTTTTTTGTTTTTTACTGTTCTAGATGTTTGGTGTTTGGTTTCAAACCCTCCGTCTAGAACTCCTAGCGTCGTTCTTTTCTCTTCGCCAGCTCGCCCCTTCGCTAAAATAGTCCACAGGACTATTTCTTAACGCTTGGTCGCCCTTCATCTGAAAGGAGGAACTTTTGGTGTTTGGTTTTCTGCCTATTGGCTGGCAGGTTGGTTTTGTTATGTTCTTAGTATCTTTTCCATTTTGCGTCCTTTGGCAAGCTCGTCAATAAGCTTTTCCATTTGTCTGCATTGTTTATACAATTCAAATTCATCTTCTATGTCTTCAATTCGATAACCACAAACAACGCCTTTAATCATGTGTGCATTGGGATGGATTTTTGCTTTTTCAAAAAACGTTTTAAAGGTTACTTTCTCTGCAATAAGTGTTTGTAATGTGTCCTCATCAAAACCCGTTAACCACTCTATTACTTGATGAAACTCTTCTTTTGTTCTACCATGTTTTTCCAATCTATTCCAGTAATGAGGGTAAATAGATGCAAAGATCATTTTAGCAACTTGTTCATTTTTTTCAGTAGTAACTTTCATTATTATTTTGAATTAATTGGTGTTAACAAATGGATTTGGACAATGGTATACATCTATATTATAGATACTATAAAAGTAAGGTTTTTTTTGTGATTTCAGTTTCTAGTTTCAAGTTGTTGCTGATATTCTTTTTCGTTAAAAGAACCAATAGATTTTTGGATTAATCCTTTGTCGTTTAGAGTCCATTCTTCAAACCCACTAATGTGTACTTTATTTCCTGTGCCATTGGTTCCGGTATTTGTTCCGGTAAGTGTCCAATAGAACAGAGTTTTGTCTTCTTTAGTAGTTAGACTATCCATGGAAACATGCATATCTGGAAAGGCGTCCATAAAGCCTTTAACAACCTTTGTTATGGCTTGGGTACCTTTTGCTGTTGTGCCATTGTTGACTGTTAATTCGCCATCTTCTGCATAAAAGGAGGCTACAAAATCGGGTCTTTGGCTACACCAGACTTGTGCATAGCTCTTGGCAAAAACTTCGATATCGAACTTTTTCAATGCTTCTGGTAATTGTGTGTTTGTAAAAGAGATGCTAATAAATTGCCATTTGCCATCTTCTTTAATTAGGGTAAAATTGTCGATGTTATTTGTACGAGGAACACCATAAGAATGTAGGGTAGCATCTGCCCAAACCATAGCAATTTGCCCTTTGTTAATAAGGATTTTATAGTTGTTTACGGGTTCGTAAAAGGGCTTGCGTTCTCGGTTTTTTTGTGATTCGAAATAATCGTTAATAGAAATAACGGAATTTTTAGAAACGCCATCTCGAATAATGGCACTAGCTAAGTTTGCCTTGTCTGAAACAATGTCATCCAACGTCTGAAAGTCTGAATTGCCTACTGCAAACAAGAGTTTTTCTACCATGGCTATAACTTCTTGTTCTTCTGGACTCCATGTTTTTTCTTTTGGTGCTTCAACATGCTTTTTAGTTACTTCTGTTTTGTCTTGATTAGACTGACAACCGATGCATAGACTGGAAAGTATGACTAGAGATACTAGTTTAATTTGGCATGTTTTTTTCATGAGTTAGTGGTTAGGTTTTTAATATTTATTTCGGCCTTGGTATCTGGTGAGAATAAACGGAAGCGAAGGTTATTTTTGCAGTTCGCTTGTTGTTTTCATGGATTTTAATTTTTTAAAAGGTAATTAACTTTGCTTTTACTAAAATATACATTTTTAAACAATGCTCCATAATATATAAGCTAAACCAATTAATTGTATTAATTTTATTTAAAATATTTAAAATATTTAAAATATTTAACAATTATAATCTGTTATAATAAATACGGTTTACCTGAGCCATGGATAGACAAAACCTAAAAGCTTGGAGAGATTAAATAACAGAATAGACAATAATTAATCATTTAAATAAAATAACATGAAAAAAATCTTCTTTACAATTGCATTCTCTGCTGTTGGATTTATGAGCTTATTGGCTCAAGAAAACATCAATCGAGAAATTCTGCCGGTAGTACCTCCAGAACCAAAAACATATACAGAATTAGACGTTCGAAACACAACACCTCCAAAACCATTTAATGTAACTGCACCTGAAGGAGCACCAAACGTTGTAATAGTATTGATTGACGATTTAGGGTTTGGAGCGACTTCTACCTTTGGAGGTCCTATCAAGACACCCACTATGGACAGGCTAGCAAACAATGGATTGCGATACAATAATTTTCATACTACGGCTTTATGTTCTCCTACTAGAATGGCTATCAAAACAGGTAGAAATCATCATACAGCCAATACGGGTTCTATTATGGAAACAGCCACTGCTTATCCAGGTAATACGGGTTCGCTTCCTAACAGTGTAGCTCCATTAGCTGAAATGTTAAGACTAAATGGTTATAGTACAGGTGCCTTTGGGAAGTGGCATGAAACGGCAGCATGGGAAACTTCTGTTTCGGGTCCTTTTGATCGATGGCCAACACACCAAGGCTTCGATAAATTCTATGGCTTTATTGGTGGGGAAACTGATCAATGGGCGCCGTTAATTTATGATGGACTTAAAAAAGTGAATCCTCCAAAAATGGAGAATTATCACTTTACTACAGATATGACTAATCAGGCCATTAATTGGGTAAAAGCGCAACAATCTATGACGCCAGATAAGCCTTTCTTTATGTATTTTGCAACAGGGGCAGTACATGCACCTCATCATGTATCAAAAGAATGGTCAGACAAATATAAAGGACAGTTTAATAAGGGCTGGGATGCCGTTCGTGAAGAAACAGTTGCGAAAATGAAAAGAACTGGAATGATTCCTGAAAACACGAACTTAACTCCAAAACCTGATGATATTAAAGATTGGGATAAGTTAACTGATAATGAAAGAAAACTATTTGCTCGTCAAGCAGAGGTCTTTGCTGGATTTATGGAAATGACAGATTATGAGGTAGGTAGATTAATGGATGCCGTAGCTGACATAGGAGAATTAGACAATACGTTATTTATTTTTGTTGCTGGAGATAATGGTACCAGTGCCGAAGGTGGTATGGTAGGAATGTATAACGAAATGACCTATTTTAATGGCGTAGAAGAAAAAGTAGAAGATCTTTTACCATTAATGGACGAATGGGGAAGCGAAGGCACATTCCCACACATGGCTGCAGGATGGGCTGTTGCTTTTGATGCACCATTTAAATGGACTAAGCAAGTTGCTTCAGATTTTGGAGGAACACGAAATGGGATGATTGTTCATTATCCTCAAGGTATAAAAGATAAAAGTGGGTTACGTACACAATTCTCTCATGCAATTGATATTGCACCTACCGTTTTGGAGTTAGCAGGACTTCCTGAGCCAAAAGTGGTAAACGGAGTGCCTCAAATACCAATTGAAGGAACAAGTTTTGCCTATTCCCTTAATGATGCTAAGGCAGCCGAAAGGCACACGATTCAGTATTTCGAAATGTTTGGTAATCGCGCATTATACAATAATGGCTGGTTCGCCAGAACCATTCATAGAGCACCTTGGGAAATGGTCAACTTACCAAATCTAAAGGACGATGTATGGGAACTTTATAATACTAGGGAAGATTTTAGTTTATCAACAGACTTAGCTGCTCAATACCCAGATAGATTAGAAGAAATGAAGAGTTTGTTTATGTTTGAAGCACAAAGACATCATGTATTTCCAATAGACGATAGAGTAATTGAAAGAACCAATGCCGAAATAGCTGGGCGCCCTGACCTATTAGCAGGAAGAAAATCTCTTAAACTTTATGAAGGCATGGAAGGGATGATGGAGAATACTTTTATTAATATCAAGAATAAGTCATTTTCTGTTACAGCAGATTTAGATATTCCTAAAGAAGGAGCTAATGGTGTTATTTTAACCCAAGGAGGCCGTTTTGGTGGTTGGTCTATGTACATGAAAGATGGCAAACCTGAATTCACTTATAACTTTCTAGGTTTAGAGCGCTATGTAATTACTAGTGATACCAAATTATCTCAAGGTGAAACAACCGTAAAAGTTGATTTTGCATATGATGGTAACGGATTAGGTAAAGGAGGAACAGCTACTATTTATGTAGATGGTAAAGAAGTTGGAAAAGGACGTGTAGAAAAAACACAACCAAACGTATTCTCTGCAGATGAAACAGCTGATGTAGGTCTCGATAACCAAACTCCAGTTGCCGAAGGTATTGGCTATGGACCAGAAGAAACTACTTTTACAGGAAAGATTAAAGAAGTGGTTGTTGATTTAAAATAACATGTTTATTAAAAAGATGGTATTTTTATTCCAATTTCTGTATTAGTTTTGGAGATGAAATTAAAAAAAAATGCGTGTTTGTATAAAATCAAACACGCATTTTTTTAATAATTATAGGCTGTCTAAATCATTATGACTTATTGTTTTAGCTTCATTAATAAATAAGAAAACATAAGGGCATTAGATTTGGCACTTTGTTCGTTAGTAGAAGCACCTGCATGACCACCTTCGGTATTTTCATAATAATAGGTTTTGTAACCCATGTTGTTCATTTTGGCTACCATTTTTCTAGCATGTCCTGGATGCACTCTATCGTCTCGTGTAGAGGTAAAAAAGTACACGTCTGGATAGGCTACGCCTTCTTTTAAATTGTGATATGGGGAGTATTTTTGAATGTATTCCCATTCTTCAGGAATATCTGGATTTCCATATTCGCCCATCCAACTGGCTCCAGCCAATAATTTGTTGTAGCGTTGCATGTCTAACAAAGGGACTGCACATACTATGGCATTGTACAAATCTGGTCGTTGTGTAAAAGCCACACCAACTAATAAGCCACCATTGCTTCCACCAAAAACACCTAAATGTTTTGGTGCAGTTACTTTTTTAGTAATTAAGTCTTCAGAAACGGCATATAAATCGTTAAACACATTTTGTCTTTTCTCTTTAATGCCGTCTTGG
>Ga0209344_10003686_pt1 | contig 14816 bp, 13 predicted proteins | sample Cruoilmetagenom6_FD_187293 | JGI IMG/M metagenome (GOLD analysis project Ga0209344, IMG submission 187293) | Oil polluted marine microbial communities from Coal Oil Point, Santa Barbara, California, USA - Santa Barbara Oil Seep Sample 6 (SPAdes)... | ecosystem: Environmental > Aquatic > Marine...
CACGCGTGCTCGTTGGCTCGAACCACGCCGATGTCGGGTTCTCGATCGACCCACGCTCGGGTCGGATTGTGTCGATCAGCGCGATCGATAACCTGGTCAAGGGAGCCGCGGGCTCGGCGATCCAGTCTATGAACCTCGCGCTCGGGCTCCCCGAGACCAGCGGGCTCACCTTCCCCGGCTTGCACCCGGCCTAATCTGATTTTTTACGCAGGAACGCACATGTCTTTACCAACTCAAAATGCAGACCACACCATCGTCATCAAGATCGGCGGCGGCGAAGGGATCGACCCCACCGCGCTGACCAACGAGATCGTCGAGCTCACCCAGTCGGGCGTCCGCGTGGTGCTCGTCCATGGCGGATCGCACGAGACGAACCAGCTCGCCGAGGCCCTCGGGCACCCGACCAAGACCATCGTCAGCCCCAGCGGCAATCAGTCCCGCCGGACCGATCGCCAGACGCTCGATATCTTCAAGATGATTTACTGCGGCAAGGTCAACAAGACCGTCGTCGAAGACCTCCGCAAGGCCGGTGTCGATGCCGTCGGGCTCTCAGGCATCGACGCGGGGATCTGGATCGGCGCCCGCAAGTCCGCGATCCGCGCCGTCGAAGACGGACGCACGATCGTGATTCGCGACGATCTCTCGGGCAGGGTCGAGTCCGTCGATGCCGATTTCCTCAACATGATCTTGGCGAGCGGGCGCGTGCCCGTGCTGACCCCGCCGGCGATCACGCCCGACGGCATCGCGATCAATGTCGATGCCGATCGCGCCGCCGCCGCGACCGCCAAGGCATTGGGCGCCGATGAGCTGCTCCTGCTCTCGAATGTGCCGGGATTGCTCCGCGACCACACGGACATGGGCTCGATGATCGATGTCGTCGATGAAGAGCGCATGCCCGATGCACAAGAAGCCGCCAAGGGACGCATGAAGAACAAGGTGCTGGCCGCACAAGAAGCGATCTCCGGCGGCGTCGCCCGCGTGACGATCGGCTCGGCCGGCGGCGATCGCCCCATCGAGCACGCCCGGGCGGGCGGGGGCACGCTGTTCATCCAAGGGGTGGCCAAGTGAGCGATTCAGAGAGTCAACCAACGAATCAACCCATTGGGCAAGGGCAAGGGCACGATCAGGCAACCGAGTTGTTGTTTGATCTGGTATCGGCCAAGAGCTTCTCCGGCGAAGAGGGACCCGCCGCAGCTGTGTTTGGCCGGTACGCCCGCGCCCTGGGGTTGGATTCGAGCATCGACGAGGTCGGCAACGCGATCGCACACCGCGGAGCCGCCTCTGAAGATGCACTGGTCCACATCGTGTGCCTCGGGCACATCGATACCGTGCCGGGCGACATCCCGGTCCGCATCGAGGACGGCGTCCTGCACGGGCGCGGATCGGTCGATGCCAAGGGCCCGATCTCGGCGATGCTCATTGCCGGTTCGCGGGCCGAACTCCCAGAGGGCGTCCGCCTGACCATCGCCGGAGCGGTGGGGGAGGAAGCCGCGGGCTCGATCGGGGCGCGACACCTCGCGCCCCAATGGAAGCCCGACGCCTGCCTGATCGGCGAGCCCAGCGCGTCCAACGGCGTCACACTCGGCTACAAAGGTCGGCTCCTTGCCAGAGCCACCGCCACTTGCCCCAACACGCACTCAGCCGGCAAAGACCCATCGGCGAGCGATGAGATCATCGCGTGGTGGAGCGGCGTGCTCGCGCTGGTCGAATCATTCAACCAAGAACCCACGCGGACCTTCGACCAGATCCAGGCAACCATCAGCGACATGACCTCGACCTGCGACGGCATGGAGCAGCGATCGGTGTTCAACGCCGGGTTCCGCCTGCCGCCCGCGATGGATCCGGAGACCCTGATCGAGCAAGTGACGGCACTGTGCAACGAGCATGTGACGATCGAGTTCGATGGGGCCGAGCGTGCCCACGCGACGACCCGCAATGATCCGGTCGTCCGGGCGCTCTCGTCGGCCATCCGCACCTGCTCCATGCGCCCGCACCCCAAGCTCAAGACGGGCACCGCCGATCTCAATGTCGTCGCCCCGATCTGGCAATGCCCGATCGCCGCCTATGGACCCGGCGACAGCTCGCTCGACCATACCCCCATCGAGCACCTGCCCCTCGACGAGTACCAACGCTCGATCGAGGTGCTCACGCACGCGATTTCAACGCTTGCCAGTGAGCTCGTTACGGCAAAGAACGCGACGCACGCTGCATCTTAATGGCTTGAGTGTGGTACCATAAGTGACATAAGTTCACTTCTGGAGCCCACCTATGCGCCGAACGATCCAAAACATCGCCCTCCTTGCAACCTCCTGCACCCTCGCCCTCGGCGGAGCGTCGGTTGGTGATACCGAGCCCTACACCCGTGTCTCTGAGCTCGATAACGGCGAGGTCGTCCTCGAGATGTGCGAACGCGCGTTCGCGCCCGCCGATGGTAATGGCCCCACCATCCACCTCGTGTCAGCGATCCACATCGCGGACCAATCTTTCTACGACCAGATGCAGCGCGTGCTCGAGACTTACGATTCCGTGCTCTTCGAGGGCGTCAAGCCCGCGGGGCTCGATGCGATTGATCACGAGCTGAGCGATCAAGAGAAGGCCGACGCGACGGCCAAGCGCCTTGAGCTGCTCGTCGAGATCGCCGACGGCTTCTACGAGAAGAACGGGCGTCTGCCCGAGGACTGGACCGACCTGGTCGAGCATTCCGATGCGCGGGTGGCCGGCGTGATCACCTCGATCCGCACCGACGGCTGGGGCCAAGGCATCGGCACCACGACCTCACGATCGGTCAAGAACAACAAAGTGACCGAGCTCACCTTCGGGTTCACCTCCTTCGGAGCCGACGGCGAGCGCGACGGCGAGGGGCTCAACGCCGATATCGTCCGCCGCACCGAGTCCCGCCTGCCAAGCGATAAGAAACGCAAAGCCGCCGCTGCGGGGATCCAATCGCAGATGGCCGATGCGTTGCATGTGTCGTTCCAGCTCGACGAGATGGACATGACGGGCAAAGGTTGGATCAACGCGGACATCGACATCGAGACGCTCCAAGATCAGCTCTCCGAGATGGGCGAGGACAACGCGATGATCCTCAAGCTGCTCGAGGGCAACTCGTTCCAGGCCAAGGTCATCGGGTTCGTGCTCAAGTTCATCGAGCGTTCGCCGGCGTTGTCAACCATGATGAAGCTGGCGATGATGGACATGCTCGCCCTGGCTGAGAGCAGCGAGATGATGGCCCAGATGGACGCGATGCAGGATGTGATCCTCCACGGACGCAACGACATCGTGATCGATTACCTCAAGGCCGAGCTCAACGAAAATCCAAACGCCAAGAGCATTGCCATCTTCTACGGCGCGGCCCACATGCCGGGCATCGAGGAGACCATCGTCAACGACATGGGCTACACCCCCAGCGGCGACACCTGGGCCCCGGCCATGCGGGTCAATATCGAAGACACCGGCATGAGCGAACGCCAGATCAACATGATGCGCAAGATGATCAAGGACTCGCTCGAGAACCAGCTCTAAGGATTAGCCCTTCGCTCTGAGGGATTCGATTGCTGGCACGCACTCGTCGGCCAGCTCGCTGGCGATCATGCCGCCGCTCGCATGGTACTGATCGGCCCATCGTTCGCCGGCCATCGCGTGCGCCTGCACCCCGATCGCGGATGCTGTGAACAGGTCAATAGCTTGGTGAGCCGCCGGATTCGCCCGCGTCTGGGCGATCAATGATCCGATGAGCCCGCTGAGCACATCGCCTGTCCCGCCAACGCCCATCGCGGGATGCCCGTGATTACAGGCCCACACCCGGTGCCCGTCGCTGACGACGGTGCCCCTGCCCTTGAGCACCACAATGCACCCGATCCGCTGGGCGAGGGCGATGCACGCCCTCGCTCGTTCGCTGTCGTTCCCGTCCGGGTTGCCCTTCAGATTCAGTGCATCCATAAGCCAACGGGCCTCGCCCGGGTGGGGCGTGAGGATCATGGTGGCCCGCACATCGGGGGCGAAGTCCGGGATCCGCGACAACGCATTGAGCGCGTCGGCGTCAACCACCATCGGCGTATCTTCTTGCGAGATCAAGCGCGCCATGAGCCGATCGATTTCTGGTCCGCTGCCGAGCCCGGGGCCGACGATGAGCGCCTGGGTTGTGCGCACAAGCTCGTCGGTGATGGCGGCTGCCTGCGAGGGGATCATCGCTCGGTGCTCATCGACCTCGATCCCGAACCCCGTCGCAAACGGAGCGAGCGTGAGCACGGCTTCGATGATCGGAGTCGGAGCCGCGATCTTGACGAGCCCGCACCCGGCGCGGATCGCACCCATCGCGGCTAGGGCCGGAGCCCCGAGCATGACCGCCGGCCATGCGTTTTTAGGTCCATCTTCGGGTCGGTCATCGAGCGTGTCTTCATTCGCCACCCGGGCGCACCCGCCGACGATGCCGACCGATCCAAAGGTGCCCTTGTGCCCATCGATCGGGCGGGCGGGGAGATTCGGGAGTGAGTCGATGCGTTGTGCGTCCATAGTGGATTGTTGCACGCAAACTGGCGGGGTTCTCGGTGAGCATATCGCCCGCCTGAGCCCCTATGATCTTGGCATGATCGACACGCACGCGCATCTGACCTTTCCTGATTACGCCGGGCGGATCGACCAGGTGCTCGAGCACGCCGCCAGCGCCGGGGTGATGGGGGTGATCACCATCGCCACGACGACGGCCGACTCCCTCGATGCCCTCCGCGTCGCCAAGGAGCACGAGCATGTCTGGTGCACCGCCGGGGTCCATCCGCTGTATGCGGATAAGGAGCCGCACGATTGGAACGCGATCCGTGAGATCGCCAAGGACGAAAAGTGCGTTGCGTGGGGCGAGCTCGGGCTCGACAACAAGCACGCCCGGCCTGTTCGGGCGATCCAGGACCCGGTCTTGGCGACGCAACTGGCATTTATCGAGTCGTGTAAGTCCGACGGCATCGATCTGCCCATCGTGATCCACTGCCGAGAGGCCTTCGATGATCTGCTCCCAATATTGCGAGCAAGCACGCTCGACCCGTCGCGCTATGTGTTCCATTGTTTCACGGGCAATCCCGACGACGCGCGCAAGGTGCTCGATTTCGGGGCGATGATCTCGTTTACCGGCGTGGTGACTTATAAGAACGCCCCCGAGGTCGCCGAAGCCGCCAAGCTCGTCCCGAGCGATCGGATTTTGGTCGAGACGGATTCGCCGTTCTTGGCGCCCGATCCCAAGCGGGGCACCCGCCCGTGCATGCCCGGGTTCGCCCGGTACACCGCCGAGTTCCTCGCCACGATCCGCAACACTGAGTTTGTTGAGTTTCACGAACAGATCGACACCAACACCGAAGCGTTCTTTGGCATCAGCGTGCCCAAGCCCGCCCCCGAGATCATCGCGAGCCCGTGCACATGCTGAGTACCATCCTCCAAACCACGACGAGCTCATCAGCCCCAACACTGGGCGGCTGGTTCCACGACCTCTCGCCATTCTTGTTCCGCTTCACGCCGACCTTCGGCGTGCGTTACTACGGGCTCTCGTATGCGCTCGGCTTTGTGTGCGCGTACCTGCTGCTCCGGTTCTTGAGCAATCGCAACGCGACCTTGGTGCCCAAGGACCGGATCGGCGACGCAATGATGTACCTCATCCTGGGCACACTCATCGGCGGTCGCCTGTTCTATGTCATCGGGTACGAACCGGAATTGTTGACTAGATTCATGAGCAGCGCGCCCTGGTGGGGCGTGTTGGCGATCAACAACGGCGGCATGGCCTCGCACGGGGGCATCCTCGGGTGCATGCTCGCGTGCTGGCGCATCTCGCGCGGGTTCAAAGATCAATCAGGCAAGATCGAGGGGCGATGCTCGGTCCTCCATGTGTTCGATACCGCGGTGCTCCTCGCGCCCCTCGGCCTGTTCTTCGGGCGCGTGGCTAACTTCATCAACGGCGAACTCTTGGGCGCGATCGTCGCCAAGCCGGGCGAATACGCCCCGTGGTGGGCGGTGCGCTACCCGCAAGAGATCACCGCCGGGCTCGAGCCCGAGCAACTCGCCCAGACGCCCGAGCAGATGGATCAGATCATCCAGATCTCGATGAACCACATACTCCCCAATGAGCAGTACTGGGAGCAGGGCTACGCCCGGATGCTCGATGAAATCCAACGCGGGGATGCGGGGTTCAAGGCCCAGCTTGAGCCGTTGATCTCCGCACGCTATCCGACGCAGCTGATGCAGGCGGGGCTCGATGGGTTGTTGGTGCTAGTTGTGGTCTGGATCGTGGCGATGAAGCCACGCAAGCCCGGGCTGGTCGCTGGGGTGTTTGCGATGGTGTACGCGTTGGGGCGCATCCCGATGGACATCGTCCGTCTGCCCGATGCGGGCGTGACACAGTTTGGGCCATTGACGCGCGGGCAGACCTATTCGGCGATCACTTTTATCGTCGGCGTTGTGCTGGTCGTGCACGCGCTGCGTTCATCGGCACCCAAGCTCGGCGGGTGGCTCAAGCACACCGATTGATCATGTAGTTTCTTGATCGCTTGACGGCGAGTTATCCCTCGATCGCCCGACCCGAGCGATACCCACGGTCATCGCGAACCCGAGGACGATCAGCAGCTGCGAGCCGATGATCTGGGTGGCCGCGGGCTTGAACGCTTCCTGCTTCCAGTCCTTGGCGTTGTCGGGGGCCTGCATGTCGGCGAGGTTTTCCTCGGTGACGACTTCGCCCTTGATCGTATCGCCGACCACGGGCATCACCCCATCACGGAATGGATACAGCCCGGCGGGGGCCGCGATGATCAGCCCGAGCAGCACGCCAAGCGTGACGCGTTCGTACTTGTGCAGCACCCACTTGAGCACATTGCTCACGATCGCGACGCCGAGCAAGACTCCGATCCCGACGGGGATGACGACGCTCATCTGGTCCATGACGGCGCTGATATCGCCGTCCTTGAGCGCATGGATGGTGTCCTTGATCGCGCCGATGATCGGTTCGTAGAGCCCGAGCAACAGCAAGAGGAACGCGCCCGACACACCCGGCAAGATCATCGCGCTGGCCGCGGCTGCGCCGCCAACGACAAAGCCGACCGTGCCCGACATCGCGTACCCGCTGTTGCCTGTTTCTTGGAGCACGACCAACGCGCCCATGGCGAGGATGCCCAGCACGATGCCGATGTATGAATCGCGTTTGATGGGTTTGGCGAGCGACCACAGGATCGGGATCCCCCCGAGTGTGAGCCCGATGAAGATGGAGAACATCACCCAGCGGTGGTGCACGAGCGCCCAGTGGATGGTGCTGGCGAGCCCGCCGATGGCGATGATGGCGCCCAGCACGACCATGCCCAGGACGGTGATCGAGCGTCGGCTGAATCGCAAGCGGGTGATGTCGGAGACCGCGTCGATGAACAGGGTGTAGATGCCGCAGGCGACGAGCATGGTGCCCCCGGAGATCCCCGGGACAAGGTTGGCCAGCCCCATGAGCACGCCGCCGAGCCCGCAGCGGACAAGCGGGACGCTGGGTGTGGTGGAGGGGGTGTTGGTGCTTTGTGGTTCAGTCATTTGAATCGCCGTGTTGAGTTCGATTTTTGGTCAGTATGGGCTCGATTATCCGGTATGATCGACAGGGGAGCCCCCGGGCATCCAAGGAAACCAGTATATCCGTTGGAGATGATGATGAACCGATTGATGATTTCTGTGTTTTTGACCGCTTTGCCAGCTGGATTCGCAGCCACTGGATGCCGATCCGTCCAGCTCGCGCCTCAGGTCCGCGGGGCGTCGGCGTCATATGCGGCAGACCACGAATCAGCCCGTCGAGAATCTGATTTCCCCGCATCCGCCGAATCCACCGAATCCGCAGCCGTCGATGTTCGCTGGCCGGCGCGGTGGGGGGGCGACACCGAGCAGCGCGGGACGATCATCGAGCTTGATCCCGGCGAGCCACTGCGTCCGATCCATCTCTCGCGCACGCACCAGTTCCGCTCGACACCGATCGAATACAGCGACGCCAACCAACTCGCGGCCGACATCGGGATCACGCGCGGGTTCAAGTTCAAAGCCGAGGGCCCGGGCTCGTTCTTGTTCATTCCGAACCCTGACAACACCGCGACCCCGGACATCACCAAGGACTCGGGCAAGCAAGACGCGGGGGATGTGCCGGATTTGGCATTCAAGTTCGTTTCGGCGACGCCCATCCCGCCGGCTCCGCCCACGCCGGAGGCTGATGCTCACAATGAGCCCGCCAAGAAGTTCAAGGCCAAGATCAAGAACAAGGAGACCGGCGAAGACGAGGTCTTCGAGCTGACATTGGGTGAGCCGATCGAAGACCCAGGCGAAGCCTCACGCAAAGACAGCACGGCCAGCTCGCGGCGTATGGTCAATCCGGATGAAGATTATGTCGAGCTCCAGCGGACCTGGTTCACCTATCGCGACCCGGTGCTCAAGGGGGACAGCGAAGCCAAGGGGACGATCGTGCTGCTGCCGGGGATGTTCGGGACGCCCGATGTGATCATCGATGGGCTCGAGAAGTACTGGTACAAAAATGGATTCGCGGTGCTGCGGATGCGTTCGCACCCGTCACGCTACACCGAGCATCGGCTCTTCAAGGTCAAGCCCGGGCACGAAGCCGACGACGCGAAGATCACGGCGGCGCTGAGCGATGAACGAGTCGCCGAGGGGGCGTACGCGACCAAGGCGGCGGTAGAATATGTGAGCGGCAAACGCCCCGAGATGGACGGCAAGCCCGTCGTGCTCGTAGGGATGTCCGGCGGGGCGATGATGCTGCCCACGGTCTACGCGTATGCGCCCGAGACCTACGCCGGCTCGGTACTGATCGCCGGCGGGGCGGATTTTATGAAGATCGCGATCGAATCGAACTACAAGCACTGGATCGACGCGCTGGTCTTTGAGTTCTGGAACGAGCAATCGCCGGGGTCCAATACCTTCGGCAATGTCTTTGAGCCCGCTGATGGGCAGCTCGAAGCGCTCTCGGATGCGTACCTCCGGGCGTCGAAGCTCGACGCGTACCACACGGCTCAGGAGATGCACGATGTGCCGGTGCTGATCCTGCACGCGAGCACGGACGAAGCCGTGCCCGCCGAGACCGGCGATCTGCTCTACCAGCAGCTCGGGCAGCCCGAGCGGTGGACCTATCCCATCGGGCACGAGCTGATCTTCGCGGGGCTGCCCACGCAGGCGACGCGGATCAACCGGTGGATCAAAGAGCATGTGCTCGAAAATGCAGAAGATTAATCCAGAAGACTAGTCTGTCCAGCGGTGGCGATCGACGAGCTCGCACGAGCCGATGAGCTGATCGTTGGTTGTGCGCACGATCACGATTTCGCTTGTTTGCAGGGAAGCCCAGGGCACGCCCGGGCCTTGGGTCAGCAGCGTGACGAGGGCGCCGACGGTGGGCATGTGGGAGATGAGCGCGATGGAATCGTGGTCGCGGTGGTCTTCGATCAGATCGCACATCTCGGACAAGCCTTGGTCTGCGGCCAATCGATCGTCGGTCGTGGTTGGGAGATCCAGCACGGCGTTGATCTCGTCGAGGGTCTGTTGCGTGCGGACATAGGGCGAGGCGAACAGATGGCTTGGCGTGTGCGCATGACTGGCGAGGTAGCTGCCGGCGGCTCGGGCTTGTTGGTGCCCGAGCTCGGTGAGTGTGCGGTCTTGATCGCGCCCGGTCGAAGAGTGCCCGTGGGCCTGGCCGTGGCGGATGATGGTGATGAGCATGGTTTAACTTCCAGAGATCAGGGTTGCGATCGCGTGCCCGCCCCATGCCGCCAGCAGCCCGAGGGCGACACTGATGAGCACATACCCGATCGCGCTGGCGGTGCGCCCGTTGCTCATCAGGTCGAGGGTTTCCCAGCCGAACGATGAGAACGTGGTGAACCCGCCGAGGAGCCCGACGATGAGGGCGAGGCGGAGGGGCTCGTTGCCTTCTTCCGGGTCGCCGAGCATGCCCCAGATGAAGCCGATCAGGGCGCACCCGATGATATTGACGCTCATGGTCGCGATTGGGTACATCGCCAGCCAGTGGGGGGTCGTCCCGGTCGCGGTTTCGGCGGCTGATGAACCAGTCAGTGAGCTGGAGGGTGTGAACTTGGCGACGAGCAGCCCCATCGCGTAGCGCAGCACGGACCCGAGCCCGCCTCCTACAAATACGACTGCCAGTTTCATCATGGGTTTATGGTATCCGTTCTTCGCAGCCGGTGCCCGGGGCGGCTGGTCCGGTGTTGCTCGCGTGTCGGTAGGCCGTGATTGCACCAAGGGCGATGAACACGATCGACGCGACGCTCTTGAGCCCCTCGATGCCGTACTTGGTGTTGTGGTGGATCCAGACCTTGGTCGAATATTCGGACGCGAAGTTATGGTTGATGATCGCCACCGGGAACGCCACGGACAGCACCACGAAGATTGTCAGCAGGGCGGCGATGATGCCGAGTTTGGTTGAACCATTGCCGGCGGCTTTGCGGGTGACGAGCCCGATGGCCGCGCCGCTGATCCAGACGGCCGGGATCAGGCGAGGGTACACGCTGGGCCAGATTTCGCCGATCGCCCAGACGAGCCCGAGCCAGATCGCGATGCACGCGAGCGTCGCGCCGATGGCGGCGATGATCGCTGATCCTACGCGAGGGGGCGTTGGTTCGATGTGTTCGATGCTGGCCCGCTCGATCGTGGGGGCATCGAGGTTGTACTGCTCGATCATCTCGGCTTTGATGGCTTGTTCGTTGGGCGAGTCATTGCCGAGCTCGATTGGATCTTTGGTCGAGTTGTACGCCCCGAGCTGGGCAAGGTAACGGCGGGTCGAAGCCTCGGTCTGCTTGGTCCAATCGAGCCCGAGCGTGTCGTAGATGGTTCGCAGGGTCGTGAGCCCGTCGGCCCGCAGGTCTTGGTAGCGAACCCGAACGAAACGGTCGGATTCGAGCGTTTCGCTCTCGTCGCGGCACTTAGCCTCGGTGAGGGCGTACTCTTCGACGATCCGATCGCGGACGGTCTGAATATCGGGGGCGTCTTCGAGCAAGTGGGGGGCCAATGCATCGTGCAGGCGGACATTGGATTCGATCACGGCGTCGGGATCGCGCACGAGGTGCACGAACTTGACCCGCCCGCCGAAGAGCTGATTGAGTTCTTGGACGCGCGCGGTGTGGCTCGGGGTTTTGAGCAGGACGATCCTGGCTCGGTTACGTTTAGGACGGGTGAGCTTCCAGACGAACATGGCGGTGAGCGATCGCCAGCGATGGAGTTCATCGTCGCTGAGCCCTTCGAGCGTGTGCCATCGTTTGGAATCTTCCCACTGGCTCGGCCACATGAACCGCCCGGGGATCGAGCTGCACATCCCCCAAGTGCACAGCGCGAAGTCGTCCTCGGCGGGCCAGTCGGGACCAAAGCCGACTGAGTCCTGCGGGCGCGTAGGATTCAAAAACGGCACCAGCACAAAGCGGAGCACCGACCACCCGAACACAAACCCCTGCCCGGCCAAGCACTGCGACCAGCGCGGCGTGACGAATCGGCGATCGCAGCTCATCAGGTTGTGCAGATGGGTCGTGCCCGATCGGTAGTAGCCCAAGATCACCACCGTGCCCGGCTCATGGTTGATCTGCGGATCGCGTCCGAACAGCCGCTTGCGGAGAACTCTGAGGATCAGGCGCTCGTGCACCGTCGAGATCGTGCCCACGAAGCTGGTGATGAAGATGCCGCCCATGCGGGCCCAGTAGCGTGGCGACACCCCGCCGTTGCGGCGCAGGAGCCGAACCCAAACATCGAGGGGCGCGAGCGCCAGCACATGGGCCACCGGGCGTACAAGCCGGGGCGGGTGATGCTTTGGCGAGGTTGATTTGGGCTGCTTGGTCTTCATCGAGTGCCTCAAAGGGTATGCGAATCGGTCGCACAATGGGTGCGATCGCAGCTGCTCACATGAGTCGTCCAGATTTTTATTCTTCCCAAGACGAAACTCGGCGGGTGATTGTCCTGATCGCACCCGCCCGCATACCCTTGCCCAATGACACACCCACTTCTTACCAAGCTCAATCTCGTCAATCACCCCCGTATTGTCACCGATTTCACCGGCGATGAGACCCCGGAGAAGGACGGCATCGTTCTCTCGTACAACCCCGCGACGGGCAAGCCCATCGCCGGCGTTCGGCTCGATTCGCAGGAGGACTACGAAGCGGTGACCGCCAAAGCCGCGGCTGCCTTCAAAGAGTTCCGCAAGATCCCCGCGCCCAAGCGTGGCGAGCTCGTCCGCCGGATCGGCAATGCCTACCGCGAGGTGCTCGAAGAGCTGGGCTCTTTGGTCTCGCTGGAGATGGGCAAGATCAAGGCCGAGGGCATCGGCGAGGTGCAAGAGACCGTGGATATCGCGGACTTCGCCGTTGGGCAGTCCCGCCAGCAGTGCGGCATCACCATGCCCTCCGAGCGTCCAGAGCACGCGATGAAAGAACAGTGGCTCCCGCTTGGTCCCGTCGGGATCATCACGGCGTTCAACTTCCCCAATGCTGTTTGGGGCTGGAACGCGATGCTCGCGGCCATCGCCGGCGATACCTGCGTGTGGAAGCCATCGCTGATCGCACCATTGACCGCGATCGCGACCAACGATATCGCCCAGCGCGTGGCCACCGAGATGGGCTACGGGGATCTGTTCCAGCTCGTGATCGGGACCGATGCGATCGTGGGCGAATCGATGATCCGCGATCGACGCTACCCGCTGATCTCGGCGACGGGGTCGTGCAAGATGGGTCGCCATGTGGGCTCGGTGGTCGCTGGTCGCTTGGGCCGATCATTGCTCGAGCTCGGCGGCAACAACGCCGTGATTATCGAAGCCGATGCGAACCTGGACCTCGCGCTCAAGTCCACGGTCTTTGGATCCGTCGGGACCGCGGGCCAGCGGTGCACCTCGACGCGTCGATTGATTATCCATGAGTCGATCGCCGACGATTTCTGCGACAAGCTGGTTAAGGCGTACGAGACCGTTCGGATCGGCGACCCGCTCGATTCGGGGACCCTGATGGGCCCGTTGATCAACGAGCAGTCGGTGCAGGGCTACGAGCACGCCGTGAAGACCGCGTGCGAGCAGGGCGGGACGCTTCTGACCGGCGGGGCGCGCGTGACGGATCTGGAGGGTGAGCTGGCCACGGGGCATTTCGTGAAGCCTACAATTATCCGGGCGCCTAAGGGCAATGACTTGCCGATGGCGCTCGAGGAAACCTTTGCACCGATCCTGTATGTCTTCACCTACAAGACCCTCCAAGAAGCGATCGACATGCAGAACAGCGTGGATCAGGGGCTCAGCTCCGCGATCTTCGCGGGATCGTCGAACGCGGCGCAGCGGTTCCTCGATCCATCGGGTGCGGGCTCGGACTGCGGGCTCGCGTATGTAAACCTGGGCACCTCGGGCGCAGAAATCGGCGGGGCGTTCGGGGGCGAGAAGGACACAGGGGGCGGGCGTGAGTCCGGCTCCGACGCGTGGAAGGCGTACATGCGACGCCAGACATGCACCATCGGATTTGGAGAGACGCTTGAACTGGCACAGGGGATCCGCTTTGAGTGAGCAACAGGGCCAACAAGAACTCGTCGACGCGCTGGCGCAGGCGGCGGTCGCGTCGGTTGAATCGGGCATGAAGGTCGGGCTGGGCGCAGGCCGCACGGCCGCGCGTGGCATCGAACTGCTCGCCAAGCGTGTGATCGACGAGGGGCTCGATATCGAGTGCGTCGCCGCGTCCGAACGAGCCGAGGACTTGGCCCGATCGCTGGGACTCCGCATCGTGGACTTCGCGATGCTCGAAGAGCTCGATGTGCTGATCGATGGTGCGGACGCCGTGGACCGGAAGATGCAGGTTATGAAGGGCTCTCGCGGCGCGATGACCCGCGAGCGGATCCTGTGCTGGGCGTCCAAGAAGACGATCTTTATGATCCACGAAGACAAAGTCGCCGCCGATCAGATCGGTACGGACACGCCGCTGCCCATCGCGGTGATGGCGTTTGGTTTGGTTTCAACCCGCAAGGCCCTGCGTCACATCGGCATCAACGGCGTGATCCGTCAGGGGATGGACGGGCAGCTCTTCATCACCGACAACGGGAACCTTGTCCTCGACGCGACGCTCAATGGCTCAGAGAACCTCGCCCAGCTGGCGACCGAGCTCAATGACATCCCGGGCGTGATCGACCACGGGTTGTTTATCGACGAAGCCGACACCGTGCTCATCGAGCATGAGTCCGGCGAGATCGAAGAGCTCGAACGCTCACAACTCTGAGTAGATTTGAGCAAGAGCAGACGAGCCGTGCCTGAGTTTGGGTGCGGTTTTTTCATAGGCTCTCGCTACAATCGCCCATGGACACGACACCCGCCCAGCCTACGCACACCAACGCCCTCGCGGGCGAGACCTCGCCGTACTTGCTCCAGCACGCGCACAACCCGGTGGACTGGTTCCCGTGGGGGGACGAGGCCTTCGCCGAGGCGCGTCGGAGGGATGTGCCGGTGTTCTTGTCGATCGGGTACTCGACTTGCTATTGGTGCCATGTGATGGAGCGCGAGTCGTTCGAGAACGAAACGGTCGCCAAGGTGATGAACGAGCGGTTCGTGTGCATCAAGGTGGATCGTGAGGAGCGTCCGGATATTGATGAGATCTATATGGCCGCGACGACGATTTTTTCGGGCTCGGGCGGATGGCCGATGTCGGTGTTCTTGGAGCCAGAGAGCCGAAAGCCGTTCTATGCGGGGACTTACTTCCCGCCCGAGCCGGCGCACGGGCGCCCGTCATTCACGCAGCTGCTCGAGGGGCTCTCGCAGGCGTGGAAGGAACAGAATCAACAAGTCATCGAGCAGGCGGAGTCGA
>Ga0209344_10003687_pt1 | contig 14813 bp, 10 predicted proteins | sample Cruoilmetagenom6_FD_187293 | JGI IMG/M metagenome (GOLD analysis project Ga0209344, IMG submission 187293) | Oil polluted marine microbial communities from Coal Oil Point, Santa Barbara, California, USA - Santa Barbara Oil Seep Sample 6 (SPAdes)... | ecosystem: Environmental > Aquatic > Marine...
ATGTCGTTCCAATCGCTAACGCAGCAGCAGTACTTTTAAAAATAATTCGCCTTCAATTTTAAACCTTCCGTTTCCTCAAAACCAAACATTAAATTCATGTTTTGTACTGCTTGTCCGGAAGCACCTTTTAAAAGATTATCAATAATACTTGTTACTAATAATTTATCTTCATGTTTATGTAAATGAAGAATGCACTTATTAGTATTCACTACTTGTTTTAAATGAATCTCCTCATCGGAAATCACTGTAAAAGCAGCATCTTTATAAAATTCAGTATACAATGCTTTTGCTTCTTCCAAGCTTCCTTCAAACTTGGTATACATGGTAGCAAAAATTCCTCTAGAAAAATCGCCACGATTTGGCATAAAGTTAATTTCGGAATCAAAACTAGATTGCAACAATTTTACGGACTGATTAATCTCTCCTAAATGCTGATGCGTAAATGCTTTATAATGTGAGAAATTATTATCTCTCCACGTAAAATGTGTGGTTTCCGATAAAGATGTTCCGGCTCCAGTTGCTCCTGTTACCGCATTCACGTGAACATCGTTTTGCAAAACTCCTGCTTTAACCAAAGGCAATAATGTTAATTGAATTGCTGTTGCAAAACAACCTGGATTTGCAATGTAATTTGCTTTTTTAATCGCTTCTTTATTCAATTCCGGTAAACCATAAACAAAAGTCTTACCTTCAAAAACTTCGTCTTTAGTTAATCTAAAATCATTACTTAAATCGATGATTTTAGTTTCCGAAGAAAAGGTGTTTTTCTCTAAAAATGCTTTAGAATTCCCATGACCTAAACACAAAAACAAAACGTCCACTTTTGTGTTAATTGCATTGGTAAACACCAAGTCTGTACTACCAATTAAATCTTGGTGTATTTTAGCTATTTTATTTCCAGCATTAGAAGTACTGTAAATAAAATTGATGTTTACTTTCGGGTGGTGCAACAACAATCTAATCAACTCACCTGCTGTATAACCTGCTCCTCCAATGATTCCTATTTCTAATTTTTTCATATCTATTTTCCACGAAAGTGGCAATCTTTTTAATTCAACTTACTTCAGACCTACAAGGTCATATTTAGCTATTAACTTGTTGATAGATTTTATTTTGATTCCCAAGAATTTTAATAAATCCTTTAGCTTCGTCTGCAGTCCAACCTTTATTTTCTTCCCCATAACTACCAAATTTTGCATTCATTAAATCATGCTTAGAATTAATTCCATCTAATTGGAAGTGATACGGTTTCAGCGTTACAAAAACATCTCCCGAAACTTTATCTTGACTGCTTTGTAAAAAAGCTTCCATGTCACGCATTACCGGATCTAAATATTGTCCTTCATGTAAATGCATTCCGTAGAAACTAGACAAATAGTCTTTATGTTGTAATTGCCATTTAGTCAGCGTGTGCTTTTCTAATAAATGATGTGCTTTTATAGCCACTAAAGCACCTGCAGCTTCAAAACCAACACGACCTTTTATACCAACAATAGTATCTCCAACATGAATATCTCTACCAATTGCATATGCGGATGCTAGAGTATTTAAAGTTTCGATATTTTTTTGAGAAGTACCTGAAACTCCATTTACAGCAACTAATTCGCCTTTAGTGAAAGTCAGCATCACTTTATCTTCACCTTCTTTTTCTAACTGTGAAGGATAAGCCGCTTCTGGCAATGCTTTTTCGGACGTTAATGTTTCTGCTCCACCAACACTTGTTCCCCAAAGTCCTTTATTCACCGAATATTTTGCTTTTTCCCAAGACGCTTCAATACCGTTTTCCTTAAGATAATCAATCTCTTGTTGTCTGGTTAATTTTCCATCTCTAATTGGTGTGATGATTTCAATATGCGGTGCTAACGTTTGAAAAATCATATCAAAACGCACCTGATCGTTTCCTGCTCCAGTACTTCCGTGGGCAATATATTCTGCACCAATACTTTTAGCATATTCGACAATCTCTATTGCTTGAATAATACGCTCTGCACTTACAGATAAAGGATACGTATTGTTTTTAAGCACATTTCCAAAAATTAAATACTTCACTACTTTTTGGTAAAAAGTAGCAATGGCATCGATGTTTTTGTAGGTAGAAACACCCATTTTGTAGGCGTTACTTTCAATCTCTTTTATTTCTTCTGAAGTAAAACCACCAGTATTCACACTTACCGCATGTACGTCGTATCCTACTTTACTTAAACTTACTGCGCAATACGAAGTATCTAATCCTCCACTATATGCTATGACTAATTTTTTACTCATCTTTCTTTTCTTTTTTTAGGAACATGGATTGTTTAATATTTTTTAATCTGATCCATACTTTTTTATCGTAAGTATGCTCGTGTGTTTTTTTCACTTCTTTAGAAGGATCATACAGCATACCAGTGCACAAGCACATTTTTTGTTCTGTTCTGGTTAAGACATCGAAATTCTTGCAGGTTTGACAACCATTCCAAAAGGATTGATCTTCTGTTAATTCTGAAAACGTAACCGGCTTATACCCTAAGTCACTATTCATTTTCATAACCGCTAAACCTGTAGTAATACTAAAGACTTTTGCTTCTGGAAACTTGGTTCTAGAGTGTTCGAATATTTTCTTTTTAATTTGCTTTGCAAGCCCTATATTTCTAAAATCTGGATGCACAATTAAACCAGAGTTGGCTACAAATTTGCCATGACTCCATTGTTCTATGTAGCAAAAACCAGCAAACTTATCGCCATCTAAAGCAATAACCGCATTACCATTTTCCATTTTAGTAATCACGTATTCTGGTTTGCGTTTCGCAATCCCAGTTCCTCTAACTTGAGCTGCATCCGCAATAGTTTCGCAAATAATGTCTGCGTAAATACTATGTGATTTATTCGCAATAACAATTTCCATTGTAATTGATTTTAAATTATAAATATGATGATTTTGATTTTTTCTGAAAGCAGAACCGGACTCACCTTAGTTCTATATATAGAAGTACACCCTAAGGGCGACGACGGAAAATTGGACGTATGTCTATCCTGTTATTATTTCTAATAACTGTATTTAAAAAAGTAAATATTTGTGATGGATTGTTCAATGTAAAAAAAATAAAAACGATTAACGAAATAGCTTGAAGTATGCGTATTAGCGACAGCGTCTACGCGTTGGTAAACTTATGGGTGTTTCGTTTTTATTTATTGATGTAATCATACTGTAAAACTATAAATTAATTTGATACGAACTAAGAAAATATTCATTTTATATGAATTATTATGATAATCGTTATTCTTAAGCCTAATAATTATACAAATCTCATTATTAGGCTTTACCGCATTAAAAAAATTATAAAATATAATCTGTGCTCACAAAATTGGAAGCTCTAGAATCTAATAATTCCTTTAAAATAGCATTATTATAATCGTTGTCTTTAGACGCTACAAACGTTCTAATAGAAAAAGAACGCAATGCATCATGCACACTTAATGTTGCCACAGCAGAATCTTTTCTTCCTGTAAAAGGATACACGTCTGGTCCACGCTGACAAGAACTATTTAAGTTTACACGACATACTAAGTTTACCAAAGTATCTATTAAAGGCGCTAGTGTTTTCACATCTTGACCAAACAAGCTTACTTGCTGGCCGTAATTAGAAGCAGCCATATCATCTAAAGGTTCTTCAATATCACTAAAAGGAACCACTGGAATTACTGGTCCGAATTGCTCTTCTTGAAATACACGCATGTCTTTCGTTACCGGAAACAAAACTGCAGGGAAAATATAATTATCTGTAGTTTCTCCTCCTTTTGCATTAATGACTTTTGCTCCTTTTGCAGTAGCATCATCAATTAATTCTTGAATATACGCTGGCTTATCTGGTTCTGGTAATGGTGTTAATTTTGCACCATCTTCCCAAGGATTTCCAAATGGAAGTGCATCTACTTTTGCTGAGAAGCGTTTATTAAATTCTTCTACCACATCTTCATGTACATATAACACTTTTAATGCGGTACAACGCTGTCCGTTAAAAGAGGTAGATCCCGCAATACATTCGTCAATTGCTAAATCTAAATCTGCATCTTTTAATACAATCGCAGGGTTTTTAGCTTCCAAACCTAAAACCAAACGCAATCTATTACTTTTTGGATGTTGATTCTGTAACGCATTTGCCGATTTACTATTACCAATTAAAGCCAGAACATCTACTTTACCAGATTGCATGATTGGCGTTGCCACCGTTCTTCCTCTTCCATAAATAATATTAACAACACCTTTTGGAAAACTAGTTTGGAAAGCTTCCAATAAAGGAGAAATCAATAAAACACCGTGCTTTGCTGGCTTAAAAATAGCTGTATTCCCCATAATTAAAGCAGGAATTAAAAGCGCAAAGGTTTCATTTAAGGGATAATTATAAGGTCCTAAACAAAGAACAACACCTAAAGGTCCACGACGAATATGTGCATTTACTCCGGCATTTTTTTCAAACTTCGCACTATCGCGATCCATTTGTTTATAATCTTCAATAGTATCATAAATATACTCCACCGTTCTATCAAACTCTTTTTCAGAATCTGGCAAATTTTTACCAATTTCCCACATTAAGAGCTTCACTATTTCTGATCGTTTGGTTTTCATTTGGGAAACAAACTTTTCCATACAAGCAATACGGTCTACCACTTTCATGGTTGGCCATAAACCTTGCCCTTTATTATATGCTAATGATGCAGCATCTAAAGCCTCTAAAGCTTCTTTTTCGCCTAAAGTTGGAATGCTTCCTAATAATGTAGGTTGATATACTTCTGTAGAAGATATGGTAGAAAACACTTGCGAAGTTTCGCCTGCCCAAGGTTTCAATTCTCCACCTACTAAATAGGTTTTTTGATTTAAAATTTCATTTATCTGATACGCTTTAGGAATGCTCATTTTATATATTTTTTTAAACTAAGAATTGAAATAAATCTGGTTTATCATTTAAATAGTCTCCATAAAAATTATGAAGTTTCATTTTAGTAATTAATGGCTCTAAATCGTCTGGAGATTTTAACTCCAATCCAACGACAGCCACATCATTTTCGCGGTTTGCTTTTTTTGTATATTCAAAATGTGTAATATCATCATTCGGACCTAAAATATCGACTACAAAATCTCTTAAAGCTCCCGAACGCTGTGGGAATTTCACAATAAAGTAGTGTTTTAAATTCGCATACAATAGCGCACGCTCTTTGATTTCTGCAGTACGCGTAATATCGTTATTACTTCCGCTAATTACACAAACCACATTTTTACCTTTTATCTCATCGGAAAATTGTTCTAATGCCGAAAGACTTAAGGCACCAGCAGGCTCCACAATAATAGCGTCTTTATTATATAACTCTAAAATTGTTTGGCAAACCTTACCTTCATCTACGGTAACTACACGATGCAATGTCTCTTTGCAAATTGCAAAATTTAAATCTCCGACGCGTTTCACGGCAGCGCCATCGACAAAGCTGTCTATGGTTTTTAATTCGATATTTCTATTTGCTCGAATAGAAGTTAGCATAGCGGGCGCACCTTTTGGCTCTACACTAATGATTCTTGTTCGCGGGGATAAAATTTTAAAAACTGACGACAATCCTGATGCGAGTCCGCCACCACCTACCGGTACAAAAACATAATCGATAGGATGTGATTCTGCTTGATCTATAATTTCTAAACCAACGGTTGCTTGTCCTTCAATAACTTTCTCATCATTAAAAGGATGAATAAACGTTTTGTTTAAACGTTCGCATTCTTCCATTGCGGCATGGCTAGCATCATCAAACGTATCCCCAACCAAAATAACATCTACATATTCTTCACCAAACATTTTTACCTGCTCAATTTTCTGATTAGGTGTTGGAGAAGGCATAAAAATAGTACCTTTTATTTTTAAAAGCTTACAAGAAATAGCAACGCCTTGCGCATGATTTCCTGCACTGGCACAAACAATTTCATTCTCTATTTGCGTAGGACTTAAAGAAGCAATTTTATTATAAGATCCACGGATTTTATAAGAACGTACTTCTTGTAAATCTTCTCTTTTAAAAAAAATATTAGCATCAAAAAGCTTAGAATAGCGTGCGTTTCTAACTAAAGGTGTGACTGTTGCAATACCTTTTAGCCTTTCGGCGGCAGCTTCTATAGCTTCTAGTGTTGGTCTGTATGTTGTTTTGGTTTCTTCCATCGCTTGCGTTTCCGCGAAAGCGGAAAACTTTTCTTTCTTTTTGAATTTTTAATCTTATTCTAGATTCCTGCTTTCTCAGGAACACCAAACTTTATGCTAAAACAGAATCTTCCGTTTTTACATCTGATTTTATAATTTTCATCGCTGTCATTGCAGCTCTTAAACGCTTACCTACAGCTTCAATTGGGTGATTTCTAATCGCATCATTTACCGCAATTAATTCCAAGTTATCTACTCCATTTGCAGTAGAAAAGGATTTACCAATAATATCTGTATCTACTGTTTTCATGAAATCGGCTAGTAACGGCTTACAAGCATGATCAAATAAATAACAACCATATTCGGCAGTATCTGAAATTACTCGGTTCATTTCAAATAATTTTTTTCTAGCAATGGTATTTGCTATTAATGGTAATTCGTGTAACGATTCATAATACGCTGAATCTTCAATAATACCTGCGCTAATCATAGATTCGAAAGCTAATTCTACTCCTGATTTTACAAAGGCAACTAATAAAACACCATGATCAAAATATTCTTGTTCTGAAATATGGTCTGGTGTTAAAGCGGTTTTCTCGAAAGCTGTTTCTCCTGTCGCTGCTCTCCATTTTAAAAGGTTTACATCATCATTTGCCCAATCTTCCATCATGGTTTTAGAGAAATGACCAGAGATAATATCATCCATATGCTTCTCGAATAACGGACGCATGATATCTTTTAATTCTTCCGATAATTGGTGCGCTTTTATTTTTGCAGGATTCGATAAACGATCCATCATATTGGTGATTCCACCATGTTTTAAAGCTTCGGTAATGGTTTCCCAACCATACTGAATTAATTTTGTAGCGTAACCAGCTTCTATTCCTTCTGCAACCATTTTATCAAAAGATAAGATTGCTCCTGTTTGCAACAAACCACATAAAATAGTTTGCTCTCCCATTAAATCACTTTTTACCTCAGCAACAAAGGAAGACTGTAATACGCCTGCTTTGTCTCCTCCAGTTGCAACGGCGTATGCTTTTGCTTGTGCCCAACCTTTATTTTCTGGATCATTTTCTGGATGTACAGCAATTAATGTTGGTACTCCGAAACCACGTTTATATTCTTCTCTAACTTCTGTTCCAGGGCATTTAGGCGCAACCATAATTACCGTTAAATCTTCACGAACTTGTGTTCCTTCTTCTACGATATTAAATCCGTGCGAATAGCTTAATGTTGCTCCTTTTTTCATCAAAGGCATTACTGCTTTTACCACGTTTGTATGTTGTTTATCTGGTGTTAAGTTTAAAACTAAATCTGCTGTCGGAATTAATTCCTCATACGTACCAACAGTAAACCCATTAGAGTTTGCATTTTTAAAAGACTCTCTTTGCTCATCAATAGCAACTTGTCTTAGTGTATACGAAATATCCAATCCCGAATCACGCATATTTAAACCTTGATTTAAACCTTGTGCTCCACAACCAATAATTACTATTTTTTTTCCTTTTAATGCGTTTACACCATCTTCAAACTCTGAAGCATTCATGAATCTACATTTTCCTAATTGATCTAATTGATTTCTTAATGATAATGTGTTAAAGTAATTTGACATTGTTTTTGATTTTTTAGAAAATAAAAGAAAGAAAAAAGAGAAAGGACACAATCAAAATGCATCATTAAGGTTTCTCTTTTCTTTACTTTATTTTCTTATTTCTTTTTCGTTTTAATATTGGAATGCTTCTAGCATCGTTGATATTTTCATTTCTTCTTTCGATACTGCAATACGTCCAGAACGTGTAAATTGCATAATACCAAAAGCACTTAATTCTCTATATAATAATTCAATTTCTTCTTTTCTTCCAGATTTTTCAATCACAAAAAAATCGCGATTAACGGTTACTATTCTGGCATTACTTTCTTTAATTATATTCTGAATTTCGCGTTCATCAAATAATAAACCCGATTTCATTTTAAAAATGCACGACTCTTGATAAATAATATCCTCCTCGGTATGATAGTACGCCTTAATAACCTCTACTTGTTTTTCTATTTGACCAATAATTTTCTTCATGTTTTCTTCGGTCATATTTACCACAATAGTAAACCTAGAAACACTTTCAATTTCGGAAGGAGAAGTATTTAAACTCTCGATATTTATATGCCTTCTTTGAAAAATTGCTGAAATCCTATTCAACAATCCTATATTATTTTCCGTATAAATGGAAACTGTAAATAGTTGTTTTTCTGTGCTCATTCTTTTATAGATATTAGAAAATAGATATTAGAAAATAGACTTGTAACCGATTGCATTAAATTCTTTTCTCACACTTGTCTTACTTCTTATCTCTTTGTTCTGTTTTCTTTTTATTTTACTCTAATCTTATATCGGAAACCGAAGCTCCCGTTGGTATCATAGGAAATACATTTCCTTCTTTCTCCACGCAAACTTCCAAAAAGTAAGCTTCTTTACTTGCCATCATTTCTGCGACAGCTTCTGCTAATTCTTCTCGTTTAGTAACTCTTCTTGCATTTAAATAATATCCTTTTGCAATAGCTACAAAATCTGGATTTGTCATTTCGGTAGACGCATAGCGTTTATCAAAAAACAGCTGTTGCCACTGACGAACCATTCCTAGAAATTCATTGTTTAAAACCACAATTTTCACTGCTGCTTTTTGCTGAAAAATAGTACCTAATTCTTGAATCGTCATTTGATAACCACCATCTCCAGAAATAGAAACCACTTCGCGTTCTGGTCTTGCCATTTTAGCACCAATAGCAGCCGGAAGACCAAAGCCCATAGTACCTAAACCTCCAGAAGTAATATTACTTTTGGTTTGATTAAACTCCGCATAACGACAAGCAATCATTTGGTGCTGACCAACATCACTCACAATAGCAGCTTCTCCTTTAGACTGTATATTGATTTGGTTTATAACCTCACCCATCGTTAATCCTTCTTTAGTAGGATGCAAGTCGTCTTTAATTACTTTTTCAAACTCAATAGTATATAAATCTTTAAATTCTTGAAGCCATTCTGGATGTGTATTTTTATTTAATAACGGAAGTATTGCTTCTAGGCTTGCTTTTGCATCGCCTAGAACTGCTACATCTGCTTTTACATTTTTATTTATTTCTGCAGGGTCTATTTCAAAATGAATCACTTTTGCTTGTGTAGCATATTCATCTAATTTACCAGTAACACGATCGTCAAAACGCATTCCGATAGCAATTAAAAGATCACATTGATTGGTTAAAACATTTGGTGCATAATTACCATGCATACCAACCATACCAATATTTAAAGGATGTGATGTTGGTATTGCTGAAGCTCCCATAATAGTCCATGCGGAAGGAATTCCTGCTTTTTCAATCACTGCTTTAAAAGCCTCTTCTGCTTTACTTAAAATGACACCTTGCCCCCAAACTACCATTGGTTTTTTCGCAGCGTTAATTAATTCTGCTGCTACTGCTACCGAAGCCATTTCTGTTTTAGGAACCGGAATATAACTTCTTACTCCAGTACATTTTTTATATTTAAAATCGAATTCTTCAAATTGTGCATCTTTAGTAATATCAACTAAAACCGGACCTGGACGACCACTTTTAGCGATATAAAATGCTTTAGCCATTACTTCAGGAATATCGGAAGCTTTGGTTACTTGGCAATTCCATTTGGTAACTGGTGTTGAAATACCAACAATATCTGTTTCTTGAAACGCATCACTACCTAACAAATGCGAAGCTACTTGGCCGGTAATACAAACCATTGGCGTACTATCTATTTGCGCATCTGCAATCCCTGTTATTAAATTTGTTGCTCCTGGTCCCGAAGTTGCAATTGCGACTCCTACTTCTCCTGAAATTCTTGCATAACCTTGCGCAGCATGTGTTGCTCCTTGTTCATGGCGAGCTAATACGTGGTGAATTTTATCTTGGAATTTATATAATTCATCATAAACTGGCATAATAGCTCCTCCCGGATAACCATAAAGTACTTTTACACCTTCTTCTAAAAGACACCTTACTATAGCTTCACTTCCGGAGATGCGCTCTGTTGTTTGCGTATTGATAGCTTCTTTTTTTATTGTTTTTGCATCCATATTAATCTTGTTAAGATTATTATATTTTTCTATACTGAGACTCTTCGACAAGCTCAGCGTGACATCCTGTTTTCAATTGTGTTCTATCTAAAACTCATCTGTCACACACCCTTTGGATGCAGACGAAACTGTTTTGGCATATTTATAAAGAACACCACGTTCAAACTTTAAAGCTGGTGCTTTCCATGTTTTTCTTCTTTCTTGTAATTCTTCGTCGGAAACCTCTAGAACTATAGAATTTGTTTCTGCGTCTATTGTAATAATGTCTCCATCTTTTACAAGTGCTAGATTACCTCCTTCTTGTGCTTCTGGTGTAATATGACCAACCACAAAACCATGTGTACCTCCAGAGAAACGACCATCTGTAATTAATGCAACATCTTTACCTAAACCTGCTCCCATAATTGCAGCAGTTGGCTTTAGCATTTCTGGCATTCCTGGCCCTCCTTTTGGTCCTTCATAACGAATAACGACTACATCTCCTTTGCCTACTAATCCGTCTCTTATTCCATCATTAGCAGCATACTCTCCTTCAAACACTTTTGCTTTTCCTTGAAATTTTAAACCTTCTTTTCCGGTAATTTTCGCCACAGAACCTTCGATTGCTAAGTTTCCATAAAGCATACGTAAGTGTCCTGAAATTTTTATTGGGCTTTCAATAGGTTTGATAACATCTTGTCCTTCCGTTAAATCGGCAACATCTAATAAATTTTCGGCAATTGTTTTTCCCGTAACGGTTAAACAATCGCCATGAATTAATCCTTTTTTCAGAAGGTATTTTAATACTGCAGGAATTCCACCAACCGCGTGAACGTCTTCCATTAAATATTTTCCGCTAGGTTTTAAATCCGCTAAAAACGGCGTATTATCACTTATATCCTGAAAATCTTTTAATGTAAAATCTATTTGAGCAGCTCTTGCAATGGCTAAAAAGTGTAGCACTGCATTTGTAGAACCTCCTAAAATAGTAACTAATCGCACTGCATTTTCTAGTGACTTTCTAGTAATGATATCCGAAGGTTTTATATCTTTTTCTAATAACAATCTTAAAGCTTCACCAGCTTTTACCGATTCTTCTTTTTTAGCATCACTTAATGCAGGATTGGAAGAATTAAACGGTAAGGTCATCCCTAAAGCTTCAATTGCAGAAGCCATGGTATTTGCGGTATACATTCCGCCACAAGCTCCAGCTCCCGGACATGCTTTTTCTACAATGCTTTGGTATTCGGATTCTTCCATAGTACCAGCAACTTTACTTCCCCAAGCTTCAAAAGCAGAAACGACATCTAGTTTTTTTCCGTTATGACAACCAGAATCTATAGTTCCTCCATACACCAAAATAGATGGTCTATCTAAACGAATCATAGCGATTAAAGCACCAGGCATGTTTTTATCACAACCTACAACGGTAATCAAACCATCATAACTCATTGCTTGCACAACGGTTTCCATAGAATCTGCAATAATATCACGAGAAGGTAAAGAATAACGCATTCCTGGAGTTCCCATAGAAATACCATCACTAACACCAATGGTATTAAATATTAGACCTATAACATCTTCGTTTTTGGTTCCTTCTTTAACCAGTTTTGCAAGATCATTTAAGTGCATATTACAAGGATTACCCTCATAACCTGTACTTGCGATACCAACAATAGGTTTAAAAAAATCTTCTTTTGTTAACCCAATTGCGTGCAACATTGCTTGTGCAGCTGGTTGTGTTGGGTCTTGTGTAACTGTTTTACTGTATTTGTTTAATTGACTCATATGGTAATGCAAATTGTATTTGCTAGAACTAAATTAAAGTTTTAGCAGACTATTTATAATATCATTCGTTTCATCTAGCTAAATCCAATGCTAAAAATCAATACGTAAACCACTTATTATCAATTATTTATGTCTTTATAAATATGACACTCAAATGGCTTACTTTTTTTTATTCTTACCTACTGTATTTAATTATGCTTTCTTGTTGGAAAAGAAATTATATTTCACCAAGCTTTTGAATCTTATGTTACAGCATGTTTTCATTTGTCTTTTAAGCATAAAAAAAGCCTTCCGATTACGGAAGGCTTAAAATATATTTTATGTATAAATATTTATAGCATTCCCTGGCTTCGTGAAATAATCACGATGCGAATAATGGAAATACTATTTACTAATTGTTTTTTCATTGGATGGTATAAATGTATAAAACCCTATTCAATATTCTAGCCTTTATTTTAAAAAGATATGATTTACTTGCATTCCTTTTTCCTTTACTACTCGAATGATGTATTTAAAATCTTTTGAAAAGTGCTTAGTCCAATTCCCGATTCGAATGTAAAACCACTTTTTACTAGAGCAAATTCTATAGCACTTAAAGTGCTAATCATATCACTAGAAGTAACCGCTCCCATGTGGCCGACTCTAAAATAGGTCGTTTTTATTTCTGGTAATAATCCACCAGCGACAATAACATCTAATTTGGATAAATGCTTTAAAAACGAAGCCATCTCTACGCCTTCCGGATAATAAACTGCAGTTAGTGTATTTGCTGCATTTTCTTTTTTTATTGGTAGTATTTTTAATCCGATAGCTGCTAGTGCTTCCCGAAAAGCACCTGCTAATTGTTTATGTTTTTTAATTCTTGCTGCAATGCCTTCTTCATTAATGATACGTAAACTAGTTTCTAAAGCCATTATTAAATTTACTGGTGGCGTACCAAAATAAGAAGGTTTTCTTTCTTGGTATGCTTTCATAATTGGCAACCAATTTTTCCAATCCGCATAATAATTAGGCACTAGTGTTTTTCGCTGCTCCCAGGTTTGTATTGCTTTTTCGGAAGCTACCAACAATGCTAATCCCGGCGGCACACCGACTGCTTTTTGAGAAGCGGTTAAAACCACATCGATTCCCCATGCTTCTTGTTTTATTTCTTCCCCTGCAACAGAGCAAACACCATCTAAAATACTTAATGTGTTATACTTTTTTGCTAGTGCGGCAATCTCTTTAGGACGTACCAAAACTCCTGTAGACGTATCTACATGTGTCATAGTTAATACTTTATACACTTTATTTTTTAATGCATTTTCTATAGCTTCTAAACTAGGCACTTCTCCAATTGGAGCTTCTAAAATAGTCACATTCAATTGATAGCGTTCTAGAATATCTTTATAACGTGTACCAAAATAACCTGTAGAAATCACTAGTGCATTATCGCCAGCTTCCACTAAATTCGCAACTGCCATATCCATAGCCAAGGTTCCACTTCCTGCTACTACAAAAGGCTGTCCTGTTGGTGCCAACCAAACCTTTTTCATTGCATCTAATGCATTACCAAAACTATTAATAAAATTAGGAGCTACATGACTTGTTGTAACCGCACTCATCGCCCTTAAAACTTCGGGTTCGAATTCTATTGGCCCTGGAATCATTAAAAGTTTTCTTCCTTTCATATCTTTTTAATTATTAATGTCTGTCCTAAATTAGTTTATTCTGTGCTTTTATATTTCCTCTTCCGTGATTTAGGACTAAACTCACAGTGAATCGCATGCTGTTAAAACACTAACAAACAATAAGTTAATCACAAATTCGTATGATGTTCAATTCCTAAAAACCCTATAAAATCCAGTTCTATTTCTATCACTAGACATCCCATTATACAGAGTAATATGTTGGTACACTAGGCTATATAAATTAAAAGTTCTTTAAAAAAGGTTAAATTGGTATGCGTTCCGTTTTATTTTTCTACTTTTGCTGTATTAAAATTAAGAGGAAAAATTTGTCTGATTGCAACCTCTTCAAATTCATTTAGGTTTCTAGAATACGATTCCAATTTAAATTTGAAATAAAATGCTAAAGCAGTAAGTAATTCACTTCTCTAGCGACCAAGCAATCCAACAAATTTATAATTAAACTATAATTAAAAATTAGGATTTATGCCATATTTATTTACTTCGGAAAGTGTTTCAGAAGGACATCCAGATAAAGTAGCAGACCAAATAAGCGATGCTTTAATTGATCATTTTTTAGCCTTTGATTCCGAGTCTAAAGTTGCATGCGAAACCTTAGTAACTACAGGACAAGTTGTACTTGCTGGTGAAGTAAAATCGAACACTTATTTAGACGTACAAAAAATTGCACGTGATACCATCAATAAGATTGGTTACACGAAAAGCGAATATATGTTTGACGGAAATTCTTGCGGTGTTTTCTCTGCAATACACGAACAGTCGGAAGACATTAATCGTGGTGTAGATAGAGCTAGCAAAGAAGAGCAAGGAGCAGGAGATCAAGGAATGATGTTTGGTTATGCAACCAACGAAACCGAAAACTATATGCCTTTGGCTTTAGATCTTTCGCATAAAATATTAATTGAGCTTGCCGCTTTACGAAGAGAAAACAAAGACATTACCTATTTAAGACCAGATTCTAAAAGTCAGGTAACTATTGAATATAGTGATGATAATGTACCACAACGTATTGATGCTATTGTAGTTTCTACACAGCATGATGATTTTAATGCGGATGACGATACGATGTTAGCAAAAATCAGAAAAGATATTGTAGA
>Ga0209344_10003689_pt1 | contig 14807 bp, 8 predicted proteins | sample Cruoilmetagenom6_FD_187293 | JGI IMG/M metagenome (GOLD analysis project Ga0209344, IMG submission 187293) | Oil polluted marine microbial communities from Coal Oil Point, Santa Barbara, California, USA - Santa Barbara Oil Seep Sample 6 (SPAdes)... | ecosystem: Environmental > Aquatic > Marine >...
CCTCTTTTAACGTTCCAGAATTAACAAACGGTAATAAATATGTTGGAGATGTTAGTCCGGAAGGAATTTATTATTTAAAAGCAGGTGGAACAAGCTACTTTAAATTAGATTTAGATCCTAGCTCAACAACCTATACGCAATACTTATCTACAGAATCTTTATCGCAAAATATTAGCATTCATGATTGGGCTTTTAATGCGGTAGATGGTAATTTGTATGCCGTAGAAAAAAATACTAATATATTATATAGAATTGACCCAATAACAAGTGCTGTAGTAGCCTTAGGAGAAGTGCCAATTTTATCTGGATTAAATTATACTTACGGTGCGGTTTATTTTGATGGTGACGGACGTTTTTATGTATCTGCCAACCAAACAGGAACCATATACGTGATTCAAAGTGTACAAGATTTAAATCCAACATCTACCATGGACGCTAACTTATTTGCATTTGGCCCTTCAAGTGCTAGTAATGATGGAGCGCGTTGCCCAACAGCACCTGTTGCACAAGAGATTTGTGATAACGGTATTGATGATGATGGTGATGGTTTAATAGATTGCGAGGATCCTTCCTGTTCTGGTTTTGGTAGTTGTGACGAAATTGCGGCGCCAACCACTGCTAATGATGGAGGTTTAGAAAGTAATGGAAGATTATCGGAAGCAATCAATAAACGTAATTTTAATCGTGCAAAAAAGAGCTACAAATTCGATCAAAAGTCTGCAAGACGTATAACGAAAAGTAAAGACGATTTTTCCTATAGAACAGCGAATAGCTTTCAATTACAAGATTTTGTACCCTTAACAACTATTAATGAAGATTATGCTATAGATTCTACACCTACAGATCTTTTAAATATTACCAATGCCACAGAAGTGTATGCTGTAGATTACATGCGAAATGATGCTTCTATTGCTTCTATTTTAGCTTTAAAAACAGAAAATGGGGTATATGAACACACCAAATATATTTGCGACAGATTATTAGGAGCAGAATTAATTTCGGTATCTACTATAGATATTAATGACCAAGCATTTATAAAGTCCATTATTAAAAATGCCGATGGTTCTTATGAATATGTATTGAGTTTGTCTGCTAAAGTAGCTAATAACGACGCTAATTTTGAAGTAGAATCTCACTGGAATTTAGATGTATACGAAGCAGATGTAACCTTTTATAACTTTCAAATCTGGTCCGATTCTATTGATGACTTATATAGCCTTGCCCAAGAAGTTTTAAACCTATTAGATGTTGTTAAACCAATTTCAAATTATAATTTATCAACGCCTCCAACGGTTTTTGTAAGAAAAGGAAAATATAACAATGGCGCTTTAGACCTTCAAATAATTAATACCAATGCAACAGAAAATGTAACCTTCGATTCTGGATTTAGAGAAACAGAAACTAGTGATTTTAACTACACATCTTCTAACCTAGACTTAAACGAAAACTACATTACAGATATTCAAGTTCCAACGGGGAAATTGTTTGACGTAGGATTTAGAATAGGAGATGGAATACACACACCAGACGATTTGTTTATGTCGGATGGTCCTTGGGGAATCGATGATTCGCAAGCAGGTACCGTGGTAACGAATTACGCTATCTCTCCTAACAACAATGATTTTGATGTAGCAGATTTTCCTATAGAAAGAAACCTATCATTAAGCGCAATGACAAGTACTTATTTTGCGGCTTACAGAGCATTGACACCACGTTTTAAAGCAGTAGACTTAACAGACTATAATAACTTTAAGTTACAAGCAAAAGGAACTGGAAATTTAGAAATTACTTTTGTAAAACAAAGTATTACCAATTGGGAAGAGCAATACAAAACAAACATTACGTTAACAGAAAACTTTCAAAACTTTGAAATACCTTTTTCAGAATTTAGATCTTCATTAAACGAAGACTTGGTATTGGATGATATGGTAACTATAGTCTTTACAATGGTTAGTGAAGATGGTAGACGAACATCAAAAGAAATGCAATTGCAAGATGTACGTTTCTCTACAGGAAATACTTTATCCGTAACCAATATAGAAACAGAAGCGAGTGTACTTGCAGTATATCCAAATCCGATGCTTACAAAAGCAAACATACACTTTACAGCAAACCAAACCGAAACGATTCATTTAACCATCTACAACCAATTAGGTAAAGTAGTATATACAACAACTGCAAAAGCGCAACCTGGTAAAAACCAAATAGCAATAAGCAGACAGCATTTAAGTACAGGTTTATATATCTGTAAATTATCAGGCACACAAATCCATTATAATCCCTTGAAGTTACTTGTTAAGTAACACTAATTATTTATTTTTTTGATGTTGGTGTAGAAACCTAAAAACTAATAATAGCTTATAAGTTGGTTTCTACTAAAGGCAAGAGTTTAAACTCTTGCCTTTTTTTTTGAGTTGTTTTGATGTGTACGGAAGTATCTATTGATTTTGGATCATATTTTCAACAAGATCAATCACTGTTTTTCTGGTTACAGGTTTTATAATAAAATCGGTTATAAGTTCGTATTCTTTTGCCTTTTTGAAATCTACAGGGTCAATAGAGGAACTCACTAGATATAATGTAATTTTTTTTGAAACCGTCATGGTTGTAAATTCATCTAGAAACTGCCAACCATCCATGATTGGCATATTTATATCCAATAAAATAAGCTCAGGAATATGTTTTCCTGATGCTATTGTTTGTGTTAATCCTTCAATTGCTTCTTCGCCATTATTGTAAACTGTGAAGTTTTCGCAAACATCAGAAAGTTTAAAAATTCTTTTAATAGCAAAAATAAAAACTGGGTCATCGTCAATTAAACAGACGGAATTAATTTGCTTCATATCTTAAATATATTGAGAATGTTGTACCATCATTAACTTTACTTGTTACTTCTACTTTACCGTCCATGGCATCAATTTGATTTTTTGTAATGTAAAGGCCTAAACCTCTAGCATCTTCATGTTGATGAAATGTTTTATATAAACCGAAAATTTTATCTTTATGTAAGTCTAAATTAATACCAAGACCATTGTCTTCAATGTTTATTTTTACATAATTATTTATTTTCTCTGCATTAATATTTATTACAGGAATACTATTTTCTTTTTTATATTTAATAGCATTCGATAAAAAGTTTAATAAAATACTATCTAAATATGCAGGAACAGCTAGTACTTCTATTTTATTATTAATATCAATATTTATTTTAGCATTGGTATCTAGTATTTCTGCTCTAAAAGTTCCTAATGCATTATTCGTGAAATCTAATAAATTATTACTTTCTAAATCTTGTTTTTCTTTTGTGTTAATATCTGCTACTTCATTTAAATTTTGAATCGTTTCACTTAATTTGTTTACGGCTTCACTTATTAAAGGAAAAAAATCGTTTTTAGTAGATTCTGGGATCTCTTCTTGCATTAATTCTAATAACATTTCTAAATTACCAGAATGAGATCTTAAATTATGAGATACTATATGTGCAAAATTTTGAAGTCTTGTGTTTTGACTTTTTGTGGTTTGCAATAGGTATTCAATTTTTTTATTTATCGCTTTACTTTTTGTTATATCAATAATAGTAGATATAAAATGCAGGGGTTTGTTTGCATCATTTCTAACTATAGAAACAGATAGTAAACAGTAAATGATAGACCCATCTTTTTTTAGATACCTTTTTTCACATTCAAAACTATCCTTTTCACGATTAATCATTTCATTAATGTGTATTGGTATAATGTTGATGTCCTGCGGATGAGAGAGTTTATTTACATTAGTATGCATTAGCTCCTTTTTGGTATAACCTAAGTAGCTACAGAAATTTTTATTTAAATCTATAATTTGACCTTCCAATCCTATTAATGCCATGCCATTTGGCGCATTCTCTATGGTTGTGCGTATTAATTTTTCCTTGTATTCTAGTTCTTTAAAAGTGTTTGTTTTTTCAGTAATATCTTGAAAAACACCAAGTATTTTAACCACTTTATTGTTTTCTAAAATAGGAAAACCAATAGATCGTACCCATTTAAGATTGTTTTTAGCAGTCCGTATTAATAATTCGGCGTCAAATTCTTCTCCATTATTTACCGCCTTATCGAATAACATAGAGATTAATTCTCTATATTTTCCTTCTTCGTAAAAATGTATTGCCTCTTCTATGTTTGGTGTAAAGTCATGTTCTACTTCATGAATGGACCTAGTTAAAGAACTCCATGTTATTTCCATGGTTTGCAGATCTACTTCCCAAGATCCAATAGCAAGAGATTGTTGTATGGTGTCTAAAAAAGAATTTGTCTTATCATTTCCTGTTTGTACATTTTGGGTGCGAAATAATTGGTTGTAAACATCTTTCATAGTGCGTGTAGGTTTCGTCCTAGCAAGTTATTGGTTTACAAGGATTAAATAGATTTTGGTATGCAAAGATACTATCAAAAATCCGATTAAGAGCAATTATTTACGCTAAAATGCAGTATTTTTTTGTTGATATAATAATTATAAGGCCTTTTTTTGCCTTTTATACTGTGTTTGTATCGAATGGAATAGTAATTTATTTACGGTAAAAGGACAGCTTTATACTAGAAATCGTTTACGAATAGAGATGCTTCGCTGCGCTCTGAAGGCCAACATTTGAATTTTCATTCAGAAGGATGCCAGATGAGTTGTTAGCGTTATCATTTAGATGGAGTTTCGATACTAATCGAATAACGGAAGCATCTCTTTTTATTTGAAGAAGTAAGGTTTAAGAATAACTTCTAATCCCTAAAAATAGGCTTTTCAAACAACAACCATTTAAAACGTAATCCAACCTCATTAAAAGTAAAACCAGCAGCAGTTGCAGAGGCAATATTACTTCGTGTACCAAATAGGTTTGCCATACAACGATCGGAGAATTTATAACCTAGCTTCCCTTGTATTCTGTAGGTACTTTGGCTTTTATCGTCCTCAATATATTGTAATCCTGTTGCAGCAGTCAATTCGTAAAACCATTCTTTAGGTTTCGCTATGTTTTCATCTTTAATAAGATTAGCAAATACCTCTACAGCATTAAAGGTTTCTGGAGAGAAATAGACCGTTGGTACTTGGTTTTTAAACGTAATGTATTGGTAGTTTACACCTGCTTTAAGCGATGGTTTTGGTAAAATGTTATAGTATAAAGAAGTAAATAATAGGTTTCTCGCATTACTATCGCTTTGGCTGGTATAAAAGTATTGTGTAAACCAACCTAAGTTAAAGTTTGTGTTTAAACTATAGTTTGCATAATAATTGTTTTGCACGATTTCACGATCTAATAATTCGGCATTAAAACTTTGTAATTCACGTTTATAACCAACCGTTAAATCTTGTAGTTTAAAGGGTTTAATATTAAAAGACACATCGGTTAAAAGTTGGGTATAATCATTTGTAGTTGCTTTTGCAGATGTCAATCCAGCAGTACCTTTAAAGGTTACGTTTGGTAATAATTGATAAGATAAACCCAAACTAAAGTCGTTAGAGGTTGCATCGTTATTAGTAACGGCATTGGTGGTGTTTCGATAATTATAGCTTGCTAGTACTTTAAATTTTGTAGAAAACGGAAACTCGATATTGTTATTAAACGCAAAGGCTTCGTTATCGCCATTATCAAAGGTATAAGATGTTTTCCCTTCGTAAAAAGGAGTAAATGTGGTGTTGAGGTTTTTAATAAAGTTGGTCGCATCTTTTTGATTGTCGTAAAACTTTAAAGTGTTTTCTGCATAGGTATAAGCAGCTTCATATTTACCTAAAGCTTTTAATGCATTTGCGTTTCCTAAGTTGCCATCAAAAGAAGTACTATCATTCACCAAAATCTGGTTGTAGTCTTTGACACTCTTTTTAAAATCACTTTTATAAATATTAAGGGTAGCACGTAAAGCTAATAACCAGTTTTCGTTAGGTTTGGTTTCTATTAAATTCGTGATAAGCGTATCTGCTGTTTTGTATTTTTTATTCCAAATTAATGCTTGAATTTGTCTTTCGGTAGTTGGTTGTATTAATTTTGGATTGGTATCACTTCCTAAACTTTCAAAAGCTTGATTACTTAATTGTAATGCCTCTTTTTCTTTTCCGTTTAAATGCGAAACTAATGCTAAACCGTTTAATGCTGTGATTTTATTTTCAGGATTTTCAGCTAGAATGTCATAGGTTGCTTTGGCATCTTCTAAACGATTGGCAATTAAATATAAGTTGGCTAAGTTTAATAAGGTGTCTTTATCATTATCAAAAAGAGTAAGGTTTTCTTTTAGTAATGCTTCTGCTTCATCGTATTTTTGCGATTGCTGTTTTTGGTAAGCATATCCTAAATACATGTATTTTTTAGAAGTTAATGCATTTGGGTTTCCTGGTAATACTTCTAGTGCTTTATCTACATATTTTAAAGCATCTTCATATTCTTTTAAATTAGAAAGTGTGTTGGCATAACTTAATAATGCAGGAAAGCTTTTCGGATCTTCATCTATCAAACCTTTAAAATAGGTTTTGGCTTTAGGGAAATTACTATTCCATAATAAAGACTCTCCATAATTTAGTTTCACCTCAAAATCGGTTGGGTAATCTGCTAATAGATTTGTAAAAAGCGTATTCGCTGCTTCTGGTTTTCCGTTTAATCCAATAGCACGACCATAACATAGCCTTGCCGTTTTATTGTCTGGGTGTTCTTTTAATATATTTTGGAAAAACGTTTCCGCATTAGCGTACTTACCTGTTTCTAAATAGGTAAAGCCTTCTTGCATGTCTTGTGCATGGCTAAAAAAAGCTGTTAATAATAAGGTAAGTAAGGCAAAAAAATTAAGTTTCATGTTCTGGTTTTTAATCATTTGCAAGTTAGGCATTCATTTCCATTCATTCATCTACAGCAATGGTCCACTCGTCGAAATCCAATGGAATCTCATAGCTTTCCATTGCATCTTTGCATCAGAAATCAGACACAAACAAAACAAAAATAACAATTATGGCACTAACAATTACACAGCAAAACAACATCATTACATTAGAAGGTGTATTGAACACAACTACACTAAGTAGTTTTAAAAATCACTTTATCGCTATTTTAAATACGAATAAAGAAGTGACTTTAGATATAGATAAGGTTACCGAAATGGATGCATCTGGAATGCACGAATTAAAAGAAATGTACACCAATGCAATCTATAATAACAATATCTTTTTTGTGGTTGGTTATGGTTGTAAAGATGTTTACGAAGATTTTAAATATCCAAACGTAGCCTAATTAGTACTAACAAACACCACAGAATAAGATGCAAGCTTTATCTATATTAAAATCGAAAAAAATAACTCCAGAACAAGTATTTATGCTAAGTGTATTAGCAGTAAATGGAGGTAATTATTTGTACAATCTTATTTTAGGTCGTGTATTAGGTCCAGCACAATTTGCAGATGCAGCGGTGTTAATCACTTTTTTATTAGTGCTATCTTTTGTAGCGATGACCTTTCAACTAGTAACTGCAAAATTTTCAGTGGTTTTTGAAAACAATACGTTTAAAAATTTCGTCTCCAAGATTTATAAAAATGCAACTATTGTTGGATTAGGACTAGGTGCTTTAATCATTGTATTTGCAAACCAACTGCAAGTCCTTTTTAATACATCGTCTTCTAGCATGTTTACCATTTTTGGAATTGGAGTGCCTTTATACTTTTTAATGAGTGTGAATCGCGGTGTGTTTCAAGGGAAAAAAGAATTCAAATCTTTATCGATTACCTATCAAGCCGAAATGTTAAGCAGATTAATAATCACTTTAGCTTTAATCTTCTTATTCGATATACAATCTTCGGTGGTGATCGCAATTGGTATTTTAATTTCTTTCGGATTTGGATTAGTGCCTTTTAAATTTAAAAATCTAAACTTTAAAAAGACGATTGCTATAGAAGCAAGCCAGTCGAAACAAGTAAGAAGCTTTTTTATCATTACAGCGTTTTACGAGTTCACACAGATTATAATTAACAATAGTGACATCTTATTAGTAAAACATTACTTTGATGGGTACGAGGCAGGATTATATGCTTCATTAGCCTTAATAGGTCGTATTGTTTACTTCGTAGCTTGGATGTTTGTGATGTTGCTATTACCAACAGTTGTTCAGCTTAAAAAAGAAGGAAAAGAAACCGCGCCAATTTTATTTAAGTATGTTGGTTACATCGCAGCAATTGCAACAGCAATCGTAATTGGTTGTGCATTGTTTCCAGAAACTGCAATTACCTTATTATTTGGAGATAGCTATTTAGCCATGGCGCCACTTTTATGGAAATACGCTTTAGCAACTGGTTTGTTTGCTATATCCAACATCTTTGCGTACTACTATTTATCCTTAGACAAATTTGTTCCTGTAGTAATTTCTGGAGTCTTCGGAATGCTTCAAATGGGATTAGTTATCTTTTTTCACGATAGTTTAGAACAAGTAGTGCACATGCAGATTGTAGCAATGGTTTTATTGTTAGTAGTGCAGCTCTTCTTCTTTGTTTTGAATACGAAACGTAAGTAATAAAAAAAGAATTTTATATTATTAGTCTATATAAAGGAAAGGGCTGTGGTTTTATACTGCAGCTTTTTCAGTTTATAGCTTTTGTGTTAACTGCTTGAAAATAAGTAAATCTACACTTTGTTGCCATTCGTCTACAGCAATACGCAACCTATCTAAAGTTACCGGATTTAATGCCTTTTAAAACGCAAATTTGTAGTGTAATTAAGAAATAACATATTAAAAAAATATAAAATGAAACTAGCAATCGTAACCGCATATCCACCAAGTAAAGTAACCTTAAACGAGTACGCTTACCATTTAGTAAAGCACTTTAGACAAAAAGAAAACGTTACTGAAATTGTGTTGCTTACAGACAAAACAGAAGGTGCAAAAGACATCGCTTTTACAGAAAACGGTTGCAAGATTACAGTGAAAGAATGTTGGGCATTTAATAGCTACACAAACATTATAAATGTGACTAAAGCGATTAATAATACACAGCCAGATGCCGTGTTATTCAACTTACAATTCATGAAGTTTGGAGACAAAAAAGTAGCAGCGGCTTTAGGCTTAATGTTACCATTGGTTTGCAAGCTGAAAAAGATTCCAAATATTGTATTATTACATAATATATTAGAAGAAGTAGATTTAGGTTCTGCAGGGTTTACAAGCAGTAAAATCATGCAAAAAGTATATGGTTTTATAGGAACTAGCTTAACAAAGTTAATCTTACAAGCAGATACGGTTGCAGTAACGATGCAAAAATATGTGGACGTTTTAGAAAAAAAATACAATGCTACAAATGTGACTTTAATTCCGCATGGAACTTTTGAAATCTCTGAAGAAAAACCAGAATATAGCTTACCACAAGGACCATTACAAGTGATGACTTTTGGAAAATTTGGTACTTACAAAAAAGTAGAAGGTATGATTGAAGCGGTGGAGAAAGTAAGAGCCACTACAGGATTAGATTTGGAAGTTGTTATTGCAGGAACAGACAACCCAAATGTACCTGGTTATTTAGCAAAAGTACAAGAAGACTATAAGCATGTGCCACAAGTACGTTTTACAGGTTATGTAGAAGAATTTGAAGTGCCAACCTTATTTAAAGAAAGTGCCGTAGTCGTATTTCCATACACATCAACAACAGGAAGTTCAGGTGTTTTACACCAAGCAGGAAGTTATGGTAAAGCAGTAGTGATGCCAGATTTAGGAGATCTTGCTTTATTAGTAAAAGATGAAGGTTATAAAGGAGAATTTTTTGAGCCAACTTCTGTAGCAAGTTTAGCAAATGCAATTGAAGCTATTGTAACCAATGAAGCACACCGAATTGCTTTAGGAAAAGCAAACTATGAAGCTGCAACAGCATATCCAATGGAGAAAATTGCAGATATGTACTTATCCCATTTTGATAGAATTACAGCTAAAAAAACATCTCAAAGTAAAAATGCATTAAAACCTACTAATGCATAAGACACAGCAAATCGACACCTTTTTTTGTCCCAAAACAATTAAGAAACCAATAATTATTTAGAAGGAAATATTATGGAAGAATTTAATAATTGAACGTACTTATTTAAGATTCTTCACTTTGCTCTGAATGACAAAAAAAATCAGAATCAAAAACGAACTAACTATACTAGTTAGTAATGTATTGAAACGATGCCTTTTTTGCCCCATTTTTATCGATAAACCCAAAATGTTTTTGGGTATTTCGAGCCAAGGTCTGGCTACCTACAACCGCAGTTGGCACATCCACAAAATCATATAAAGTCCAAGACATAAATTGCAACGCATTAGCAGCAATAATCTCTTGGATTTTTTTGTGGTAATTGGCTTGGTCTTCTGTAGAAGAACCAAGAGGTTTCCAGAAACCGCTATAGGAAGAGATTCCAAATTCTTGTAATACCAATGGTTTATTGGGAATGTCTTTACGCATCGTTTTTATAGCGGCATCCAACTCGCTTAAATCTTCATAATAATGAAACGAAACAATATCCACTTTATCTTTTAAAATAGGAGCGCTTTGTGTGTTAGACCAACCAATAGTTACGGGATGTTCTGCATCTACAGATTTTACTAAATCGATCATATTATCCAACCAAGCGATAACCATATCTTTTCCTCTAGATTCAAAATCAAGGTTTGGTTCGTTTTTAATATCCCAAGCAATAATAGCGTTGTGGTCTTTAAAAGTGGAAACTATGGTTGCTGCGTGACGCTGGTTTAAGGTCCAACTCATCACCGAATAATCGCCATAAAAATCAAATAAGGTCAACACGACTTTTAGGTTTTTCTCTTCCGCAGCATCTAAAGTTTGTTTTAGTTTTTCTAGCTTTTTCGGATTTACATCTGCCTTTCCAAAATCGTCATATTGCACAAAAATTCGAACCGAATTCAAACCAGCATCTTTTATAATCTTAAAGTCGTTAGCAATAATGTCTTTGGCAAAAGCGTCTCCAAACATATTCCAAGGCGTTGCTTTCGGATAATAATTAATGCCTTTAATAATTAAACTATCGGTTTCTATTTTTGCTGTTTTTGCTTCAAAAGGATTACTGCTTTCTTTTACCAAATGTCTAATTCGCCAAAAGCCATCTTCTAACAAAAACACCATTTTATATGTGGATGTTTCGGTCGTTTCTAGTACTAGTTTTTCCGCTTTAAAAACCCGTTTATACTCTACAACATCTCTATCTGTAATCACAGCAAGTTGCCCGTCTTCACTAAAAAATTCTAAAGTTGGATTGTGGTTTAATGTGGTCGCTTCAATGGTGGTATTTTCAGCTTTGTTCAATTCGATAAAAGCATATAAATTTTCTCTAGCGCTATCGGTGTAATAATCTTTTATACCAGCAGTTTTATTCGTTTTATAAGCGATTTGTTTTACATACCAAGCATCTAAATAATCATTTTGTAAGGCATTTAGATTTTCGGTATCCATTGGTCGGCCTTCATTGGTTAAAGGTTCCCAAATTAATTTCGGAGCATATTGTTCTACTTTTTGTATTTCGGTATGTAGCATGGTACTTCTATCTGCTCCAGTATTTAGGTAGCTAAAAAGCGCACTAATACCAGAAATAATCAAGGCTACAATCATAATATATGAGATTATTAATATGGTACGTAGTATGTTTTTATTAAGACCTACCATAGTTTCTTGTTATTAAATGTTTTGTCTATTCCTGCAGTTTCTACACGGAAATTATACGTGTCATTTTCGTAAACGGCTGGCTTCAAATAAAAGGTGACGTAACCATTAAAAGATGTTTTTGTAATGGTATCCAGAAGTATATTGCCTTTGTAAATTAAAAGGTTGACATGTAAACCATCCGGAATCATTTGCTCCATAAAACTTTGTAAAGGACCAACTAAAACTTCTCGGTTTTTGTTCGTAAAGGCAACGTCAAAATCGTTGATAACACTTTGATAGTCTAAGGTAATCGTATTGCTTTCTGCCATACCATCTACATAGGCTTTTATGCTCCAATTGTCTTTAAAATCGGGATGAATGATTTTAGAATGTGCAACACCTTCCATAGTAGTTCCTGTAGTTTTTAAAATGTTCCCACTTGCATTCGTAATAAAAAAGGTGACAAATGTACCGTCACTAACCACATTATCTTGCTTGTCTTTTAGTACAGAAGTATTAAACGTAGTCACCTGATTGCCGTCTGCATAATTATGTGGTCTTTTTGCTGCAATAGTAAAATCTGTAGGAATTGCAGCCCAAACATTAATAGTGAACTCTTTGGAATTGATACCTAAACTTTCTGAAGATACTAACATGCGTCCGCTTTCTCTTTTGGAATTAATGTTTCGATAAGAAATTAAATTCTTAGTAAAAATAGCATCATTTTCTTCGGAAGCTAAAAACTGAAACTTCGCATTTACCTTCGTGTTTGTTGGTACAGGATTATCTAAAGAATCGGTTGGAATAACAACCAACATGGTATAATCTGTTCCTCCGGCTTCTATACTTGGCGGACCAATATAGGTTTCCATGGTTGCCACTTCTGCTTTAGGATGCATATAGAATTTACCGGAAATAGCTTTGTTTTGGTCTAATAACTTCCAGTTAACAATACCAATTTTTTTACTGATGTTTTGCGGAATTTCATACTGAAGTGCATTGTCTTTTAAGGTTGCAGAAACTAGAGTAGAACCATAACTATTCGAACAATAGAGTAGTGGTTTTTCACCTTCGGAAGCCGTAAATTTTAAAACCACAGCATTTCCAACTGCATAATCTGTTTGTGTAGTTAATAATTGGATAGGATTTGTCGTTTCGTTGTTTTGCACAACAGCAAACGATGATAATAAAATCAAGCCTAAAAGAAATATGTATGTACGTTTAAGTTGCATTAATTCGGACTTCCTATATAAGTATTAATTTCTATTTTAATATAACTAAAATCGCGATGATCAATTTTTTGTAATTGTGCATCGCTATGATTTTCTATTCTGTTTGGCACTATTTTTCGAGCAATAGCATCGTTTGGTAAACCATTTACAAAAATGTTTTGCATGTCTGTATTTATGATTTTTACTGCACCATTTTTCAGTATTTCGTATTCAAAATCTTGCTTACGTTGTTGTCGCACGCCTTCTTTTACAAATAGATGATCTACCCAAACCATCTCTTTATTTTCATCATAATAAGTCACTAAAAGCTGCGGTATGGTAATTTCTTGGATGCCGCTATTAAATAAGATTCCGTTGATGGTGCCTTTTTGAATAGTAATGGCACTTAATACGACGTTTTTATACAAGTCAGATCCAGATACATTTCCTGCAATTTGTAAGTTGAATTTGGTGGGTTGTTCTTCAAATTCAATAGGAGTAAATTCGTCTGGATTAAACGTATCTGGAATAGAATCTTGCGTTCTAGACCAAGCAATCCCTTCAAAATTAATACGGAAACTACTCGATTCTTTCGGCATTAATTTATGCTTTACATGATACTTTGCATTATATGTTGCTAGTTGTTTATTAGCATCGTTATATAAGGTTCCTTTTAAAATAACATCTGCAGGCACATTGTCTATATTTTGTACTTCCCCAATAATAGCATAACTGCCATCATACTGTACTAGTTTTGCGGAAACCACTTCTAAAACAGGTTGTTTTAAAATGTCTTCATGATGGGTTTGTTGTGTGGTAATACGTCGTCTACCTTGGTTGAAATACTTAGTTGTATTAGCAGAATAGAGTTGGTCTGGAGGTACATCGTTGTTTAAATCGTCTGGTTGTAAATACCATTTTCCTTTTCGTTTGGATAGCGATTTATAATCCACTTTTTCAATTTTCTCTAAAGGCGTAATCCATTGGCTAGTTACTTTTGCCGAAACGGTACTATCGTTATGTTTGGTGATTTCGGTTGCAATAGCATCCATTTTTGCATAGCTACTTAGTAAACCATCAGTTACCGAAATCTCTAACATGTATTGTGCAATTGGTAACTGGTTTTCAGGATCGATTAAACTATGCGCTTTTTCAAATTCTTTAAAATCTAAAGCATCATAATAGGCAATAATGGCATTTTCCGGGCTGCGTTGCGAATCGTTTTTGAGGTAGAATAAATAAATACCATAAAATACAGAAACCGCTAATAGTAAAGACCAAATGTGCGTAATACGTAAAACATTTCTATTAAACTTATTATAAGTTGTTGGAAACTTTAAGAAGTCAGGAATGGGTTTGATTCTTGTTTTTAACATGTTTACCCAAAGCATTTGTATGTTTAAAACAAAGGCAATTAAAACGGTTAAAAACGGAATAATTCCCCACATTATTTTTAGCCATTTGGCAACATCTTCTTTTGGTAAAATAGATGAAACTGGCGGAATGTTTAGTCGTTCCCAAACCATGATGCCATTTTCTAATTGTCGTAAACGTTGCCACCCGCAGAAATAGAGGATGGGATCGTAAAATTTATCGTTAGAAAAAATGTATTTGAGATTGTATTTTTCTGGAGTAGTTAAAAACTGCTGAAGGGAACCAATTCCGGCAACGCCTTTAAATTTCGAGTTTTCTAAACGCTCGATAGGTCTGGTGGTTAATTCGGGTAATCGTCTTGCAGAATGATAGTTTCCATCCACTGTCATCGCATTCGTTTGTGCGCTTAACCAAGCCATTTGATCGCCAAAGCCAAGAGTTAAAAATCGCCATTTATCGTGATCATCTTGATTTAAGAAATTCACGATAGGTAACATCTTTATTTTCTGTGGTTGCGATGGTCTAAAATAGTTTAAACTCATGGTAAACACGACCATAAACACCATGAGTCCAGCTAAGATTCCGCCAATAATACGATGG
>Ga0209344_10003690_pt1 | contig 14797 bp, 12 predicted proteins | sample Cruoilmetagenom6_FD_187293 | JGI IMG/M metagenome (GOLD analysis project Ga0209344, IMG submission 187293) | Oil polluted marine microbial communities from Coal Oil Point, Santa Barbara, California, USA - Santa Barbara Oil Seep Sample 6 (SPAdes)... | ecosystem: Environmental > Aquatic > Marine...
CAGCAAGGCAAGCCTAAGACTTATCCGTGGTGTGCGAACCATGGTTGAGGCCAAAAGTATCTTGACGTCAAGATAAATATACACCATCAGGACTCGCCCGCCGCTGAGGAGAGACGCGAGTCGGGCTACTCCGTGCTGGGCTTGGCGTAAGCCGTTCGCATGAGAAGCCACGTCACCCAGAGCACGCCCGCATACAGGGGCACTCCGAGCAGAAGCTTCATCGTTGCAAGGGCTTGGGTAGCTTCTGCGAGATAAAGCGGAACTTCGACGAGCAACCGCACACTGAACAGACCAGCCCACAGTAGAGTCGCAATCAGCGCGACCCGGAACTTTGCCTTATCGTCACGCCATGCTTCCGCCGTCGGAACCAACAGCGCAGCAATCACCCCCAAGAGCGGCTTGCGCACAGCGAGGCTGATCACGATCGCGATCAGGAACGCGCCGTTGATGAAGAATCCGAGAAGGAAGTTATCTTCTGCGCGGCCTGTCACTAACGCTAGTCCCGCAGACAGCCCAACGCCGACGACGCCAACTAGAGCGGGAACAACGGGAGTTCTCGTGACGAGGCGAATAACTACGAACAGCACCGCGACGATCACGGGGGCAAGTACCGAGACAAACAGCTCTTGGGTGAGAGTGAAGATCACCAGAAACGCGAAGCCAGGAAGTATGGACTCCACTAACCCGCGAACTCCTCCCATCGCGGAGAGCAGCGCACCCGTCGTTGGAGTCTCCCCTGGAGCCACTTTGCCGAGAGCTGACTTGCGAGCGGCCGCGGCAAAGGCGTCGCGAACGTTGGGCTCAGGTTCTCGACCGCGGGACTCTTCGCGAGGTGAGTCGAGGTTGTCCTCGGATGTCACTCCTGAGCGCCCTTGTCCCCTGTCGCGGGCATGTGAAGCGGAATGAGATCTCGTGGAGGCATAGGTGTCGTGCCACGGACCACCACGATAGAGCGGAACAGGTCCTCGATCTTGGCCGCTGCCTCTTCGGTCTTCAGCGCTTCGCCGGCGATGACGCCACGCAAAAACCACCGAGGGCCGTCTACGCCGACGAAACGGGCTATGCGCTTCTCCCCCGGCTTGCCTGCCACGGGGATTTCGGCGAAGACTTCCGGGCCAAAAACGCCATCGGAAACTTTGGTGGTTCCGCCCTGAGTGTGCACTTGGTCGATGATCTGTTGACGGATTTCGTGCCACAAGCCGCTAGACCTCGGAGCCGCGAACGGTTGGACTTGGAGAGTGGAACCGGCAAAGTCCAGCCCGACGGCAACGACGCGCTTGCTCGCTTCTTCCACCTCGAGTCGCAAGTGCAAATCAGGGCGAGGAAGAATCTTCAATCCGCCGAGGTCAACATAGGGGCGAACGGCGTTTGCTTCGCTCTCGTCGAGCGGCCCCTCCGTTGCCCGGTTCTCGGGTGCGGACTTGAGATCTTCTTGCGGTTCACGAGTTTCGGGATTGTCGCTCACGAAGTAGCTCCTTGTTCTGTTGACGCTGCGCGATAGCCGGTCGAGCCGAAGCCCGCCGCACCACGATGACTGCCGGGAAGAGTTTCTACCGGAATAAATTGAGCTCGCGAAACCGGCATAACTATCAATTGCGCGATTCTATCCCCGGGCGCGATTTCGAATGTCTCAGAGACATCCGTGTTGAGCAATGTCACGCGGATTTCTCCGCGGTAGCCCGCGTCTACGGTGCCGGGACTATTAACGATGGTGAGGCCGTGGCGCGCGGCCAAGCCACTGCGCGGGACGACAAAGGCCACGAAACCATTGGGCAACGCAATCGAGACGCCGGTACTAACGGTTTCACGCATGCCCGGCGCAATGGAATAGCTGCCAGTCGAACAGAGATCTGCTCCGGCGTCTCCAGGGTGGGCATATGCGGGCAGTTGTTCACCGGCGATAAGCACTTCAACGTTGTCGACCACGAGTCGAGGCTAGTGCAGATGCCGCCCTCAATCGAAACACCCCCAGAAGATTCGGTGTCTAATGGAGACGTGACTAACTACCGTGAACGTTTATGGCCCTCCGCATGGATCTTTATCTGCACAGCCCTCGTGATACCCGCCAGCATTGTGGTCTTCATGCCCATCAATGTCTACGTGGGATATGTGACGGCTGTGGTGCTCTACGGCGCGATCGTGCTGTTCCTCCTGTGGTCGTCTCCCGTTATTGAGGTCTCAGAGACGGAGCTTCGGGCGGGCGGGGCAACACTTCCGCTGGGTGTGATTGGGGAAGTCACCACATTCAGGGGTGAGGAAGCAACATTAGAACGCGGGCAACGGCTCGATGCCCGAGCGTGGCTACTGATTCGAGGCTGGGTATCACCCGTCGCCAAAATTTCACTCGTCGATGAGAGCGACCCGACACCGTATTGGTTGCTGTCGAGCCGCACTCCCGAGTTGGTTGCTGAAGCGATTACGCAGTTTAAGCTGCGCACTCCAAGCAGATAGCGCCGAGCTTGGTGTTGTGGTCCACTTGAGAGCGGTGCTTCACGAGGAAGCAGCTTACGCAAGTGAATTCGTCGGCCTGAGGAGGCAGAACAACCACGTCGAGGTCGAGGTCAGAAAGGTCCGCTCCGGCAAGTTCAAAATTCGCCGGGTTGTCTGAATCCTCGACATCAACCGAGCCCGACATCTTGTCAGGAACACGCTCTTTAAGAGCCTCGATCGACTCAGAGTCGTCGTCGGTCTTACGAGGTGCGTCGTAGTCGGTGGCCATGCCCATCCACTTCTTTTTTACGTTGAATCACCGGAATCGGCGGCCACAGTTTGCATGAAAGATCACCGAATTGCAAACCGCCGATTCTGCATCACTGTGCAGTGACTGAGACAACTGTTGTTCGAGGCGTGTTATTCCCGGCCTTTCTGCCAATCTCGTGCGATCCTGAAGCCGAATCGTGAGGGCTGGAGAAGTTCGCTATGGAAGACCTTCGGGTAGTCGAAGTACAAGACGGTGCGTTGATCGTGTCGCGCACCGACGGCACACAGTACCGTTTGCCGGTGGACAGTGTTCTACAGTCACGCCTGCGACAGAGTCGCGGTTCCGCTGGGGTCGGGCCCAAGCTTGCTCCTCGAGAAATTCAGACCCACATTCGCGCCGGCATGTCCGCGCAAGACGTAGCGAATGTAACGGGTGCCGATCTCGAATACATTCAACGATTCGAAGGCCCCGTGCTCGCCGAACGCCAGTACGTCGTAGAGTCCGCTCTCGGAGTCTCTGTTCACGTCGCCGGAGAGACCGACTCCCTCACCTCGTCGCGCACTTTCGGCTCTGCAATTCGTGAACGACTTCACGACATGCACGCCTCAACGGAACGCTGGGCCAGCTGGAAAGATCCCGAAACAGGATGGATCGTCAAGCTCTCCTTCTCGGCGAACGACATTGAGCACGACGCTCGCTGGCAATTTGATCCGAAACGTCAGTCACTGGCCCCGCTGAACAACGAAGCGAAAACTTTGTCACAACAAGGCGAAGCGACCGGAGCTCTCATTCCTCGCTTGCGGGCTGTAGCGCCAAGCGACGCACCAGCCGATGCCGCGCGCTTCGATAGCGGTGCCTTCGATGTCGATGATCTTGACGACGCCCCGGCACCCATCAAGCCCGCCGAACTGCCCGTGATGCGCGACCGCAGCGCCGAATCAGGCGTGGGAAACCAAACGGCAGACCTTTTGGATGCGCTCCGCCGCCGACGCGGCGAACGTGAGCCAGCGAATTTCGACGAAATCGATGAGGACCTGACTCCCCGAATCAGTCCAGAACCCTCGATGCGCTTGCTCGATCCCCCGTCAGCTGAGGACCGCCAAGACGCGCCAGCGCCCGCGCAGAAGCGCGAAGCTCAACAAGCCACCGCCCCGCAACCCACGACAAAGTCGCGTCGCCGGCGAGTAGCCATGCCTAGTTGGGACGACATCGTCTTCGGGACAAAGCCGGATGATGACCCGGCCTAACAGCTGAGCTGCACGACACGACTGCGGCTCGTGAATTGGCGGCTCTCGGCCGGCTGCTATTGCCCTTACACCGCGAAGGCGCCGAACCGGAGCAGTGGGACTCGGAGTTCTTCATCCGACCACGACCCGTGTTGGCCGATCATCGATCGACCGTTGTCTTTGCTGACGCGCGAGTCATAGTACGCAATCGCTTGCCTCGCGGCGACGAAAATATCTCCGAGTCGGGGAAGCACGTCATCCGCAACGCTTCCGAACCACCCAGCCGCTACCGCCTCGTCGCGCGAAGCCACCCAGGCACGGTGTCCCTCTGCCTCTCGCCATCGTTCGAGGAGCAGTTCGCGTCGCGCGTGAGAAAGTGCCGGATCAAGATGGAGTTGCAAACAACGAGGTTCTCCCGCCACGTGGAGAACACCGTCGATGAGCTGGGGCGAGGTATCGAAAAGTACGTGTGAGTGCGCGGGCACATCGACCATTCCGTGATCGGCGGTGACGAGCAGCCCTTGATTGTTGCGCAAGAGTCCGAGTGCCGCGCGAACTCCGGCATCCAACGATTCCAGCGCATTAGTCCATTGCTGCGACTGCCAGCCATGCGCGTGGCCCGACATATCAAGCTCGGGCACATAGACGTAGCTGATGGAAGGAACAGCCGAGTTGTGCCCCACTTGCACGGCGGCCTCGATGCGCTGAGCGACAGAACCAGCGGCTCGATACTCGGCACCGCGCAAAACAGCCTTGGTGAATCCCGACGTGCGGTAGCGCTCAGCACCAACCGCAACAGCAGCGAAACCCTGTCCCCTTGCTCGCTCAAAAAGCGTCGGCACCCGTTGCCACGTTAGCGGGTCGATGCGATTGTCCCAGCCAGATAATTGATTGACGACGCGGGCGTTGGCTGAATCCAAAACGCTATAACCCACTAGGCCGTGCTCGCCCGAACGAGCTCCCGTCGTGAGGCTGGTGATTGCGGAAGCAGTCGTCGTGGGGAATCCCGATTGGATGACGGACTTCTTGCTGAAAGCGTCCGCAAGAGTGCGCGCATGCCCTCCGCGCGCCTTCAGGCTATGTGCACCGAGACCGTCAACGAGCAATACCACCGCGTGTGCGACAGGAGGAAGGTTCAGACGATTGGGCTCGCCGGAGATTGCCTGCAGCGAACTTGACAACACATCGGTTAGGTTCGCTGAGTCTGGGTTAAGCGCCGGTAACATTAGGGCAATCCTATGGCTACTCCGACTAAACCCACCCCAGACTCCCCCTCCGGCGAACGCATCGAGGACATCGATGTCACGACCGAGATGCAGGGTTCTTTCTTGGAGTACGCGTACTCCGTAATCTATTCCCGCGCCCTTCCTGATGCGCGCGACGGACTCAAACCGGTGCAGCGTCGCATCCTGTACCAGATGAGCGAGATGGGACTTCGGCCAGAGAAGGGCCACGTTAAGTCCTCCCGCGTGGTCGGCGATGTCATGGGCAAGCTCCACCCTCACGGCGACGCTTCGATCTACGACGCGATGGTACGACTCACTCAGAGCTTCATCCTTCGTGTTCCGCTTATCGACGGACACGGCAACTTCGGCTCTTTGGACGACGGACCTGCCGCCCCTCGTTACACCGAGGCTCGATTGCAGGCATCCGCGATTGCCATGACGGACGACCTCGACGAGGACGTCGTCGACTTCGTGCCCAACTACGACAACTCGACAACCCAGCCTGAGGTATTGCCTGCGGCATTCCCGAACCTTCTCGTCAATGGTGCCAGCGGTATCGCCGTTGGCATGGCGACCAATATGGCTCCCCATAACCTCATCGAGGTTGTGGGCGCTGCACGACACCTGTTGGCGCATCCCGAGGCAACCCTTGACGACCTGATGCAGTTCGTTCCCGGCCCAGACTTGCCGACCGGCGGAAAAATTATAGGCCTCAGCGGAGTAAAAGACGCCTATGCGAATGGCCGCGGTGCGTTCAAGACACGCGCGAAAGTGGCGGTCGAATCGATCACCGCCCGCAAGATGGGCCTGGTCGTGACCGAACTGCCCTACCTCGTGGGTCCCGAACGCGTCATTGAGAAAATCAAAGACGGCGTCAACAACAAAAAGATTGTCGGCATCTCCGACGTCACAGACCTCACTGACCGCAACCATGGTCTGCGGCTCGTTATCGGAATCAAGACTGGCTTCAGCCCGGATGCCGTACTCGAGCAGCTCTACCGCCTCACTCCGCTGGAGGATAACTTCAGCATCAACGCAGTGACTCTGGTCGATGGTCGCCCACAAACTTTGGGGCTCAAAGCGCTTCTCGAGGTGTTCCTCAAGCACCGCCTGCAGGTAGTCACACGCCGAAGCAAGTATCGTTTGGCGCGGCATTTGGAACGGCTTCACCTGGTCGAAGGTCTGCTCATTGCAATCCTCGATATCGATGAAGTTATTCAGGTAATTCGCCAGAGTGACGACAGCGATCAAGCACGCACGCGATTGCGTGATGTCTTTGACCTCAGCGAATTGCAAGCAGAGTATATTCTCGAGCTTCGTTTGCGACGCCTCACCAAGTTCAGCCGCATTGAATTAGAGGCAGAAGCAGACAAACTGCGTGCTGAAATTGCCCGACTGCAAGCGCTGCTCTCGGACGATCAACTGATTCGGTCACTGGTTTCAGAAGAACTTGAGCAGGTGGCGGACATGTTCGGCACGCCACGACGCACGCTGCTGACTGAAGCGCCAGCATCCATCGCAACGACCTCACGCTCAGCGGCACGCAAGAACATGCCCGTGCTCGAGATTGCCGACGAGCCCTGTGTGGTCCTGCTGTCGACGACTGGTCGCGTGATCCGCGTGGGCATCGCCGAGGGAGAGAGCGTTCTCGCCGCGCCCCGACGTTCGAAGCACGATGCGATTCGTTCACGCGTAGTCACGACTAGTCGCACAGAAATCGGCGCGATTACCAATCAAGGTCGACTGGTTCGCTTTACCGCGGTTGACCTTCCGAGCGTTCCCGCGAGTTCTGTTCAACTCGCCGCGGGTGCCAAGATCAGTGAATACCTGGCGATCGATGCCAAAGAAAAGGTCATCGCGATTGTTTCCCTCGACAGCGATCTGCCCATCGCGCTCGGCACTCGGCACGGAACTGTTAAGCGCGTAACTCCCGGTCTCTGGCCGTCAAAGCCAGAGTTCGAAATTATCGCGCTTAAGGAGGGGGACGAACTAATCGGCGCTTCTCACAGTGCCGACGACGCCGAGCTGGCGTTCATCACTTCGGATGCTCAACTGCTCCATTTCGCAGCATCTGCGGTTCGGCCACAGGGACTCTCCGCCGGAGGAATGGCAGGAATTCGCGTCGGCGCGGGGGCAAGCGTGATCTTCTTCGATGCTGTGACGCCAGATGCTGATCTGGTCGCCGTAACAGTGTCTGGCTCGAGTGCAACAATCGCTGGCGCGGACCCAGGGCGGGCAAAGTTCAGCCTCTTTGACCAGTTCCCTGCGAAGGGCCGCGGTACCGGCGGCGTGCGTGCTCATTCCTTCCTGAAGGGCGAGGATGTGCTCACGCTCGCTTGGGTCGGCCCGCGCCCCGCGAACGCCGTCGGGCCGGATGGGGCGACGCGTCAGCTTCCGGCAGAACCCAGCAAGCGCGACGCTTCCGGAACGCCACTCGACAACGTCCTCGGGTCGATCGGAACCGCTCCCTAACCTCAGAGTCCGTTCGGCTGTAAACGTCGCGCCCATCGCACGCGAAAGCCCCGCACAGTTTCTTTGTGCGGGGCTTTCGCGTGCGATGAGCGTGTTTGGTCTTCGCTACTAAATGTCGATTCTATCCCGGTCTAGGCCCTGGCCTTGGATGATGAACTCCTTGCGCGGAGCCACCTCGTTACCCATCAAGAGTTCGAACACAGTGCCGGCGTTCTCCGCATCCGAAATGTTGACCCGGCGAAGCACTCGGTTGTTGCGATCCATCGTGGTCGTCGCCAACTGATCGGCATCCATTTCTCCGAGACCTTTATAGCGCTGAATCGGATCCTGGTATCGCTTGCCTGACTTCTTGAGCGCAGCAAGCACTCCGTTGAGCTCTTTCTCGGAATAGGTGTAGATAGTTTCGTTCGGCTTAGAGCCCGGGTTGATGACAACTACGCGGTGCAAGGGCGGCACGGCAGCGTATACACGACCATCACGAATCATGTCAGGCATGTAGCGGAAGAAGAGGGTAAGCAATAGCGTGCGGATGTGAGCACCATCAACATCGGCATCAGCCATGATGATGACTTTGCCGTAGCGTGCCGTCGACAGGTCGAAGCTCCGCCCTGACCCCGCTCCAATAACCTGAATAATCGATGCGCATTCCGCGTTGGACAGCATGTCGCTGATCGAAGCCTTTTGCACGTTGAGAATCTTTCCCCGAATGGGCAGCAACGCTTGATACTCACTGTCACGACCGAGTTTCGCCGTACCAAGCGCAGAGTCGCCCTCGACGATGAAGAGCTCGCTGTTGGCGACATCGCTCGAGCGACAATCGACGAGCTTTGCCGGCAAGCTCGAACTCTCTAGAGCATTCTTACGTCGTTGAGTTTCTTTGTGAGCTCGCGCAGAAATGCGCGACTTCATTTCAGCCACAACTTTGTCGAGTACGAGAGCGGCTTGAGACTTGTCATCTCGCTTGGTCGACGAGAATCGTTCAGAGAGCGCAGCAGCGACTACTTTCGCAACAATCGCGCGCACCGCGGGCGTGCCCAGGATCTCCTTGGTTTGACCTTCGAACTGCGGCTCAGGCAAACGCACCGTTAGCACGACTGTGAGTCCCGCAAGAACGTCGTCTTTCTCGAGTTTGTCATTGCCAAGCTTCAGTCGACGAGAGTTCTTCTCAGTCTCGGCCCGCAAGAACTTGAGAATGCTCTGCTCAAAACCAGCCAAGTGCGTGCCGCCCTTCGGCGTCGCAATGATGTTCACAAAGCTCTTGATGATCGTGTCGTACCCGGTGCCCCAGCGAAGCGCGACGTCGACAACACAGTCTCTCGATACCTCGGTTGACACCATGTGACCGTTGTCTTGCAGAACAGGGACGCTCTCCGTGAAGCCACCGGAACCGGTGAGTCGCCAGGTGTCCGTGATCGCAGGATCCACCGCGAGGTGTTCGACAAACTCCGAAATACCCCCTTCAAACGCAAAACTCTCGTGACGTGGTTCATCGCCTCGTTCATCTACGACATTCAAAGTGAGGTTGGGAATGAGGAATGCCGTTTGGCGTAGGCGATCCACCAAATCATCCGATTGGAACGTTGCACCCTTAGTGAAGATTTGGCGATCAGCCCAGTATCGAACCCGTGTGCCGGTGCGACCCTTCGGCACTTTGCCGACCACGCGCAGCTCACTGCCAGAAACGAAAGGTGTGAACGGTGCATCCGGGGTCGGCTCGCCGGAGTCGGCAAAGGTACCCGGCTCGCCACGATGGAACGACATGGCATATGTCTTGCCGTTACGATCCACTTCAACATCAAGTCGTTCTGATAACGCATTGACGACAGAGGCTCCAACACCGTGGAGTCCGCCGGAAGCTGCGTAGGAACCCGAACCGAACTTGCCTCCAGCGTGAAGCTTGGTGAATACAACTTCGACGCCGGTAAGCCCCGTCTTGGGCTCAACATCCACCGGGATACCGCGGGCCTTATCGCGAACCTCGACGCTTTCGTCGGCATGAAGAATGACACTGATCTCAGAGCCATGACCATCAAGAGCCTCGTCAACCGAGTTATCAATGATTTCCCACAGGCAGTGCATAAGGCCACGAGAGTCGGTCGTGCCGATGTACATTCCGGGGCGCTTGCGAACGGCCTCAAGGCCCTCAAGTACGGATAGGTGACGGGCTGAATAATCAGAGCTCGCCATGATGTTCTCCTAGGGTTTGGCGGTGGAAGAGCAGATTCCAGACTACTTTCTCCGCCAGACATTCCTGCCCACCGACACCCACCGAACGGTTCACGATCGCGCTCCGAACTTCCTATACGCGCTGAGCGAAATGCTACGAATAGCGGAACAATCTACAGGCGCTCATGCTTGTATAGGCGTACGGATTAACAACCGAAAGCACTAAGGAGTAGGCCATGTCGCACATTGCTACAGAAGACACCACAGTCGATGAGATGGACTACACCCTCACGGCGGCAGACCGCTGTGACAGTTGTGGCGCACAAGCGTACATTCGTGCCACGCTCGCCAGCGGCGATCTCCTCTTTTGCGCGCACCACGGTGCCAAGTTCAAAGACAAGCTCTTTCCCACGGCACTCAACTGGCTCGACGAGTCCAGCCGTCTCACTGCGGAGCGCAACAACTAGTCACCCCCGTGCTCGACGCCAGCACAGCGGCGATTTCGTCGGCATCACCGTCTTAGGAGAACAGTGAAGCGCATCCGGCACTACGTGTCTCGGCTGATTACTCTCGACCTTTCGAACATGATCGCTGTCGCCAGAGCCATCAGCTCACGCAGTAGCACTCCTGTCGTAGTGATCTTGGCCGACATGGTCTGGTGCTCGTTGGTGTACCAGGCCGGCTACCTTGACTACGAAGAGTTTGAGTTCAACGTTCTCAACCGCGCGGAGCGCCGAACGTGGATTACCAGCGGCAACGCCAACTCGATCGTCGTCAAATACAACCAACGTCAGTTCCGCGAACAGTTCTTTGACAAGCCGACCTTCAATAAGACATTCGATCGATGGCTCGGCCGGGATTGGCTCGATCTGCGCACAGCCACAGAAGAAGAGTTCATCGAGTTCGTTGCCACGCACGACCCGATCATGGTGAAGGTCGTCGACAGCATGAGCGGTGCAGGGATCGAAAAGCACGGGGGCGACGAGCTCACTAATGCTGGCGCTTTGTACGCCCGGCTCATCGAAAACCGGCAGTTCCTCGTCGAAGCGTTCATAGAACAGCACGAAACCATGTCGGCGCTGTGTCCGACGAGCGTTAACTCGCTGCGAATGATCACTTTCTTTGATGGAACCGACGTTCACATCATGGAGGCAGTATTGCGGATGGGCAATGGCGCCGACGTCGACAATTACGGACGAGGCGGCATGTACACCGTGCTCGATGAAAAGACCGGCGTCGCCCCCTACGGAGCGTTTGACAAGTTTGCGAACACGTTCACCGAGCATCCGCAAACGGGCACGCCAATCGTCGGATTCAGAGTGCCTCTCTACGATGAAGTGCTCAGCACACTCGACACTGTCTCTCGCATTGTGCCCGAGATTCCTTACGTTGGCTGGGACGTCGCAATCTCTCCCACCGGGCCCGCCATCATCGAAGGCAACTACAACACTGGGGTCTTCCAGATGAAGCCAAGCCTCACAGGAATTAAAACCGGTCTACTCCCCCGCTTTCGCGAAGTGATCGACTTCTAGCCGCCTAGACCCGGCGGATTACACCCAACGGTGTGCTCTCATGGTCTTGACCAAGCGGGTTGTCCTGCAAGATGCGCAGAACGAGCTGGCTAGTCGCTCTATCAGACGTCGATCCCAGGATGTTGCCTCCGAAATCGTTAATGTCCACGACCAACACGTCGAGCTTCGATCCCAGCGCTTCGGCAATGTCCCGCGCGACACCATCTGGACGTGCTGGACCGAGCACGACGTGGGAGTCATATGGCGGGATCGTGTTCTTTGTCGGCCCATCGATCGCGCGAGCTTTGGGGCCGGCGACCCGGTAGAAGTCACCACGGCGACCGAAGGCCTTGGTTACTGCGGCTACCGCAGCAGCAAAGAGAATCCGAGGCGTTCCGCATTCGCGCAACGCCATCTCCATCGTTTCCGGCATGCCCAATCCGATGCCGTGAGATGTCTTCGTCACATACTTCGACAGGAACGTCGCCAGTTTGCGGGGTGCGACCTCATCGATTGGGAAAGCACGCCCCTGAGTGATGCCGACGATTTTCTCGGTCACGAAGAGAATGTCGCCCTCGCGAACGACTCTACTTGCGTACTCCGAAACGACCTGAACGATGTCGTCTTCTCGAACAACGAGGCGCGTCTTGATAGGCAGTCGTTCGAAAACGACGCCGTCCACCTCGACGGTGAGACTTTTTCCCGCGTTCGCTCCAGTGCCCATTATCGGCCTATTCGAGGTAGTCGCGCAGCGACTGTGAACGCGAGGGATGGCGCAATTTGGCCATTGTCTTCGACTCGATCTGGCGGATACGCTCGCGCGTAACGCCGAACGTGTCACCGATCTGGTCGAGGGTCTTCGGCATTCCGTCGCCGAGGCCGAAACGCATGCGAATAACGCCAGCTTCGCGCTCGGACAGCGAGTCGAGAAGGCTCTCCAACTGCTTCTGCAGCATGGTGAAACCGACAGCGTCCGCGGGAACGACAGCTTCAGTGTCTTCGATGAGGTCACCGAATTCACTGTCACCATCTTCACCAAGTGGCGTGTGCAGCGAAATTGGCTCGCGGCCGTACTTCTGGACTTCAACAACCTTTTCAGGCGTCATGTCGAGTTCGCGCGACAGCTCTTCTGGCGTTGGCTCGCGGCCAAGGTCTTGAAGCATTTGACGCTGAACCCGCGCAAGCTTGTTGATGACTTCTACCATGTGCACGGGAATACGAATCGTGCGAGCTTGATCGGCCATTGCCCGCGTGATCGCCTGCCGAATCCACCATGTCGCGTAGGTGGAGAACTTGAATCCCTTGGTGTAGTCGAACTTTTCCACGGCACGGATCAGACCGAGGTTTCCCTCTTGAATTAGGTCAAGGAATTGCATTCCCCGGCCCGTGTAGCGTTTCGCAAGTGAGACCACAAGTCGAAGGTTGGCACCGAGGAGGTGGCTCTTTGCACGCTGACCATCTTTGGCAACCCATTGAAGCTCGCGACCCAGAGTCGAGCGAATTTCCGCCGGGGCCATCTGCGAGAGCTTGTCTTCGGCGAAAAGACCAGCCTCGATGCGCATTGCCAGCTCAACTTCTTGGGCGGCGTTGAGAAGAGCAACCTTACCGATCTGTTTAAGGTAGTCCTTGACTGGGTCAGCGGTGGCACCGGTGATCGCGGCCGAGTAAACGGGAACTTCATCGTCATCATCAACGAGAGAGAGAACAAGAGCTCCAGTCGGAAGCGCCTCGTCCTTACCGGTCGACTTCTCTTCGCCTTCGTCTTCGGCGGCTTCTTCGTTACCGTCGGGCTCGACGACCTCAGCGGCGGCAGCAGCAGCCGCAGCCGCCTTCTTCGACTTGGCAGTTGCCTTGGGCGCAGCCTTAGCCTTCGCCGCAGGCTTCTTGTCAGCGGTCTCGGCCGCTTCGGCGTCCGCAGCCTTCTTTGCGGCAGCCGACTTCGTTGTCGTTGCCTTCTTGGTTGCGGTCTTTGTGGTCTTAGGCTCTACAGGCTCAGCGTCAGCGGTCACATCGTCAGCGCCCTTGGCCGCTTTCGTGCTCGTTCCAGACTTCGCGGGAGCCTTCTTCGTGGTGGTTGCGGAGTCCGCAGCCTTCGTTCGGGTCGCCATGTGAACACCTTTCTGAGGTTTCCGGGCATTACTAAGACCCATGTCAAGTCTCCAACCGAGCTCCGCCAAGGGAAATCGGATCTAGAAACCAGACCGGGTCTTGCTCCCATTATGACACGCTTTTTCGTGCTCGAGCACCACGGGCGTACATGACCACAGCCCATCTCGCAAACGTTAACGAGATGAACTCGGATCTCTAGAGCGGAAGCCCGGGAGCCGCGTCGTCATCTCCGGCGCGACGAATGGCAAGAAACTTTTGCAACTCAGCCGCTATCTCATCCGCAGAGGGAAGTTCACCATCCTCATCGGTCAGTGGCGACCGAAGGGGATTCTCTTCCATGTAGTTGTCATGTCGTTCTTCTAGCGTCCCGACAAGCCGGGCGAGTTCAGGGTTGCTCTCAACCTGACTATCGATTTTTGCCACGAAATCACGACCGTCTTCGCGAAGTCGGTCGGTGGGGAAGATGAGGCCGGTCGCGGCACTCACACTTTCCAAAGCGGTGACGGCGGATGCTGGCCACTCCGTGTCTGTGAGATAGTGCGGGATAAGGAGAACAAATCCCGCAACGGGATGCTCCAGCTCCTGCAAACGATGCTCAATAAGATGCATCGCATTCGCCGGCACCTGGGTACGAGGCTTCCACACCGAAAACGATTCGATAAGTTCGCTGCGGTTGCCGCTCACCGTCACTCCGATTGCGCGGGTGTGCGGAACAGGCATCGGGATGGCGTGCACCCAGGTCGTCGACCTCACTTCGAACCTGTCTACGAGCCGCAATACAGCAGCTGAAAAACGCTCCCACTGAAAATCGGGCTCAAAACCGGTCAGCAGCAGAAAGGGCTGCCCCAACTCGTCTTTCGCGAGATACAGCTCAAGTTTCGCTGGCCGGTAATCGCTCAAATGGTCTTGGTCAAAGTAAATGGTGGGGCGGCGTGCGCGATAATCCAAGAGCGCGTCCGCATCAAAAGAAGCGACAACCGAACGCTCAAGAGTGTCGAGAAGGTACTGACTGAACTGGGTGACGGCTCCCCCGGCATCCGCGAATCCCGTAAGACCTGCGACGAGCGGCAAACCGCGCGGCACCGCGGCGACATCGATTTCAATGTCATAAAGGCCAGCTGGATCGCGCATGCTTCAACTCTAATCGCGGCTCGATCGCTATCCCCGTGATTACGACTTCTGAAGCAAAGCTCGTAGCGAACACGCAGACGAATGCTCGGTATCATGGGCGTATGACCGTTGCTACGTTGCACTTGTCCCCCCTTCCCGCCACAGATGTTACGAGCGATGTTCTCGTCCTTGGGGTGGTGAAGACTGATTCAGGACCTCAACTTGTCGACACTTCTAGCGAGATCGCTCAGTTTGAGCACGCGCTGAGCCAAATCG
>Ga0209344_10003692_pt1 | contig 14790 bp, 13 predicted proteins | sample Cruoilmetagenom6_FD_187293 | JGI IMG/M metagenome (GOLD analysis project Ga0209344, IMG submission 187293) | Oil polluted marine microbial communities from Coal Oil Point, Santa Barbara, California, USA - Santa Barbara Oil Seep Sample 6 (SPAdes)... | ecosystem: Environmental > Aquatic > Marine...
TCGTACATGGTCACAACGGGGCCAGGTCGAACGGATACGATCTCACCCTTTACACCATAATCATCCAGAACATTTTCAAGCATCCGCGCGTTTTCTTCCAACGCTTCATCAGACAGATGGTGGCGCGCAACAGTTGACGCGTCACTCAGCAAGTTTAGCGGCGGGCATTCAAAGTCTACACCTGTGTCTTCAAACTGAAGTGCTGGCTGTGCTTCGGCCTTTGCTTTTCGCGAAGGTTGCACCTGCTTGCGCAAAGTATGTTGTACAACCTTTTTCGGGTCGGGCAGCGGAACCTGATGGGTTGGCGTGTAAGCTGCTGCATTGCCTGCCGATCCTGAACCCAGCGCCAGATTTTCAACAACGTCATCTGTTTGCACCAGGTCGTCTTGATATGGCTCGGTCATAAGACCTTGCGCTGCTGACAGCTCAGTTCCTGGTGCCTTGGGTAATATCATTGGCTGTGGTCCGCGTGGGTGGCGGCCAAGAACCGGTGGTTCCTGTCGTGATTTGGCCACCAATACCGGCACTTGGCGCACACGGCTTTTTATCACATCCGCGATCTTCGCTTTAATTCGGGGGTCACCAAAATCATCGTCTGCCCACAGATCAGGTTCATTATCTTCAACATCGATCTGCTTGCGCCTTAACAACCCTGGTATACGTCCCAATATCCCGGCTTTTGCTACTGTTTGGGGTTCTTCAAACCCCGCAAAGCTTGGCGCCGTCAGTGTTGGTTCAGCCCGCAGGCCTGGCACGTTACCCTCATGTCCTGCCTGTACCCGTTGCACCATTGGCTGATGGATTTGTGACTGAACTTCTGCAGCTTCGGCGGTTTTCAATGCAGCTAGACGACGCACATCACGGCGTTCAGCCTGTCGGGCTTTCATGCGGCGTGCGGATCTGAATGTTCCAACGGCCCCACGCCCCAACAAACGCAATATGGTGGCGTAGGTCATTATCACTCCTATTGCCAGAAACCGGCCGATCATGCGCAACTCTCGTGTGGTGAAGCCAAGCACATATGTCGCCATCGCAATCGCGCCGATCGCCATCAACAGCGCCATTACCTTTAGCCCAAACGTGGCCTTTACCGGCACCACACCAAGTATTGCACCCAATACCGTGTCGCCAAACAACCCCCCCAGACCGAAAGAATGGGTCCAGTCAGCACCGGGAACATGTGTCGATGCATAGATGGATGCCAGTGCGATAGCGATCGGTGCGAAGATTATTCTGGAAATGGCGCGCTCAGCACCGGTATGAAGCACAAAACGAAGCCCCCAAACGGCTGCAACCAGCGAAATTCCCCACGCTCCGACACCTGCAATTACATAAAGCGGTGATGCGACAGATGCCCCAAAACGCCCCAAAAGGTTCTTTGCTGGTTCGTCGGTGGCTGACATCCAGCTGGGATCTTCCGGCGAATATGACCCAAGGATCATCGCAGCCAGCACCCCAATAACCAATAGCCCGACACCCAACAGTTCCTTGCCCCGCTGTTCCAGAATCGCCTGGGTATTGCTGTCCAGTAACGGGTTGCGCTGTCTTGCCTGATAGGATGCCATTAGTCCCTCGTCCTCACGTGTATAAACAGTCGCGAAGCAAAACTAGCCCGCGCTGCATTTCTTCTTTTGGGGCCACCAATGCGACCCGGATGTAATCTTTGCCGGGGTTCTCGCCCCCAGTATCGCGGCTGAGGTAGGCACCGGGTAAAACCCGAACACCGGTTTCGCACCACAGTTTCAGCGCCGCCGCTTCACCGTCATCAACCGGCAACCACAGGAAAAACCCGGCCTCCGGTGCCAAATACCCCTGTAATGATTTGAAAACCTCGTCGGCGACTTCATATTTTTCGGCGTAAAGTGCGCGGTTGGTATTCACATGCGCCTCGTCCGCCCAGACTTTTTCTGCCACGCGCTGCAGGGGCAGCGGTAAGGGTGCCCCGGAATAGGCACGTAATTGCTTCATCCTTGCGATACTTTCAGGCCCACCCGCAACAAACCCGGACCGCAACCCAGGCAGGTTGGATCGTTTTGAAAGCGAGTGGAATATCACCACCCTTTCGGGATGTGCACCCATGTCGGTTGCAACCTGCAATGCGCTAACCGGGGGGCTGTTGCGATAAATTTCTGAATAACATTCGTCGGCGAAAACCTTGAAATCATGTTTTTCCGCCAACCCGATCAGCGTCTCCAGATATTCTCGGGATGCAACAGCGCCCTGAGGATTGGACGGTGAACAAATATACGCAATTTCGACCCGTTCCAGCAGATCAGTGTCTAGTTCAGCGAAATTTGGCAAAAAACCAGTGGCGGCCGTTGCAGACACAAACACTGGTTCCGCGCCCGAGGCTACTGCTGCTACTGCATAGACCTGATAAAACGGGTTTGGAGTCAACACCACCGGCTGCGCGCCAGTAGAAGTCTTTTCCGGGCAAAGGGCCAGACAGGCGCTGAACAATCCTTCACGCGTCCCGTTCACCGCCATCACCTGAAGAGCGGGATCAAGATCAACGCCAAACCGATCCGCAACCCAACCAGAAACGGCTGAACGCAGCTCAGGACTACCGTCATTGGGCGGGTATTTTCCAAATCCATCAGCATTTTCATAGATGATTTCGCTGATCCATCGGGGAAATTCGTGCTGGGGTTCACCTATTGTCATGTGAATAGCGTCACCGCCCGGCGCATGTGCGTCGAGCAGGCTCCGCAAACGCGGAAATGCATATTCTGGCAGGCTCGAAAACCGCTCTGGAAACGTCATTGTAACGTCTATGTCTACCTCAAGGATCGGAGTCATCTCGCCCCGTTATCCCCTTACGATACCGACAGTTTTTCCAACGGTCCAGAAAAACGCTGCAATATTGGCCTCTAATACCGACTGATTGTGGCTTTTAGGCCAACGCTGCCTGCGCTGCCGCGCCCAGACGCAATAATCGTTCTTCGGAATTGGGGGCGGACAGAAACATTATCCCAGCAGATGGTATCCCTGTAGGTAAGGTTAATGCCGCTGACTTCATCAGATTTCCAATTCTGGTATTTCGCAGTGCCAAAAGATTTTCGCTGACATAATACACATGATCTGTTGCCAGTTTTTTCAGATTTGGTGGAAGGATCGGTGATGTTGGCAAAATCACCGCATCAAAACTGGCGATCGTTGCGTCCCATTCAATTCGCAGTTGTTCAAGTGTTTGCCATGCACGAACAAATTCAACACCCGAATATTGCAAACCACCCCGAAAGCGTTCTAGAATTTCTGCATACATTTTTTCGGGTGCAGCTTCAATTTCATCCTTCCAAGTTGCATAGGCCTCGGTCGTAAATAACACACCGGATAAGGCAAGCGCATCTGTCACCGCGGGGATTTTTCCGTATTCAATTCCGGCACCCGCAGCCTGCAGACGTTTCAGGGCATTCTCAAACCCTGTCATGGGTTCCGTGCGCACATCATCCAACGCTGCGGTTTCAAGAACCAACAATCGGGTACCTTGCAAACTGGCGCCTGTCAGATCCGGTGCGTTTCGTCCTTCCATCGCACCCAGAACCAGCGCCGCATCTTCCACCGAACGACAAAGCGGGCCGGCTGTGTCAAACCGGGTGACAAGTGGCACCACACCTTGCAGGGAAACCCGCCCGGAAGTGGTTTTCAAACCGACCAGATCATTCCATGCCGCGGGAATGCGAACCGATCCGCCGGTATCTGATCCGATTGCTGCGGCTGCCAGCCCAAACGCAACGGATGCGGCCGCACCTGATGAAGACCCGCCAGCCACCGCGTTCGGATCGTTAAAGGAGGGTGGTGTTTGGGTAACCGGGTTATAACCCAGCCCAGAAAACGCCAGTTCGGACATATGGGTCTTACCCAGGCACACCAAACCGGCTCGGGTCGCGTTCTGCAACACCAGTGCATCCTGATCAGGAATACGACCTGCCAATAACGCTGAACCTGCTTCGGTTGCAACACCGGCGGTATCAAACAGATCTTTCCAGGAAACCGGAACACCATCCAACGGGGATAAGCGTTGCCCAGACTGCGCCCGCTTTGCCGCAGCTCCCGCTTCTGCAAGTGCGCGCCCTTCGGTTAACCTTGCATAGATGCGGTCACGCAAAGGGTGCGCGTTAATCGCATCAAGGTAGGTTCGGGTCAGCATTACAGGATCAATTTTTCCATCTCCGATCTGGCGGCCCAGATCTGTCGCTGTCATTGATAACCAAATCTCGCTCATCGCCATCCTCCGCGTTGCTGGGGAACGGTAGCGGCACCTCAACGCATGGACAATCCCAACAACGCGCCCATATTGGCGATATGGCACATGATAGCGAAATTCTTATAGTTGGGGGCGGCCTGAATGGCGCTGCATTAGCGCTTGCACTGGCAAGTTCAGGTATGAGCGTGACAACTGTTGATCCGGTACCACTGGATAGCCGGAAATCGCACGAATTTGATGGGCGCGGTTACGCGCTGGCGCTGACTTCGCAGCGGCTTTTGGCAGCGGTTGGGGTTTGGCCAAAGATTGCTGAACACAGCCAGCCAATCCTTGAGATCAAGGTGAGCGACGGGCGCGCTGGCGAAGGCCCGTCCCCAATGGTTCTAGAGTTTGACCATGCCGAGATTGAAGAAGGCCCAATGGGGTTTATGGTCGAAGATCGGTATCTGAGCCGTGCCTTACTTGATGCAATTGAACAAAATCCGCTGATCAATCAGATCACCCTGGATACTGTGATCGCCCAGGATGTTGACCCGGGATCAGTAACTGCCACGCTTGCATCAGGGAAAATTCTGAAGGCCGGTTTGCTGATCGGGTGTGATGGGCGAAAATCGGCAACTGCGCAAAGGGCGGGCATCAATCGCACAGGCTGGGAATATGGGCAGACATCGCTGGTTTGCGCAATTGCCCACGAACGCTCGCATAATGGAATTGCACATCAGTTTTTCATGCCGCCCGGACCTTTGGCGATCCTGCCACTGCCGGGTAACGTATCATCGATCGTCTGGACTGAAACAGATGCAGAAGCTGCCCGTATTCAGAACCTCAACGACGCAGATTATCTGGATACCCTGCGCCCACGCTTTGGTGATTTTCTTGGTGAAATTAGCCTTGCCGGGGCGCGTTTCAGCTATCCCCTAAATCTAACCCTTACCAATGCGTTGATCGCAGAAAGGGTAGCACTGGTTGGCGACGCGGCACACGGCCTGCACCCGATTGCAGGGCAAGGGTTGAACGCCGGGCTAAAGGACGTCGCGGCACTGGTTGAAGTTCTGACAACGGCACGGCGCAGGGGGGAAGATTTTGGCCGGTTAGAAGTTCTGGAGCGCTATCAACGATGGCGCCGATTTGATATCGCAACGCTGGCAATAGCCACTGATAGCATCAACAAGCTGTTTTCAAATGATAATAGCCTGTTACGTTTGGGGCGGGATATTGGTTTGGATCTGGTTAATTCATTACCCGGCCTGCGCCGCACGTTCATACGCGAAGCAGCAGGATTAACCGGCGAGCTACCCAAATTGCTGCAGGGTCGCCTGATTTAATCAAGCTTGCGCGCCTCATCGATCAACATAACGGGTATGCCATTTCGGATCGGATAGGCCAGACCCGCGGGTTTTGAAATCAGTTCCTGACTATCTGCGTCATAGGACAGAATTGCCTGTGTTTGCGGACATACCAGTGCTTCCAGCATCCGCCGGTCAAATCCGGGATCGTCGGTCATTGCATTACCTCATCTGTTGATCCGCTCAGCAGCGCAAATTCAAGCAACGTCACAAGAATTTCGTGACGTGCAGTCAGACAAGGCGCTTCTAACAGCGCTTGTTTTTCTTCTTGGCTAAACGGGCAAAGCATCGACAGTGAATTGATCAAAAGTTCGTCCCCTGCATCGCTTAGAGATTCCCAATCAGTTTTGAGTTCTTGCGCAGCAATATATCGCTTCAGCTGCTTCAGGAATGTCGGGCGGTCAAGTTTCGTATCAGTTTCAACTGACCCAAAATCCCGATCAAAGCCAGCCCAGTCAACTTTGCATTTTCGATAAGGTGCAAAGCCAACTACTTCCTCAACGAGGCGAAATCGTGAAACTCCGGTCAGCTTTATCATATAACGACCATTTTCTGTTTCGGAGAATGCGATGATGCGGCCGGCGCAACCAATGCTATGCAATTCACCTTCAGTTTCTGATCCATGAACTGGCTGCACCATTCCGATCAGCCTTTGTGATGTTTTCAGAACGTCATCCAACATCGCCAGATAGCGCGGTTCAAATATGTGAAGCGGCAGGCTGGCGCGCGGGAACAACAACGCACCTGGTAGTGGGAAGACTGCTATCGAATCTGGCATGCCTGCGGCTGAATACATAATACAACAGTTAGACCAAAGTGGCGCTTAGGCAAATATCATCGAAGATAAACGTCGCCTGCCGTTCAGCGCAATCGGATCTTGCGGTGTCAGTGCATCGAAAATTGTGAACATCTGTGCCTTGGCGGCGCCGTCATTCCATTCGCGATCCAGCTCAAACAACTCAAGCAAAGTATCTAGCGCTTCTTCAATCTGTCCGGCCCCGTGTTGTGCCAATGCCAGGTCGAATTTTGCCTGCAGATCACCTGGGTTCGCCTCAACCGCGGCCATAAGATCTGCTACCGGGCCAGCATCAGCAGCCTGGAGCGCCAATTCAAGCTGCGCATGGGCCGCGTCCAGTTCTGGTGTATCCGAGATTTCCGCCGGGGCACCGTTCAGGATTGCCTCAGCCTGATCAAGGTCGCCCAGCGCTAGATGTGAACGAACAAGGCCGCCATAGGCGGTTGCATTGTTTGGTTCTTCGCCAAGGATTGCTGCAAATGTCTGGGCTGCATCAACAGCAGCACCTTCGGCAAGCATTGCTTCCGCAGCTTCAATTGCCTCTGCAAGACCACCATCAGCATCGCCCGCAAGCCCTGTCAGTTTGTCGACGAAAGTCTTGATTTCTGATCCCTGCACAGCCCCCTGAAACCCGTCGACTGGTTTGCCCTGCCAAAATGCATAGACCGTTGGGATAGACTGGATCTGCAACTGCGCGGCGATTTGCTGGTTTTCATCAACATTCACCTTTGCCATGCGAACCTTGCCGCCTGCCGCATTCACCGCTTCTTCCAGCATCGGGCCAAGGGTTTTGCAAGGGCCGCACCAAGGTGCCCAGAAATCGACAATTACCGGGATTTCGTTTGATGCTTCAACGACATCGGCCATAAATGTGGCTTCGGTAACATCTTTGATCAATTCAGCAGCATTTGGCTGGTTTTCGGTGTTTTGTCCAAATTCCAACATTTGGCGGTCCTTCCGGGCTTATCAGTTGTTGCTTGGTAGATGGAGCATCACAGGGCGTTGTGCAAGGCCGGTTGGGGGCAGGTTTTTAAACTGCCTATAAATCAAATGTCGCAAATACCGGTGCGTGATCAGAAGGCTTTTCCCAGCCCCGAACGTCGCGCAATACCTTAGACCCGTGCCCAGCATTCGAAATATCGGGTGTCGCCCAGACGTGATCAAGGCGACGCCCCTTATCCGCGGCATCCCAATCACGGGCACGGTACGACCACCACGAATAAAGCTGCCCCTTGGGGATATCCTGACGGGTGATATCGACCCAGCCACCCGCATCCTGAGTTTCACCAAGCTGTTCCACCTCGACCGGGGTGTGGCTGACAACCTTCAATAATTGCTTGTGGCCCCAGACATCATCTTCTCGCGGAGCGATGTTCAGATCGCCAACCAGAACGGATTTTTCCGGCTTTTGGGCATGGAACCAATCGCGCATTTCGGTCAGGTAGTCGAGCTTCTGGCCAAACTTTTCGTTCACTTCGCGGTCAGGCTTATCACCCCCGGCAGGAACGTAAAAATTATGGATTGTTACCCCATTTTCAAGTTGCCCGGCCACATGGCGGGCATGGCCAAGGTTTACAAAATCCTGTCCGCCCACGTCTTTTATCGGCAATTTCGACAGGATCATCACTCCGTTATAACCCTTTTGCCCGCGCGCAACCATGTGCTGATACCCCAGATTTGCGAAGTTTTCTAACGGGATCAGGTCAACCGGGCTTTTGCATTCCTGCAGGCACAGGATGTCAGGGCTTTCCTGTTCAAGCAGCTTCAGAACTAAAGGTTCACGCAGACGGACCGAATTGATGTTCCAGGTGGCAAGAGTAAATGTCATCGTTTCAATCCTATTGTTTTCGCACGTTAGCTTAATACCCGCAGTCGAGAATGATGCCAGTGACTTTTTTCACTTCAAACTTGATAATGGTGGCGATCAGTAAAAGTGGGTGTGCGGGACGAAGCTAACATCGGATTGCTGGATTAGAAATACAGCTGGTGCAATAGACATCAGAACTCTCGCGTGCCATCTGATGCTTATGAAATCTGGCGATCAGAAAATTCGTGTTCTTCGATACAATCAAATTACAGTCTTGGTCTGAAAACCGGGCCGGGTAATCTGTATCTGAACGTCAATTGTGCACTAAGCGACAAACAAGGTTTTTCTCATGCCATCTACATTGCCAACCCTGCACTTGCTGTGCGGAAAAATTGCTTCCGGAAAATCAACACTGGCTGTTCAACTTGGCAGGTCAGATAGAACCGTTGTGATTGCTGAAGATGATTGGGTGAATGCTCTCTATTTTGGGCAGATTTCTTCCATTTCAGATTACGTGCTTTGCACTTCGAAACTGCGGGGGATCATGGAGCCTCACGTTGTATCATTGTTGAATGCCGGGGTTTCGGTTGTCTTGGATTTCCAGGCGAACACCCTTGCATCACGCGATTGGATACGAGGAATTCTGGAACAAGCAAATGCGGCTCATGAGTTGCATGTATTGGAAACGCATGATGAGGTCTGCATCGCAAGGTTGAACGCGCGCAATGCCCAAGGCGATCATCCGTTTGCTACGACCGAGGAACAGTTTCGGCAGATTTCAAAACACTTTCTTGCTCCTTCGCCAGAGGAAGGGTTCAATATCGTAATGCATGACCCAGACCAAAGACCTTGAATGAAACGGGCAGACGTTGCCAGTACAGCATTCGACGCTTAGGGCGCAAACCAAACATTTCAAAAAAAGACCCGGCACAAGGCCGGGCCAGTTCAACAGGGAGGTGTGATGCCATAACCCCGACATCACAAGGGGATCTGTTATGCTACCAAACGATAACCACCTGATTCGGTCACAAGAAGGCGAGCATTTGACGGATCTGGTTCAATTTTTTGACGAAGCCGATAAATATGAGTTTCCAATGTGTGGGTTGTAACGCCGGCATTGTAGCCCCAAACTTCGTGCAACAGAATGTCGCGTGCAACGACGCCTTCTGTGGCGCGATACAGGAATTTAAGGATATTTGTCTCTTTTTCGGTCAGCCTGATCTTTTTATCTTCATCAGTAATCAGCATCTTCATGGCTGGCTTAAAGGTATATGGACCAAGCTGAAATACAGCATCTTCCGATTGTTCATGCTGCCTTAATTGGGCGCGAATTCGGGCCAGAAGGACGGGAAATTTGAACGGTTTTGTTACATAATCGTTTGCGCCGGCATCCAATCCAAGAATTGTATCAGCATCGCTATCATGCCCGGTCAGCATTAAAATCGGGCATTTGACATTGGTTTTGCGCATCCGTCTGCACAGTTCACGCCCATCTGTATCGGGCAGGCCCACATCCAGAATGACCAGATCATAAATTGCCTCTTTGGCTTTTTCCATCGCGGTGACGCCGCTATCGGCCTCAAAGACATCAAAGTCTTCAGTCATCACCAGTTGTTCACTAAGCGCTTCGCGCAGATCGTCATCATCATCGACCAGCAGAATTTTCTTTAATGTGCTCATCACCGCGGTCCTCTTTGTTTGCTGAACTACAATTGTTGTGTTTTAGGTAATTCCACAAGATGTGCTTGGCCAGCCTCACGCGGACGTGTCAAATGGGTAGCAAATGTTTCATATTGCTGCGATTCCCGTTACATCGACAATTGGATAGCTGCGGATGTTACATGACTCTTGTACCGACAATCACTGAACTACTGGCGCGCGCGCGCGCAGATATGCGGATGGGCGTGCCGATTGTGCTGTCAAATGATGACATTGGCATCATTGCAATCGCTGCTGAAGCCCTAAGCAAAGATCGGTTGGCAGATATCAGATCTGTGGGCCAACCGGTTCTGGCCATCACCGCGCGGCGCGCTGAAACATTGAAGGCAAGCTGTTATGACGACGACGTCGCGCGCATTGCCTTGCCAGACGGTGCGAACGTTGACTGGATTGGCAATCTGGCTGATCCGGCAAATGATCTTAACGCGCCAATGAAGGGGCCGCTGAACGCGATTCGCGGCGGCGATGCAGCGCTGCAACGCGCAGCTATTACCCTGACAAAACAAGCGCGCCTGTTGCCCGCTGCTTTGGTTGTTGAAATAGAAAACCCTGGCGAATGTGCGAAGAACAATGGTTTGACACTGATTGATCTAGCCAAAGCAGGCCCGGCTTTAGCCACCCCCACCGCGATCCACTCGGTTGTAAGTGCCCGTTTGCCGCTAATGGTTTCGCAAGCCGGGCGTCTTCACGTCTTTCGCCCCGAAGATGGCGGGGAGGAACATTACGCGGTGGAAATAGGGCGCCCTAATCGGGATAAGCCCGTTCTGGCGCGATTGCATTCAGCTTGCTTCACAGGTGATTTGCTTGGAAGTTTGAAATGTGATTGCGGCCCGCAACTTCGCGCTGCTCTGAAACAAATGGGTGATCAGGAGGCGGGGATATTACTGTACCTCAACCAGGAAGGGCGCGGCATCGGCCTTGCCAACAAGATGCGCGCCTATTCTTTGCAGGATCAGGGTTATGACACGGTCGAAGCAAATCACAGGCTGGGCTTTGAAGATGACGAACGGGATTTCCGCATCGGTTCGGCGATATTGTCGGAACTGGGGTTTTCAGCCGTGCGGTTGCTGACGAACAACCCAGCCAAAGTTGAAATGATGCAGGCCAATGGAATTGATGTGGCAGAACGCGTGCCGCTGAAGGTTGGCCTCAACCCGTTGAATGCCAAATATCTTGATACCAAGGCGAAAAAGTCCGGTCACATATTGTGACCCCCTTCGATCTTGTCATTACCCGGCGCGGTGCGCGATTTATGGGTCGGTATTTTCCCTGTTCACTGGGGCGTAGTGGAATTTCTGCGGCCAAACACGAAGGCGATGGCGCGACCCCGTTAGGCAATCACCGCATTGTAGGCTGCCTGTATCGCCCTGATCGGATCGTTGCCCCAAATAACTGGGCAGAACCGATTTACCCCCGTGATCTGTGGTCTGATGATATCAGCGATCCGAACTATAATACCGTCGTCAAAGCGCCCCATCCCTATAGTCACGAAAAACTGCGGCGCGCTGATCCGCTATATGATCTAATTTTGCTGACAGATTGGAACTATCCCAATGCTATACCAGTAATGGGATCGGCCATTTTCCTGCATCGCTGGCGAAAACCGGGCCATCCTACCGAAGGTTGTGTCGCATTTCATCCCAACCATCTTAACTGGATCGCAGGGCGAATTGTTCCGGGTATACGCATGATTGTGGGCTAAGTCATACCCCGTTCGCCAAATATGGCAGATCCGACACGAACATAAGTAGCACCCTGTGCCACAGCCCGTTCAAAATCCCCACTCATCCCCATAGAAAGATCTGTAAGCCCGTTGCGTTTGGCTATTTTGGCCAGCAAAGCAAAGTGAAGCGCGGGTTCCTCCTCGGCCGGGGGAATGCACATCAAACCAACTACTGGCAGGTTCAACGCAAGACAGTCAGCGATGAAACTATCTGCATCTGCCGGAGAAACACCGGCTTTTTGCGGCTCTTCGCCGGTATTGACCTGAATGAACAGCGACGGGCAATTCCCGGTTTCCTGTGCGATCCGCGCAATAGTTTTCGCCAGTTTTGGTCGATCAAGTGAATGAATAGAGTCAAACAATTCCATCGCCTGACGTGCCTTGTTTGTTTGAAGCGGGCCTAATAAATGCAGTTCAACATCCGGATAAATCTTGCGCCACGCTGGCCATTTTTCCGCAGCTTCCTGAAGTCTGTTTTCGCCAAACAGGCGGTGGCCTTCTTTCAGAACCGTTTCAACCCGTTCATTGGGTTGCATTTTGGAAACGGCAATAAGGCGAACAGATCCCGGCACCTGCCCGGTCCGCGATTCTTCTGCGCGAATGCGCGCCGTGATTTCTGAAAGAGACATATGACAGCTCCTGATCTGATCATTGCTGATTTCTGTTTACCTTATTCAAGCGCCGTAAAAAGTTCCTGCAACTCATCTTCATAGCGCTGCCATGCTTTCAGCGATGATGAATAGATCGGTTGACGCACCTGAAAGACGCTTAGCGTATCTACCCGGCGTGTATTTTTATGAAAATCAAGGCACTGATCTTCCCATTCCAACCCGCAGGCGGCAATCAGTTTGCGCGATTCTTCTTCGGTGTTGGCAACCAGTTTTTCGTAATCGACCACATAAAACCAATCCGGTATCCGTTCCTGCCAGAACGCAATCAGTTCTAGGAACATTTTGTAGTACGCGCCCAGATCGGAAAGGTTGTAGCTATACAAATGCGTACCTTCGGTGAACAGGTTTTTGTAAACTGACAACAGGTTATCGCGCGGGTCGCGGCGTACCACAATCATACGGGATTTTGGTAATGCCAGTTTGACCAGACCCATGAATGTATATGTCTGGATCGATTTGTCACTAACGCGCTGTGCACCAGGAAAACCCTTGCGCATGAAACTTTCATAGTCATGGCCAAGTTTAGCGATGTCTGATTGGGCCAGTTCACTGAAAGTTTTGTATTCACCGTTTGTCTTCATCATTAGCTTATGTGCTTCGCGTGCACTGTAACCAACCTCGCCCGCGCCACTAACGGTGCTGTGGCTAGAAATGATCTGTTCAACCAGTGTAGTGCCTGAACGTGGCATCCCGGTTACGAAAATCGGGGCATAATCGCTGGTGTCTGCAATATTCTGGGCGGGAATATCCAGCCCATCAAAGAACGCCTTAACCCCTGACACCTCTTTTTTCCTCATCGAAATATCGTAGGGAAAATCGTTTCGCATCAAAGCATTGGCTGTATTCAGATACTTGAACACCTGGCTGTGATTCTTGGTGTCTTCCATCACCTTGGACAAAGCAAATCCAAAATGCCTGCGGTCGACATCGCTTGTTTTTGGATCGTCAAACTGATTGATCATCACTTGGATTAACGGATCATCCGGGGTCAGTTTGTAAGACGCAACCATAACCCGGTAGTTATCGCCATTACCCGGATCCAGTTCAATCGATTTACGAAAGAACAATTCAGCCTCGTCAAATTCACCGATAGTCTGAAGGAAGATCGCCATACGATTATTGGCCAACGAAGATTTAGGGTTCAGTTCAAGCGCGCGGGTAAAGTTTTGGCGTGCTTCATCTTCTTTGTTGATCGCTGCTTGTGCCTGCCCAAGTAGGGTAAACGCCTCGGCATCGCGGTCGTTTAGCTTAATCGCCGATAGCAGGGCTTCTTCGGCTTCAAAGTATTTCTTTTCGACGCCCAGTGCACTGCCAAGCATACGCAGCGTTTCGGGCGCTTTTGGTTGCAGCGAAACCGCTTTTTTCCAGCGTTTTATCGCCTCGTCCCGCTGACCCAGCCTTGCAAAAATCGCACCAAGATTGTGATGGGCCAGTGGCAGGCCGGGTATGATTTTCAGCGCCTTCCGCACTTCAACCATTGCTTCATCAGGCTTGCCAATCTTAAGCAGAAGACCGCCATAGTTGTTGTGGGCTTCCGCATAGTTGGGATCCAGCGCTATGGCCTTTTTGAAATTTGCAATCGCATCTTCCGTTTTGTTCAGCCGGGCTTGTGCATTGGCCAGAATATCAGCAATCAGCGCCACCTTGGGATGTTTTCTTTGCAGTGTTAAAGCGCTTGTTTCTGCTTTGCTAAAATCGCCGGAATTCATTAGCGCCAACAAGGGCTCTATTTCGTCCTTGCGAACGGATCCGATGCTGGTTCTGGATCTGGCTATTTTTGGATTCAATTTATCTTGTAACGAAATCAGAACCTGCGCGGGTAATCGTGCTGCACGGGCCTTTGCCAGACATTCGGCTGTTTCCTTGTCATCGGATAGTTCAGTAACAGCATCGCTGTAGGCAGCCCAGATCGCAGATTCACCCGGTTTCAAACCGGCTGCAGTTTTCAGGTGCTCAACCGCTTTGTCGTAGCGCTGGCCTGTCAGGAAAATCCGGCCAACCTGAAAATGGACTTCTGCGATCTTTGGGTTGATGTTCAGGATAACTGAATATTTCTTTAGCGCATCATCGTACTTGCCGGCGTTTTGAAGTTTCAGCGCATCTGCATAAATGCCGGGTATCTGCGAAGGGTTGATCGGTAGCATTTAACGCGCCTCCTGCGGACATCCCTGAAGTTCAGGGCACACTTACAATGGCGCTATTTCCTTGTCGAGTTGTCGCAAGCCGGAATTCTGATTTCAGGGTGCGCAACAAAAAAAAGGAGCGGGCACAAGGCCCGCTCTTTTCTAAATCTTAACTAACCCGTTTGGATTAGAATGACAGGCCGAAACCGAGTGACCATGTGCTTGGATCATCACCGTCACCGTAGCCCAACATTGCAGTTGCGCCACCGCCAAGGTCGTAGTTCATAACCAAGCCGTAACCACTATCACCGTCAAAGTTTTCACCCCAGTTCATGCCAACAAGCAATGGGCCTGATTCGTAGTGAAGACCGATAGCTGTGTGTGTGCCACCAGAGTCT
>Ga0209344_10003693_pt1 | contig 14783 bp, 13 predicted proteins | sample Cruoilmetagenom6_FD_187293 | JGI IMG/M metagenome (GOLD analysis project Ga0209344, IMG submission 187293) | Oil polluted marine microbial communities from Coal Oil Point, Santa Barbara, California, USA - Santa Barbara Oil Seep Sample 6 (SPAdes)... | ecosystem: Environmental > Aquatic > Marine...
CATCGGCGAGCACCACTTCGGGGCCCACGCCGAGCTCTTCGCCTGCCCGGTGGACAACCTGGCGACCATCGCCGACGACGCCGACCCGATCGAGGCGGCGGCCTTCGGGCTCTGCGCCCTCACCGCCTACTCCATGATGATCACCAAGGGCGATCTGCGCCCCGGGCAAGCTGTGCTCATCACCGGCATCGGCGGCGGCGTCGCCACCAGCGCCCTGAGCATCGCCAAGCACATGGGCTGCAAGGTCATTGTCACCTCGCGCCACCAGTGGAAGCTCGACAAAGCGATCGAGCTGGGCGCGGACCACACGATTCTCGATGAGGGACAAGACTGGTCGCGCGATGTGCGCACATGGTCGAACAAGCGCGGCGTGGACATGGCCGTGGACTCGGTGGGCAAGGCCGCCCACCTGAGCTGCATCAAGTCCCTCGCCCGCGGGGGCGCCTATGTCACCCCCGGGTGCACCACCGGCCCAGACGCGACCACGGACCTCGCCCGCATCTTCTGGAACCAACTCCGGATCCTGGGCTCGACCATGGGCTCCAACGACGAGTTCAAGGAAGTCGCATCGTTGTTTAACGCGGGCAAGCTCAAGCCCGTGATCGATCAGGTGTTCACACCAGATCAGTGCACGCAGGCCTACGAGCGCCTCGAAGCCGGAGAACAGTTCGGCAAGATCGTCATCGATTGGCGATGAGCATTATCCAATAAAAAACACCCCGCGGGGTGTATAGAAAAATCAACTCATTGGAACGAATCAATCCGCTTCATCCACTGTGTACTCGATAACGACGCTCCCGATGCTCATTGTCTGATTCCCAGGCCAAACTTGCCCAATCACATCGAGGATATAGTGATGCGTTTCATAGTTGATCCGATTCAAGTTGTTCAACTCATTGGGTGTTGTATCCTCAAGCACAATGCTCGATCCGGTCATACCGAATGTATCTACAGCGAAGACGGTCGATAGCACGTTCGCCCCGTGTCCGAACGCTTGTAGCCGTACAGTCATACTCCCGGAGTTGTATGTGTCGCTGCAATAAGCCGTCATCTTGGTCATCACTGCCCCGTCAGGCAACGGTATGGATGCGAGTAAAGATTCCGCTGTGTTCTGTTCTATATAAGCACCGAGCGCGCCGCTTGAGCCAGACCGATAGGGCACATCGCGCCCTGGGCTAAACTCTTTCGCGCTGATTGCAATCTTGTGTGTCTTGGGCGAGTTGTATACGAACGCATCCGCCACAACACTCCCACTGGCGATTACATGATTAAACACTTCGAGTTCACCGAAACTGTTAACCACGAGCCGCTCTGCGTTATTGCTGTACAGACGCCATGAACTGGTCAACGATTGATAGGTTGTATACGCGCTGATATCGCCATCGACCGAATAGCCGTAGAACGGCATCGAGCCCTTGAGCCCCGAGGTATACATCCCGACGAATCCATCCACATCTGCATGCACCGTGAAATAGTCAGCGCCGCTGATCGAGCTATCACGGTTGATCCGAACCTTATCAAAGCCCTCACCATGTCGGAGATCATCGCCCTGCAAATACCACGCAGGATTCAGCACGGTCTCAGCGGTCACCGCATGCTGTGCCTTGGGCGTCGCGACGATGGGCTGGCGGGGGCTCAACACCGTGAATGGATCCGCAGAATCGCCATCCCTCACAAGGATCTCGATCCAATGATCCTCAGCCGTGAACGGCGTAAAGAAGTCCATCTCCACCGAAAACAACCCATCTTCGACGAGCACATCATCCGCCGAAAAGGGCGTGCCGATGGTGCTGCCCCCAACGGTTGAATCTTTAAGCACAAAGTTCAGGTCAAAGACACCATTGGCCGGCTCGCCGCTGACCTTGAGCTGCCCCTGGAAGAGAAAAGGATCCGCGCACGCTCCCGCAGCTGCGATCGACATCGCGAGCCCCATACTGACAATTTTCATATTCATTATTCCCTCTCTCGTTTGAACTCAATCGGCGTAAAAATTTATGCAGCACAGACAATCAGCCCTCGAAGCCTCAGTCCGCCCCGTCCACGGTGTACTGAACAACCACGCTGCGGATACACATCGAGGTATCGCCCGGCCAATCCTGACCGCGGACGATCACGCTGTAGTGGAAGTCTTCATAATCCACTAGATCGTACGATGGGTTGGGCATGATGTCGCTGGGGCGGAGCGTGAAGCCCGAGAGCCCAACCGTGTCGACCTCGAACACAGTCTGGTGCGTCGTCGAGTTGTGGTTCCGAGCAACGAGGCGCACATTCAACTCTCCAACGGCGACATCCGTGCAATGCGCGGTCATGCTGACCAGCGTGGCTCCATCGGGCAGGTTGATCGGCGCCACCATCGAACCGAATGTCGATGGCTCAGCAATAAACGCCCCGGGCACACCGATACCGCTGGCGTACGGAACATCTCTCGTGGGCACAAACACATCGCCGCTGACCGCGATGTGTCGAGTCTTGGGGGCGGTGTAGACGAACTCGTCGCCCTGTACCTCGCCCTCGGCGATGATGTTGTTGAAAACCTCGAGCTCCCCGAGCTCGTTGACCAGCAATCGCTCGGCGTTGTTGCTCCACAGACGCCAGGCGTTGGTCGACGATTGGAAGTAGGTGTATGCGAGAACTTCCCCGTCGGCGGCGTAGCCGTAGAACGGGAGCGCCCCCTTGAGCCCCGAGGTGTACATCCCCACATAGCCCGTGACATCCGCGTGCACTCCGAAATAGTCTGAGCCTGTAATCGCGGCCGTCCGGTTGATCATCACGCGATCGAGCCCCTCCCCGTGGCGGAGGCTAGTACCTTGCTCGTACCATGCGGGGTTGAGCACGGTGTCTGCGGTGTTGGCATGCTGGGCTTTGGGCGTGGCTAGCAGCGGCTGGAGCGGGCTCAGGCGGGTGAACCGTTCTTCGGAATCGCCATCCCGGACCAAAACCTCGACCCAGCGGTCTTCGCCATTCATCTCCGTCAAGAAATCGACTTCAACGGAGAACAGACCATCCTCGACAAGCACATCCTCGGCGGCGAACTGGCTGCCGATGATAGTGCCCCCGGTGGGCGCATCAAGGAGCTGAAAGCTCAGATCAAAGATTCCATTGGCGGGCTGGCCGCTGACCTTGAGCTCCCCTTGATACACGAACGGCTCAGCGGATACACCGCCCACAGCCATCGACAACGCGAAACCAACACAAAATACTTTGCTATTCATTCCTCTTCCTCAACTCTAAAAACGAAATCTGGAGACCCTCTGGATTTCATGAGCCAAATCGATGTTTAGTCCGCTTCGTCGACTGTGTACTCGATCAGCACGCTCTTGATCCGCATGGTCGGGTTTCCGGGCCAGCCGAAGCTGAATGCACGGACATGGTAATGGCGAGTCTGGTGGTTCACCGTAACCACATTCTGATTCGGAGACATCTCGCCATCCACCTCGAGGTTGTTGCCGCTGAGCCCTGCGCTACTCACCGTGGACATATAGGTGAAGGATCCCGACCCGTGCCCCTGATAAGCTAACCCGATGCTGAGATCATTGGGCGCGGTATCATCGAAGAACACACGCATGTTTTTGACGACCGCCCCATCCGGTAGCGAAACAGGTGCTGTAAATGCATGAAGCCCTGGATCGGTTGGGTACACCCCGCCGGATCCAACCGAGGAGGAATACGCGCCCGTCCCGGTGCTCATGACATTCCCACTGACAGAAGTGTACCTTGTTTTGGGTGATGTATATTTATACTCGGTGGCGTTGACATTCTGCGCAAAGAGATGGCCTGAGGAATCCAAGATAAGTCGCTCTGCCCCGTTGTGCCAGACATTCCACGAGTTATCAACTGATGAGTAATAGGTGTATGTGCGGAGCTGTCCGCCCTCTGTGTATCCATAGTACGGGCTAGAGTCCTCTAGCCCAGAGACAATCATGCCGACATAGCTCGATGAATCAGCATGGACACCAAAGTATTCGGTAAAGGTCGTCGGGCCATCACGGTTGATGTACACCCGATCGTTCCCATCGCCGTGGGTGAGGTTCCCGCCGACCTGGAACCAGTCCGGATCAACCAACGCATCGGCGGTCTTGGCGTGCTGGGCCTCGGGCGCAGCACGCATGGGCTGGCGCGGGCTCAGCGCGGTGTATCCGCCGACCGAATCGCCATCGCGGACATTGATCTGGATCCAACGGTCTGAGCCATCGAAGTCAACCAAGAAATCAAGCTCCACGGTAAAGAGCCCATCAACCACCGGCACATCGTGTAAATCAACCCCTGCCCCGATGAGCGCTCCACCCACTACAGAGTCACGGAGCTGGAAGTTGATGTCGTAGGTCCCGTTGGCAGGCTGCCCCTCAACTTTGAGCTGCCCCTGGAACAAGAACGGCTCGCCCAATGCATCGGTGCCCAAACACCACGCCATCGAAACGCCAAGAATACCCAAAGCACGCAATTGTCGGTTGATTCGCATCATTCCCCCTCTTTGTTGTATAAGCCGGATTCCACATCGAGTATACAAAAAACGGAGCCTCTGCAAAGCAGAAACTCCGATAATCTAATCTGGATTTGACCGTCGAAACGGTGAACTTACTCGGCCGATTCAGCTTCTTCGGCCGCTGGTTCTGGCTCGGGCTCAGGCTTGGCGGATGCATCAGCCTTGGTCGCCGCTTCGAGTGCCTTGGTCGCGTCAGCAGCCAGGCCCTCGGCCTTGGCGGTCTGCGCTGGGCCCACGGTCTTCTTGGCCATGTTGAGCGACTTCTTACAGGTGTTCGAGAACGCGGTGAGGTCCGCTTCGGATTCCTCGGCCATCTTTTCGATCGATGCGATCGCGGCTTCGATGGTCTTGACAGCGCTCTTGCACTTGCCGACTTCGAGCGCGTGTGCACGATCGGCTTCCCACTGCGACTTCATCTCGCCATCAAGGATGTCGGCGCGACCGAGCATGTCGCGGACGGTGTCCGATGGCTGAGCCCCCTTGGCGAGCCATGCCTTGATCTCTTCGATCTTGAGCACGATCTGCTTATCCTCGTCCTTGACCATCGGATCGTAGTAGCCCAGGTTTTCGAGCACGCGACCGTTGCGGCGGGTGCGCTGATCAATCGCGTTGATCCGGTAGAATGGGCGGTGAGTGCGTCCGAGACGCTGCATGCGGATACGAACCATAATGATTCTCCTAGGTTTCAAAGCCCACTCGTACCAATGCACAAGGGGTTGGGGTGAACCCGACAGATCGCAAGCGTTTGAAGATTCAAACCGATGCTTGCGATTTTTCCCACGACTGGTCCAACGGCTGGCCCTGTCTGTATTCGTCGGGTCTCAATGATTCGCTCGATCCACCCCACAATCCACCCTCAGGGCACTGTTTACGGCGATTTCTTGATGGATTTCTGACTATCATCCCCGCATGACGCCCCAGCGGATCGATATCCTGACCACCTTCCCCGAGATGTTTAGCGACCAAGCCCCGGCTGCCCTCGGGGTCTCGATCCCCAAACGCGTCCAGGATAGCGGCTTGATCTCGGTCCACGCGACCAATATCCGCGACTACACCACCAACAAACACACCAAAACCGACGACCGCCCCTACGGCGGGGGGCCCGGGATGGTCATGTCCTGCCAGCCCGTGTGGGATGCGGTGCAAGCCGTGGAAAAGATGGACGAGCGACGGCCTGTGCGGATCCTGCTGACGCCGCAGGGTGTGCCGTTGACTCAGGAGCTGGTGACCGAGCTGGCATCCAAGCCGCGGCTGTTGATGATCGCGGGGCACTACGAGGGCATCGACGAACGCGTGATTCAGCGCCTTGAACCGCTCGAAATCTCGATCGGCGACTACATCCTCTCGGGCGGCGAGCTTGCGGCATTGGTTCTCATCGACGCGATCGCCCGCGTGCACCCGGGCGCACTGGGGCACAAGGACTCGGCGATCGAAGACTCCTTCTCCCACGCCCAGACCACCAACCCCGACGGCTCGGACATCGCTCCCAAAATCCTCAAGCAGCTCGACCTGCCCGAAAACGCCAAGCTGCTCGATTGCCCGCATTACACCAGACCGAAGGTCTGGGAGGGGATGGAAATCCCCGAAGTGCTCACCAGCGGCGACCACGACGCGGTGGCCAAGTGGCGTCTCGAACAACGGCTCGCCCGCACGAAAGAACGACGCCCAGATTTACTATAAAGCGGTCCGGAATCATGCAATCAGGCTTGCTTTTTGGACGATCGTCTGTCATAGTACTTCCCCGTGTCTGAACGACTCAGGCATTCCCCAAACCCAAACCGACACACGGAGTTATCTCAAATGAACAAATTCGCACTCTTCGGCGTTCTCGCATTCTCGGCCCTCATGGTCGGCTGCTCGTCCACCCAGACCTGTGACACCGACAACAAGATGTGCAACACCGCCCAGTGTGCCGATGGCGCTGACTGCGACCCGAGCACCTGCGACAAGGCCGATTGCAAGAAGGGTGCCAAGGTCTGCAAGGATGACTGCTCCAAGCCATGCTGCACAAAAGCCAAGAGCGATTGCTGTGGCGCATGCGGCGGCGGTGAGCAGAGCAAGGCCAAGAGCGATTGCTGTGGCACATGCGGCGGCGGTGAGCACAGCCATGAAGACGGCGATCACAGCCACGACAACTAATCAATCTCTGATGAAGACCACATCAGTGAGAGCCCGCATTGAGCGGGTTTTTCTTTTGGCACATTTTGCCCCTACGATCTCCCCATGGATCAACTCCTCACGACGCTCGCCGACTGGAAGACCTTTGACGCCATCGTCATCGGCGATTTTATGCTCGACCAGCTCCAGAGCGGCGAAGCCACCCGCCTCTCGCCCGACGCGCCCGTCCCGGTGCTCCGCGTCACCAAGCAAGAGAACAACCCGGGCGGGTCGGCCAACCTCTCGCTCGATCTCATCGCCCTGGGCGGGCTCGTCACCGCGCTCGGTGTCGTCGGTGATGACCCCGAGGCCAAGCTCCTGAGCGATGCCCTCACAAACGAAGGCGTGGACACCGCCGGGATCATCGCCGATCCCTCACGCCCCACCACCGTCAAACGCAACCTGATCGGGCTGGCCCAAGGTCGCCATGCCCAGAAGATGTTCCGTGTAGATTTCGAATCCACCGAGCCGATCTCAACCCAGATCGAAGACCAGATCCTCGCGGCTTTTGATCAATCGCTGAACAAGGACACGCCGCACACCAAGATCGTGTGCATCGAAGACTACAACAAGGGCGTGTGCACCCCGCGATTGTGCCAGGAGATCATCAAGCGATCCAAGCTCGCCGGCGTCCCGGTGTTTGTTGACCCCGCACCGATCAAGGACTACTCAAAGTACGACGGCGCCAGCGCCATCACCCCCAACCGCACCGAAGCCGAGCTCGCCACCGGGATCAAAGCCGGCGAAGACTCCCGCGAGTCCCACCGCGAGCACCTGGCCCGCACGCTCCTCGATGCGAACCACTTCGAGACCGTCGTGCTCACCCTCGACAAGCAGGGCGCGGTGTTTGTGCGCGCCGGCGATCCAGAGACCGTGCATGTGCCGACGGTCGCCCGCGAGGTGTACGATGTGACCGGAGCCGGCGACATGATGATCGCGGCCTTGGCCGCCGCCCGCGCCAACGGGCTCGACTGGGTCAACTCGGTCCGCTTCGCCAACGCCGCCGCTGGGCTCGAGGTCGAGATCTTCGGCGTCGCTCCGATCCCCGTCGAGAAGATCCACGACGATCTATTGACGCAGCACACCGCAAGGCTCGGCAAAGCCCGCACCCTCGACGAAGTCATGGTGCAGGTCCGGGCGGCTCGGAAATCGAACAAATCCATCGTCTTCACCAACGGCTGCTTCGATGTCCTCCACGCCGGGCATGTCTCGCTGCTCCAACGATGCGCCCAGCTCGGCGACATGCTCATCCTGGGCATCAACGACGACCACTCCGTGCGCGCCCTCAAGGGTGACGGGCGGCCCGTCAACAATCAGAACCACCGCGCCCATGTGCTCAGCGCCCTGGGATGTGTGGACTCGGTCGTCCTCTTCGGCGAGGACACCCCGATCAAACTCATCGAAGCCATCAAGCCCGATGTGCTCGTCAAAGGCGGCGACTACGAGATCGAAACCGTTGTCGGCCATGAGCTTGTGCACGCCAACGGCGGGCAGGTCGTCATCCTCGATCTCATCGACGGGCTCTCGACGACCAACACCATCGAGAAGATGAAGAACTCGTAGAAAACTCATAATCGAGGCGTTTTCGGATTTCCTGAGCGTTTCGGGCTCTTTTGGGCTCCACGCAAAGGTTTGGCCCGGATCGTCCGATAGAGAGGGTATGAACCCGCACGCATACCAATCAGCCCAAAGCCCGACCCAACGACCGACCCAGACGCACCTGATGATTGTCCACAAGCAATACATCGCCCCCATCCTGAGCGGGCACAAGCTCGTCGAAGCGCGCCTCGGGGTCGATCGACGCGCCCCGTTCAACAAGGTTGAGCCGGGCGACATTGTGTACATCAAGCCGACCTCCCACGCGGTGGCAGCTAAGGCGATCGTGCACCGGGTCGATCAATACGAGGGGCTCGATCACGAAGACATCGATCGGCTCAAGGATCTCTACAACGATCGCGTGCTCGGCGACGATTCCTTCTGGGACGCCAAGGCCGACGCCAAGTTCGCGACCTTCATCACGCTCGGCAAGGCCCAGCTGCTCAAGGATGAACGGTTCGTGCCCAAGGAGCTCTTGGTGCCGAGCAGGAACGCGTGGCGTGTGCTCAACCAGCAATCACAGACCCGGGCCGCGTGATCGCCATCGAGTCGAACGCTTAATCCACAAAGAACTGCGCAACGCGTTCGATGGTCCGCGTCATGGGCAAGCCCACGATCGAGGTCTCGTCGCCCGTGAAGGTGATCGGCCAACCGGCCGCGAGTCGCTCGGTGATGTTGTACGCCCCCGCCTTGCCCCGCCACTGCTCGGAGTCGAGATAGGTCTCGATCTCGAACGCAGGGATCGGGCCAACCGTCACGACCGATTCGTCTACAAAGAGCTCACGCCGACCCGTGAGTGGGTCGATCATCGCGACGCCGGTGAGCACCGTGTGCACCGCATCGGACATCGACTCGATCATGGCCTTGGCGTGCTCGCGGGTCGCAGGCTGCCCCAGGATCGCCCCGTCGTGGACGCACACCGTGTCGGCCCCGATGACCAAGGTGCCAATCGTGCCGATCTCGCTTGGGCTCAGTGCTGCATCATCGCTGCCCATGGTCCCCGCTGACGACGAAGCCTTCAGAAACGCAAGCGCGGCCACCCACTCGAACGGATCAACCATCCCCGGAGCAAGCTCGCCGTCATCAACCACCGCGGGCTGGACCCGGTGCTTGATACCGATCTGCTCGAACATCGCCGCCCGACGGGGCGAGGCGCTCGCCAGGATCACCATCGGCAGGGCGTCGGGATCTTCGATATGGGGGAGGGTTGGATTCATCTTGGGGTAAGGTGGTCTTTGGCACAAGTGTCGCTCGCCATCATATACCGCGGCCCGCCGATTCCGGTTCAGCGAATCGGGGGTTCTGCCAGATTATCTGAGCTTTGACAATCCCCCGCAAACACCAGCGCAAAGAAGCACCCCCGATTCCTCGGGGGTGCCTCGTAAAACCTGTGGCGATCTACTCAGTGGCGATCGTTGAGCAATGCCCGTGATCGCCGTTCAAGCAGATTACTTGTAGAGGTTGGTGGCTTCTGTTTCGATGACGGGCTTGGTCAAGCGAGCCGAAGTCATTTCAACGCGGAAGCGTGAGTCAGCCTCAGCATCTGCACGCACGGTGATGCGCCAGCTGATCTGAGCACCCGGAGCCAACGAGCCTGAAGGCGCGAAGGTGACGGTCTTGCCCGAAGCCGAGCCGGTGGTTGCACCGGAAGCGGAGACGAACGACTGAGCGTCTGGGAGCATACCAACGATCTGGATGTTGGTATCAGCCGCGGTACCCTGGTTGGTGACGGTGATCACATAAGTGGTCTCCTGGCCAACTTCGACGGGGTCAGAGATGTCAACCACTTCGAGGAGGATCGCAGGGATACCCTGGAGCTCGGTGGTGCAGCTATCAGCGACCGAGTCAGCACACGAAGCGTTGCCGGTGACGGTCGAGGTGTAGTTGCCTGGGTTGGTGGCCTTGACGGTCATCGAGAAGTTCTTGGATGCGTCAGCAGCCATTGAACCGAAGTCCCAGACGACATTGTTGCCCACGACGCGGCCGCCGTCGCTGGTGCGAACGACGGTTGAACCCGCGGGGATGGTTGCCGAAGCGGTCGAGGTGTTCGCCACGCCGTCGCCAACATTCTCGAGCGAGTAGTTGTAGGTGAAGTTGCGACCGAGGAACTGAGTCTCGGAGCATTCAACCGAAACAGCCATTTCTGGCGCGGTCACGACGGTGGTGGTCTCGTCGGCGTTGGCCTTGAGTCCGCCGTCAGCCGAGGCCATCGCTGGGCTCTCGAATGTGCCGGTGGTCGATGCGTTTGCACGCACCTCGTACGCCTTGGATTCGCCCGCAGCCAGTGTCCCGACAGGGATGTTCACAGCCTTGGAGCCGTTGGCCATGGCGAGACCGTTTGGCAGGGTGTCCTTGATCACGACATTGGAAGCCGCGCCCGAACCGGAGTTGGTGACGACATACCGCATGACGATGACATCACACTGCAGCGCGGTCGCGGTCGCGGTCTTGGTCAGCGCGAGGGCTGGCTCGACGACATTGACGGTCGCGCAGAGGAAGTTGTTGTACGAAACGGTGATGCAGTCCGACGCGATGCCGACTTCTTCAGCCGAACCGGTCAGGCGGATAACCTTGGTCTCGCCCGCGGCGATATCGCCCATGGCCCAGCTCATCGTGTCATCGCTCATCGCGCCCGATGGCTGCGAATCGGAGATGTCGAGGTTGGTGGCGCTGTTCATCATCACCATGACATTCTGGAGCTGGCCGCTCGTCAGGTTGGTGACATGGTACGAGAAATCGAAGTCTTCGCCCTTGCGGACTTCCTGAGGCATGACCTGGTGAACGAGCAGTGCGCTGTTCTTTGGGTCGCCGGTCGGGAAGGCCATGCGTGAGGCCGATTCGTTGGCGCCCAGGCGTGGGGAGTAGTAGCCCCAGGTGTTGGCGCTGCGGACCGGTGCCGGCTCGCTGTCGCGGACGACTTCGTTGTTGTTTTCTTCGGGGACCGTGTTGGTGGTGCTACACCCGCCGAGCATGGCGGCGAGCATCAGCCCTGCACTGAGTCTGGTTGCGTACTTGTTCATAGTGTTCCTTCTAGTGTTTCCGTGCTCCATCTCTAAGACGGGGCTTCCTCATTCGTTTCTGCCTCTGTGTGCCCACGAGGGCGGTTATCACAGAACGGCAATGCTCACGCATTTGCAGTGTATTCATCGCACAATGTGTGCGTTATCCGTTTGAACAAATGGTGACAGCGACAAGCTGTAGACTGCGGTCAACCCACTGCAGTTTGGGGCGCGAGAGCGAATGGATTCTATCGCTAAACTGTCTTTATGGCCAGTTTTCTGCTCAAGTTTCATCAGATCATTGATCGTTCTGATCGTCCGAACCTGTGACGCTCAACAGCTTTGAAATCAGCCCGCAAAGCTCTGAATCACCAGATTCAATCCGGATCCCGAGCTCAGGCACCCACACCGGGACCTCACATTGCCCGAGCAATCCATCAGCTGCCTTGACCCAATCTTTGCGCGTCATGCAGATCGCGTCCGCCCCGCTTTTGGCCGCAGTTTCGAGGATATTTTGAGCCGTGCGATCATCGTACACGGCATGATCTCGCAGCGCGATCCGCCCTACGAGACTGGCCTGCGATTGCTCAATCATCGAGAAAAAACCGTCCGGATTCCCGATCGCGCACACCCCAAGCACACGCCCCCCCGTCGGCAGCTGATCCAGGCGTAGGCCTTCCGACCAGCATTGTTTTCCGTACGCGTCTTGAGCGTTTTTGTATGTTCGTATACCCACCCAATCGTGGGATGAGATACCCACCGGAGAACCCGGCATCTGGGTTTCTACCCATTGGACCAGCTTGGCGAGCGCATCATCCCCCACCAGCTCGCGGTGCGTGATCAGCACCGCATCGGCCCGTGCCAGCGATTCCCCAGGCTCACGGAGGAACCCCCGGGGCAGCAGCGCGTCGCCATACGGGGGTGACGACGCGTCGATCAGCACGATATCGAGATCTCGGGCGATCTGGCGATGTTGGAATCCATCGTCCAAAATCACACAATCCGCAGGAGCCCCGGCTTGCATCTTCGAGCGAATCCCAGAGAGACGATCGCTCTGCGCGACGACCTCGACCCCGGGCAGAGCCGCCCGATGCTCGCGCTCCTCATCACCCATCTGGCCCGCTTGGGCTTTGTACCCGCGCATCGCGATCATCGGCTGCTTGCCCAACTTCTGCACCTCGCTCGCGACCCAGTGCACCGTCGGGCTCTTGCCTGTGCCGCCCGCCGACAGGTTCCCGATCGAGATCACCGGGACCTCGAGCTTGGTCACACCCACGCCGCGATCGAACCGCTTGTTGACCTGCGCGATCCCGAGCCCGTACACCCAGGACATCGGACGGGTGATGAAGTTGGGAATCCGCGTCGGAGAAGGCACCGGCTTAGTCATGGCCTTCGTCCCGCTCGCGTGCTTCTTTGATGATCCGCAGCGACTGGCGGTACTCCACATCGAGCGATTCCTTGGCCTTGCGGTGGAGCCTCATCGTGTTGATCGAATCGAGCCCGGCGAGCATCAGGATCCCCGCGATCAGCCCGATCACCACCATCCACACGATCACAAAGACCCTCGGCTCGTCCATCGTCGCGAACCCGAACCCGTAGGCCGAGAGCGGGATGGCGAACATGCTCATCCAGCCCGACGCCGTCCTGATCCGCTTTCGGCTCGCGGGCATCGCGCCATCGGGCAGTTCCTTGAGCACCATCAGGTAGCCCGCCTGCACGAGCAGCGCCACGCTCGCCAGCGGCAGCACCACCCACATCGAAATGATCGGTTCCGAACTCATCTTCCACAATAGTACGGGCGACAGAGCGCGCGTGCAGAAATCCCCGGTGCCAGCCGACGAATCCATCCCCGGAACCTACACTCTGTCCATGATCGATCTCAAAGCCCTCCGCGACCATCCTCAACGCTTCATCGACGGCTCCGCCAAGAAGAATGTCGCGGCCGACATCCCCCGACTCATCGAACTCGACGAGCAACGCCGGGCCCTGCTCACGGAGCAAGAATCCCTGCGGGCCGCACAAAACAAGCTCTCCAAAGAGACCGGCCCCAAGATCGGCCAGCTGATGGGCAAGCTCAAGGGCGCCAGCGACGACGAGAAACCCGCGATCCAGACTGAGATCGACGAGATCAAAGCTGCTCCGGCGAAGATGAAAGATCAGATCAGCGCCCTTGATGCCCAGATCGCCGAGATTGAGCCCGAGCTTGTCGCTATCCACCTCTCGATCCCCCAGCCCGCCGACGACGATGTGCCCGTGGGCACCTCGGCCGACGATAATGTCGAGCTCTCGCTGTGGGCCCCTGCCAGCTGGGACTGGGACAAGAGCTTCGAGGAAAACAAGGGCTTCAAGCCCCGCACCCACATCGAGCTGTGCGCGATGCACGATCTGGTGGACTACCCACGCGGGGTCAAGATCGCCGGCTCGCGTTCGTACATCCTCAAGGGCGACGGCATGCGCCTCCACCAGGCCATCCTCCAGTTCGCCTTCAACACCATGATCAACGACAATGGGTTCACGCCGATGAGCGTGCCCGTGCTGGTCCGCGAAGAAGCCATGGTCGGCACCGGGTTCTTCCCGGGCGGGCGCGATCAGGCGTACCACATCAACGAGACCGCCCGCGGCGGCGGCTACGACATGTTCCTCACCGGCACCGGCGAGGTCGGGCTCATGGGCATCCATCAGGACGAAATCCTCGACGAGTCCACCCTCCCGCTCAAGTATGTGACGGTCTCGACCTGCTTCCGGCGCGAAGCCGGAGCCGCGGGCAAAGACACCGCCGGGCTCTACCGCATCCACCAGTTCGACAAGGTCGAGCAGGTCATTATCGATGTGGCCGACGAGGCCAAGTCGCGCCAGCACCACAAGGACATGATGGGATTTGTCGAGGGGCTGCTCAAGGCCCTCAAGCTGCCACACCGCTTGCTCCAGTGCTGCACGGGCGATCTGGGCTCGAAAAACGCCGACATGATCGACATCGAATGCTGGATGCCCGGTCGCGGCGACGAGGACAACGACGGCACGCCGATGGGCGAGTTCGGGGAAACCCACTCGGCGTCGAGGCTCTATGACTACCAGTGCCGACGCCTGAACATGCGCTACCGCCAGGGCGGCGAGACCGGCAAGGGCCAGACCACCTTCTGCCACTCACTCAACAACACCGTCGCGGCCTCCCCTCGCATCCTGATCCCGATCCTCGAGATGTACCAGAACAGCGACGGCTCGATCACCATCCCCGATGCCCTCGTGCCGTACATGAACGGGCAGACCCGGATCGGCTAACACCCGATTCTATATTTGCATTTTTATTGCTATTTTTTTAAAGCCGCCCGTTGACTTCTTGTCTTTGCGCGCCAACAAACCATCCACGAGGTCGCGCAAGTAGTTTGCGCCCCCAGGAGTCCCCCATGATCGAATCCCGATTCAAACTTGATACACACATGGGCTGACCCTCGACGCTGGGCGTCGATCGCCCGTGTCAAACCGCTGAAATACAGCACTCAAATCCACCCAGCAGCCAGAACAGGCATGATGCCCCCACCGGGATCACG
>Ga0209344_10003694_pt1 | contig 14781 bp, 6 predicted proteins | sample Cruoilmetagenom6_FD_187293 | JGI IMG/M metagenome (GOLD analysis project Ga0209344, IMG submission 187293) | Oil polluted marine microbial communities from Coal Oil Point, Santa Barbara, California, USA - Santa Barbara Oil Seep Sample 6 (SPAdes)... | ecosystem: Environmental > Aquatic > Marine >...
ACTAGCCCCTAATAAAACTGCTGTTTTCAGTTCTATCATTTTCAAGTAATCATCAATAGTAACGTCAGCAGCTTTCTCAAAAAGCATATCGTATTGCTGTCCTTCGCAAACCTCTACTGCGATTTTATTAAACAATTTTAGAAGTTCTGGCAATACAGCAGCATCGCAAGCAGCTAATAATTGATAGGCTTCAACCAACATCACATCGCCAGATAAAATGGCTGTATTTACATCCCACTTTTTAAAAACGGTTGGTTTCCCTCTTCTTATTGGGGCATTGTCCATAATATCATCATGAACTAAAGTGAAATTGTGAAATATTTCTATCGCCAAAGCAGCATTCATAGCTTTTTCAACTTTTCCATTAAATAAGTCATTTGCCAATAAAAGTAATCCTGGACGAATTCTTTTGCCACCTAATGAAAGTGTATAATTTATAGGATCGTAAAGCGATTGAGGTTGTTTCTTAAAAGCATTTTTTTTTATTGCTTCTTCAACAATATGAATGAAGTTAGTCAGTTTATCCATTACTTTTTATAGAATAAAAGAAGTGTTGCTCAATACTTTCTTCAACCCTTCCTCCAAGGTATATATTTTGTTATTCCCCAATAGTTGCTTCATTTTAGTAATATCAGGTTTTCTTCTTGTCATATCACCTTCTTCTAAAGGTGGCAAGTGCACTATTTTTGAAGATGAACCTGTTAACCTAATAATGAGTTTTGCTAACTCTAAAATAGAAGTTTCTATATCATTACCAATATTAATAGTTTGATTGACATATTCATCACTAAAAGCAGCTTTTATAGTCGCTTCAACATTGTTTTGCACATAACAGAACGTTCTAGTTTGAGAACCATCTCCATAAATAGTAATATCATTATTATTAAGTGCTGCATTAATAAATTTAGAAATAACAAAGTCCTTACTTTGCTTTGGTCCGAAAGTATTGAAAAACCTATAAATCACATAATCTAAATCATATTCTTGCTTGTACGATTTTAAAAAAGCCTCGCCAACGTTTTTCACAATAGCATAAGGCAAACGTGAATTTAGTGGTGTAGTTTCTTCATTTTGAGGATATTCAACAGGTTCTCCATACACTTCAGAAGAAGAGGAGTAAATTACTTTTTTTACCCCTGTATTTTTTGATAATTTTAGAATATTCTCAATCCCATTAATATCTTTTAAAACTTCTATAGGATTTTCTAAAGTGCGTTGAACACCAACTAAAGCGGCATAATGAAAGACATAATCGAATGAAAAAGTATGAAAGACACTGCGTATTTCATCCAGTTTGTTTACATCACATTGAATAAATTTGAGGTTGTTTGTTGGAGCATTCGGCAGTTTATTTTTATCTCCTGTTTTTAAATTATCAACAACCACCACAAAATTATTGGCGTCTTTAATCAATCCTTCAACTAAAGAACTTCCTACAAAACCAGCTCCACCAGTAACTAATATGATTGTTTTATCACTCATTTACAATTTCCATTAGGTAAGTGCCATAGCCACTTTTAATCAATGGCTCTGCTAATTTAAGTAATTGTTCTTTAGTAATAAAACCTTTTCGGTAGGCAATTTCTTCTAAACAGCCAATTTTCAATCCCTGACGTTCTTCAATAACCTGAACAAACTGCGATGCTTGCATTAATGACTGATGGGTTCCGGTATCTAACCATGCAGTTCCTCTGTCTAGAATACCAACCTCCAACTGGCTTTTTTCTAAGTAGATTCTGTTGATATCCGTAATCTCATACTCACCTCTGGCACTTGGCCTTAGTGTTTTAGCTATTTCTACTACTTGGTTATCATAAAAATATAAACCTGGAACAGCAAAATGAGATTTTGGTTTTAGTGGTTTTTCTTCAATAGAAATCGCTTTATTATTTTCATCGAACTCTACAACTCCATAACGTTGTGGATCAGAAACATGATAAGCAAAAACAACTCCACCTTTAGGTTCTCTCAATTCAACTAATAATTGTTCTAGACCTGTTCCATAAAAAATGTTATCTCCCAAAATTAAAGCAACACTATCATCACCAATAAATTTTTCACCAATAACAAAAGCTTGTGCTAACCCATTTGGTACTTCTTGTACTTCGTATTCAAACTTACACCCAAACTGAGAACCATCTCCTAACAAAGTTTTAAAACTTAAATTATCATGAGGTGTTGTAATGATAAGAATTTCCCTAATTCCGGCACTCATCAATATTGAAATAGGGTAGTAAATCATTGGTTTATCGTAAATTGGCATTAACTGCTTACTAACAGCTAATGTTAATGGGTGGAGACGGGTTCCTGAACCTCCGGCTAATACTATTCCTTTCATGTGTGTTAAGGTTTAAGGTGTTTCTTCTTCAGGTAATTTTTTCTTTTTCTTTACTTTCAGTTTAGAAATATCAATATCTTCTTCCTCATCTAATACACTTATTAAAGGTTCTTTTCTAAACGCTTTAGTGGTTAATGCTTTATCTAACGATAATAAAAATGAAGGCAACAATACTAAGTCTGCAAAAACAGCAAATAAAATAGTAAGTGAAACTAATGTTCCAAGAGCAACTGTACCCCCAAAGCTAGAAACAGTAAATACTCCAAACCCGAAAAACAAAATAGTTGACGTATAAATCATACTAAACCCTGTTTCTCTAAGTGCTAAAATTGCAGCTTTTTTAATACCTAATCTGTGAATTTTAAGTTCTTGTCGATATTTAGATAAAAAATGAATGGTATCATCTACCGAAATACCAAAAGCGATACTAAAAATTAAGATGGTAGAAGGTTTAATAGCAACGCCTAAATAACCCATAATGGCAGCTGTAGTTAGTAAAGGTAAAAAGTTAGGAATTAAAGAAACCAATACCATTCTCACTGAAGAAAACAAGATTGACATTAATATGGCTATCAAAAAAATAGCTAGCGATAAACTGGTAAATAAATTTTCAATAAGATAACCTGTCCCTTTTAAAAAAGTCACACTAGTTCCTGTGGTATAAACATCATAGTCTTCTTTAGGGAAGATATCATCAATAATGGGTTGAATCTCATTTAATATTTCATCCATTTCCTTAGTGCCAACATCTGCCATTTGAAAACTTACTCTGGTATATTGATTAGTTGAATCTATAAATGAAGCGAAATTTCCTTTTTCATTATCATTACCTACAAAGGTTTTTAATTTATTTAACTCAGATGCCGGAGGTAAAATATAAAATTTTGGTTTCCCATTTTTATACGATTGATAGGCAAACTTTATAGCTTCAACTATAGATAATGGCTTTGAAAACTCCTTATATTTCGCCATTTCTTTCTGAAACTTCTGTATCTTATATAAGGTTTTAGCATTATCAGAAAAAACGCCATTTTTTTCTTTGGTATCTATCATTACCTCAAAAGGCATTACGCCATTAAAACCTTTTTCAAAAAATTTTAAATCCTCAACAATCGGATCGTTTTTAGGTAAATCGTCTATAAGGTTACCTGTTGTAGTCATTTTACTAATACCAAACAAGCTAAATACAAGAATCAAAATAGAAACAACATATACTTTTTTTCTGTGATTGAGTACAATTACCTCAACAAAATCTACCACTTTACCCATGATTTTATTTTCAAGATGCTTGGTATGACGTTTCTTAGGTGGCTTTAGGAAACTAAAAATAATTGGAATAAGAAAAATTGACAATATAAATACCAAGAAAATATCTATAGCCGCAACGATACCAAATTCTACCAACATAGCACTTTTGGTAGAAATAAAAGTTGCAAAACCCAATGCAGTGGTTGTATTAGTAAGGAAAATAGCATTTCCTGTTTTTTCAATTACCCTACTTAGTGCTTTTATCTGGTTGTTGTGTTTTTTGTATTCTCTATGATATTTGTTTAATAAGAAAATACAATTAGGAATACCTATAACTATAATAAGTGGTGGGATTAGACCTGTTAAAAGCGTAATTTCAAAATCAAATAGAGATAAAACACCTAGTGACCAAACTACACCAATGCTTACAACTAGCATAGAATACATCATTACCTTAAAAGAACGGAAAAACAAATATAAAATAAGCGAAGTTATTAATACAGAAAGCAATAAAAACAATTCTACTTCATCGGCAACTTTAGTGGTTGAATTCGCCCGAATATAAGGCAACCCGGATTTATAAGTTTTAACTCCTGTTTGTTGTTCAAATTCTGCTACTTCCTCATCAATTCTTTCAAAAAGTTCATTTCTGTATTTAGAATCCAGCACTTCCCTATCTAATGTAATTAAAATAAGTGTTGCATGAGTGGTATCATTATATAAAAACCCATTATAAAATGGTTGTTGGTGAATAGCTTTTTTAATCTCATTAACCTCTTCCTGAGTAGTAGGCTTTTTTTGTACAATTTGATGAAAATCAAATTTTTTGCTTTCGTAGTTTTTCTTAAGTGTGTAAGCATTGGCTACCGAAAGAGCTTCTGTAACACCATTTACTTTTATTAATTCTCCATCTTTTTTAAAGTCTACTTCAATTTTCTTGATGTCTTGAGTTAAATCAAACCAAGCATTAAAATTGTTGAGTTGATATATGTTGGAATTGTCTATTCCTACAACAACCATACTTCCATCTTTACCAAAAATTTTTTTAAACTTATCGTATTCTTTATAAGTGGGATCCGATTTAGGAAGAATTTGAGCCATTTCATAGCTCATCCGGGCAAACTGAGCTTGATAAGCCATGAATACTGTTGCCAATCCAATTAAGATAAGGAACAATAATCTATTTCGTAATATTATTCTTGAAAAATTAAACCACATATATTATTCCCCGGATACCATTTTAAGCAAAAATCACAATTATTAGATAACCAAATGGGGTTTTAAAGATTATTTAACAACTATATCAATTTGAATTAGTGAGTTTCTATTTTTGTTGTTGCCTGTGGTTTTTCTAACTTAACATAAGGCAAATAGTGAATTCTCATGGCATTAGGCATATAATTTTTCACCTCACTTTGAATTAGCTGATATCTTTCATAATACCAAAGTGGAATAATCGGCACTTCATTAGCAGCAATTTGATCTGCTTCTAAACACAATTCCATTTTTCTTGTTTCATCAGTTGTTTCCATTGCTTCTTTATAAGCTTTATCAAAAGCCGCATTTTTATATCTAGAATCATTTGGATAAGATGATTTATCTAAAGATTCACTTACATAACCTCCATATAACAAAGAAAGAAAGTTAAGTGGGTCTGGAAACTCAGCCAACCAAGAAGAAACAACAATACTTGCATTATTAGAGCTTTTATATTTAAGCATTTCTGATAACGACATAGAAGTTACCTCAGCGTTGATATTTAAATTACTTTTAAGTTGTTTTTGAATTTCAAGAGCAACACGAACAGAAACACTTTCTTTACTAGAAACAATTTCTAACTTAGGAAATGCTTTATTTGGACCAAATCCAGCATCTATTAATGCTTTTTTAGCTTTTTCAACATCATACTCAATTCCTATAATAGATGAATAATCATAATCTTTTACCGCAGGGGGTACAATTCCATTTACTGCTGGACCGTAAGCCTCTCCTTTTAAAACTCTATCAACTATTTTATTTTTATCTATGGCTAAGGCAAAAGCTCTTCTCAATTTCACATTATCAAATGGAGCTATAGCTGTATTAAAATTTAAATAAGTAATCGCTAATTCTTTGTTTCTTGCCAACACATACTGAGCAGGCTTATTTTGAAAAGCACTGATATTCTCCTGAACTAAATTGTTTATTTCTTCAACAGGAATATTTTCTAAAATATCAATTTTTCCTTCTTTAAATGCTGCTAATCTCTCTCTTCCTTCTACAATATAATTATATTTAACTCCCGCAACATAAGGCAATTGATTCCCATTATCTTTTAAATGGTAATTATTGTTTTTATTTAATGTAATGCTTTTTTCTGTATCTAATGATTCATCGTAAACAAACGGACCTGTACCAACTACAGCATTTGCACTAATAGCCTCTTCACAAACAATTGCACTAAAAGGAGTTGCCAACATTTGTAAAAAACTTGAAGATGTTTTTGATAAAGTAATTTGTACCGTATAATCGTCAATTGCTTTAACACCTCTAAATTCAGCGTTGCTTCCTGAGTTTAATTCTTTTACTCCCGCAATTACTTCATTAAATAAACTAAAAGCATAGTTATTTTCATGTTCCGTGCATATTCTTTTAAAAGTAAAAACCACATCTTTTGCAGTCACCTCTTTACCTTTTCCTCCATCAAAACAAGCGTTATCATGGAAATAAATTCCCTTATTCAAATGAAAAGTATAAACCAAACCTGCACCGTCAACTTCCCAAAATTTTGCTATAACTGGTTTTAATGATAAATCATTTTCATCAAAACGAAGTAACCCTTCAAAAATTTGACTTTGTACCTGAAACGAATTTACATCTATAATTTCTATAGGATCTAATGTTTGATAAGCATCCGAAACGGCAAAATCAACTATATTTGTGGTATTACTTTCTGATTTGTCTTTTACCCCTTTATCGTCTTTTTTAGTTGTATTGTCATCTCCGCATGAAAACAGAATGAACGATGCTAAAGCTATGTATAATAATCTTGTTGGTTTCATAATAATTTTTTTGAGGCTTCAAATATACAAAATAGCTAAAACATATTTGAAATTAAATAGATAAATCGTTAAAACATATCTATTAATGTATCCATTCAACAAATTAATCTAAAATCAACTACCATTAAAGAAAAAGTTAAGTACCTTTGTGTTTAAACACACATTTTAATTTTATGTTAAAAACACATCACTTTCATATCCCTGTTATGGGAATTGGCTATACGATAGACACTCCTGTAAAAGTAGCACATTTTGGCATTTCATCTGTTATTTCTTTAGGAGATGATGGGCTTATTGAAAGAATGAGAGCTTTTTATTGTAAACAACTTAATCTTCCCTACATAGAAATAGACAATGATACAGAGGATTATCGAGCCAAAAGAATTACCGCTTATTTGAATCTAATAGACCAAATTGTTCAACAGAATTTTAATGCTCTTAAAAAAGAATCTTTTACGCCTGAAAGTAACCTAACAAAATACTTCGAAATACTTCCTGACTCTTCTCCTCTGAGAAAAGATTACTTAGAAATGCTTAAAGAGACTGACGCTTCAAAAAAAGAAGCATTACAAAAAGAACTAAAAAACAACATGGAAGCAGGTTCAATTGACGTGAACATTATGACCAAGTTGGATAAAGATAATTACACCAAAAAAGGCGAAAAAATGCCTATAGAATATAATGATGCTCATGCTGCCGTTAGAGGTTTTGCTCATAGTACATTAAATTCCGGGTTGGTACTTTCCGCAGGATTAAGTCCTAGACTATACTCCTATTTATCAAAATTCGATTGCTTTTTTCCAGATGAAAATGGCAACTTAGATAAAAAAATTATTCTTAAAGTAAGTGATTACCGTTCTTCTTTAATTCAAGGTAAGTTTTTAGCCAAAAAAGGATTATGGGTTTCTGAATATAGAGTAGAATCAGGTTTAAATTGTGGTGGACACGCTTTTGCTACTAATGGGTTTTTAATGGGACCTATTTTAGATGAATTTAAAAACAATAGAGACTCGTTAATTAAAGAAGTTCATACGATATTGAACGATAGTCTAACGCAACAAGAACGGCCAACAGCAAAACAACCTCTTAAGCTATTAGTTACCGCTCAGGGAGGTGTTGGAACTGCTAAAGAACATAACTTTTTACTTACAAAATACAACTTAGATAGCATTGGTTGGGGAACCCCATTTTTATTAGTTCCTGAAGCTGTTAATGTGGATAACGAAACTTTCAAGAAACTATCAACTGCAACAGAAGATGACCTTTATTTAAGTAACATTTCACCTATTGGTGTTCCTTTTAATTCATTAAGAGGTAATACTAAAGATATTGAAAAAGAAGAAAAAATCGCTGCAGGAAAGCCTGGAAGCACATGCCCTAGCCAGTATTTAAAATTATATAACACAGAGTTTACAGACAGACCTATTTGTGTTGCTTCAAGACAATATCAAAAACTTAAAATTGAAGAACTTAACAAAAAAAACCTACCTGATGCTCAACATCAAAAAGAGTTTGAAAAAATAACTGTTAAATCTTGTATTTGTGCTGGATTGGTTATGACACCTTATATTGAGCATGACATGCTTAAATCTTCTGATGGAAAAGGTATATCTGTTTGTCCGGGACCTAACATGGCATATTTCTCTAAAAAATCTACTATAGCAGAAATGGTAAGCCATATTTATGGTAGAATTAACTTATTAAACGATACTTACCGTCCAAATCTTTTTGTGAAAGAACTGAGCATGTATGTTGATTATTTAAAAAGAGAAATCAACGAATCTATAGATGCTATTAACGAAAAGAAACAAAAATACTTTGAAGAATTTAAAGACAATCTTATTTCCGGTATTGAATACTACAAAGAAATAGTTGATGATATGAAAGAGGAATCTGATATCTACAAAGCTAAAATGGTAGAAGAACTGGAAAAGTATTACTACAAAGTTAACGACATTAGTCTTCCTGTTTATCAAGAAGTGACCGTTAAAGGGTAAGGAATTTTTAAACTTTTTACATAATAAAAAAACATCGCTGAATCAGCGATGTTTTTTTATATACCTATTTAAGACTAATTAGTTCTTAAATACTTTTTGAACATAATTAATAGTTTCATTTTCTACCTTCAAAAAGTAAATCCCTTTAGATTCATTCTCTAAATTCAACATCAACTTTGTTCCTGAAAATTTACCTTGAGCAACGGTTTTTCCATCAATACTCATTAAGGTATAATGTACTGATGAAACAGTAGATGAGAAATCAACAGTTATAATTCCATTAGTTGGATTTGGATAAACATTAACACTTGCTTTACTTAACTCATCAATTCCAACAACATTAACATTCTCACAAGCTGATGTGTCAACACAGTTTCCTACAGTAATTTCTACTGCATAATTTCCGGTAACTGTTGCTGTAAAACTTTGAGATGTTTCTCCATTAATTACTGCATTTCCATTATCACAATCTAACCATTGGTAAGACGCTCCTGTTTCATTTGCTGTAATGGTATTACCACTCACCGTTGTAGTATTATCTATTGCTGGACTAACAGTCAAGTTAATAGTTACAGTTGAATCACATCCATTTGGTCCAACATTCGTAAATACCTCAGTAGCTCCACTAACAGTTGTATTGTAGGTGGTTCCATTAACAACAATACTATCACCAAAACAAATTGTTTGATTAATAGTTCCTGTTAAAGCAGATAAAACAGTTAAGTTAATCGTTACTGTAGAGTCACAATTGTTTGGACCAACATTCGTAAACACCTCTGTTCCTGATGGGTTGCCCGCATTATATGTTGTTCCATTTACGACAACACTACCATTGTTACAGATAGTATTGGTAACAGAACCAGTTAAGGCAGGCAACACATTTACCGTTACATTGCCACAACTTCCAGGAGTTACGCAATTCCCTTCTCCTCTAATAAAGTAAGTAGTGCTTGGTCCAGTGGGTGTTACCACATAACTACTATTTGCCGTTGAATCTACAATAGTTCCTCCACAAGAGCTAGTATAGATATACCATTTACTAGCATCATTTAAATTACCAGTAATTGTTAATGTAGTGGTTGATCCATCACAAACGGTAGTTGGGTTAGTAGATACTGTAGGAACATCCGGGTTGTTACAAGAAGGCGCACATACATTAGCAACCCCAGGACTAGCTAAAACAGGAAAACCATTAATAGTAATATTAGCACTGGTAGTACATGCAGACCAATTTGACCCTATGTTGTTATCAGTATTTACATCACATAAAATTAAAGAAGCTCCTCCTCCATCTGGTTGACCGGCTGATGAACCTGATGGCCATGGGGCTACATCATCATAAAAAACCGAGTCAATAATTGTTCCTGCAGGGTTTTTAATCACTATACTTTCACCAGCATTACTAAGTCCACTTGTAAAAACACCATCTGCACTAAATCCATAAGTATTAAAAAATCCACTACTATCAATTGTAATAACATAATATGCACCTGCAGCTAAACTTACATTTGGGAATGTGTAAATTCCACCCGTACAAGTAAAATTAAGTAAATTAACCGCATTAGCTCCATTGTTATATATTTCTATAAACTCACTTGTATCAGTTCCTGATTCAGGTGGATTATACATAATTTCTGTTATTACTAAATCAGTAGGTGTATTAAGCATAAGCGTATCAGAACTACTACAATTAACTCTCCAACCAAAAAGCGTATCTTTTAATGTAACTGTATAAGGTTGTACAAGATTATAATTGTTGTTAGTATTAATAGCATTAACTTCCGGACTTCCATCACCAAAATCATACGTATAAGACAATTGAGTAGAAGCAATAAATGCAGCCTGATTGTACATTCTATCTTGTAATATCGGAGATGAATTATCAGTAAATGTTACATTTGTTGGAGCTGTATTAAAATATAGTGGATTAGCTGAAAAATCTGAAGTTAAATCATAAGAAACATGTGGTAATACTAACGGGTCAGCATCAAAAAGAACACCACCAATATTTACATTGTAAGAACGAGTCCATGTTCCAAATAAATCTACTCCAGCTAGCCATTCTTGTCCACCGTCTGCAGCAGTCCATGAATTACAAACCATTCCCATCCCGTTAGCAGAATAGTTTCCAACTACAATTACATAAGGTTGGTTCACTGTAACTGGAGAAGCAAAAGAAATACTTTTCTCTAATGCAGCTAATGAACCACCTCCAAATGTAGTATCTATTGTAATTGTTCCACTTGCCAATGCCGTTCCGGTAGGCATTGAATCAGTTCCTGCCAAATATAGCTCAACAGTAACATTTAATGTTGTACCACCAGTAGCATCTAGTTTATAAGCATAAAATGTCGCTCCATGAACAGTTATAGCTTGAGGCGCATTATAATATTGTGATAATGCTTGAGCAGAAGTTGCATTATTAATATTTAATGACTGTAAGCCTGTTGCTTTTGCAAGTGTATAATCAAGCGTATCATTATTACAAGTAGTAAGTCCTTTGTTAATTACATTGCTTTGCTTACTACCTGTCCCAAAAGAAATTGTTCTATTATCTTGTTGTAGTTGTGCTTGGGTACTTATAAACATACCCACACAAAATAAAGAAAGTATTAGTTTTTTCATAGTATTATCATTTTTAAATTTCTGCATAGTTAACTATTAAATTTCATCTAATCAAATTTAAATTGCTAAGTAATGATTAAGGTTAAGTTAAATTACCACATTTACAATTTTCTTTGGTACTACTATTATTTTTTTGGGAGCTTTACCTTCCAAGTATTTTTGAGATTGTTCGTTTGCCAATACTTCTTTCTCAATGTCTTCTTTACTCATATCCGCAGGTAATTCTAACATAAAACGCATTTTTCCATTAAAAGAAACCGGATATTTATGATTGCTTTCTACCAAATAAGCATCATTATGCTTAGGAAAAACAGCATAAGTAATGCTTTCGGCATTACCCAATTTTGCCCACAATTCCTCTGCAATGTGCGGAGCATAAGGTGCTAAAATAATCAATAGTGGTTCTAAAACCTCACGTTTGTTGCATTTTAAAGCAGTTAGTTCGTTTACACATATCATAAAAGCAGAAACTGGCGTATTAAACGAAAAACGCTCAATATCTTCTTTTACTTTTTTAATGGTTTTGTGTAAACTTTTAAGCTCTTCATTAGTAGGTGTTTCATCCGAAACATTGAACCCATTATCATCATGATACAAACGCCATAGTTTTTTTAAAAAGCCATGCACCCCCGTAATTCCTTGCGTATCCCAAGGCTTGTGTTGCTCTAATGGTCCTAAAAACATTTCGTAACAACGTAAAGTGTCTGCTCCAAAAACCTTTACTAAATCATCTGGCGTTTGTACATTGAATTTAGATTTGGACATTTTATCTATTTCTCTTTTACAGATAAAGTCACTATTATCGTTAGGAAAGAAAATAGCGTTTTTATGTCCTTCTCTCCAATTTTTAAATTGCTCTTTATCTAATTTGTCTCCATCTAAATAGTTAATATCTACATTAACAAGTGATGATGAATAGTTAAGTTGAAATACATCATCTTCATCAAATTCAGTGAAATAATCAATAACTTTATCTTCTTGTTTTTTTTTAATAAAATCATAAAGTTTTTTGGCATTAGGAGTTAGTTCATTAACCTTAAACTTTTTATCAATCTCTTTCAGTTCACTTGAATAATTAGCAGAAACATATATTATATAATCTTCTTGTCGTCTATTTGTGGTATCTGGAATTATTCTATAAACCAACGCACTATTCCCCTGAATCATTCCTTGGTTAATCATTTTTTGAAAAGGTTCATCAAAAGGGATGTAGCCTAAATCGTGTAAAAACTTCGTCCAAAAACGAGCATACAATAAATGTCCGGTAGCATGCTCTGCTCCACCAATGTATAAATCTACATTTTGCCAGTAATCTACTTTTTCTTTGGCAACAAACTCATTGTCGTTGGTTGGATCCATATAGCGTAAAAAGTACCAACTGCTTCCTGCCCAACCCGGCATGGTGTTATATTCCATTCGCTCTCCGGGGCAAGCTACATTCCAATCTTCTTTTTTAGCACGAGCCAAAGGTGGTTGTCCATCTTCGGTAGGCAAATACTTATCTACTTCCGGCAATACCACAGGCAAATCCTTATCATCAATTAAATAAGGTATTTCGTTTTTGTAATACACTGGAAATGGTTCTCCCCAATAACGCTGACGAGAAAATACGGCATCTCTTAATCTGTATTGCGTTTTGCCTTTGCCTATACCTCTTTTTTCAATTTCGGCAACGGCTTTTTTTATGGCATCTTTTGCAGGTAAATCATTCAAGAAATCTGAATTAGCAATAACAGCATCTTTCTCGGCATAAGCCCCTTCCGAAATGTCTTTGTCTTTAAAAATGTTTTTAATTTCTATTCCAAAATGAGTAGCAAAATCCCAATCGCGCTGGTCGCCACAAGGCACCGCCATTACGGCTCCCGTTCCGTAACTTGCCAGCACATAATCACCTATCCAAATTTGCACTTTATCTCCCGTAAAAGGATGAATAGCATACGCTCCCGTAAATGCACCCGTAATATTTTTAATATCTGACTGTCGGTCTCTTTCCGATTTTAATGAAGCAGCTTTTTGGTAGGCTTCCACCTCAGCTTTTTGCTCAGCAGTAGTAATTTTATTTACCAACGGATGTTCCGGTGCTAATACCATGAACGACACACCAAAAATAGTATCTGGGCGAGTGGTGAAAACCTCTATATCCCATCCTAAATCCTTCCCTGAGGGAAGGACTTTAGGTTCGTCTTTTATTGAAGGACGTTGTGCTAAAATTGTACTTATTTTAGTTAACACATTATCAATATCTGCTAATACTTCTTCATTTTTAAACCTTAATACTTCATATCCTAACTCATTCAATCTTTCTGTTCTTAACGCATCAGCTTCTTGTTGAAAATCATGAATTTCACCATCTACTTCAATTATTAATTTTTTGTCTAAACAAACAAAATCTGCAATAAAAGAATCAATAGGATGTTGCCTTCTAAATTTTACACCCAATTTTTTCCCTTTTAATTGTAACCACAAAACTGATTCTGCTTCTGTAGGATTAGAACGCATTTCTTTAGCATTATCTAAAAGCAAGTGTCCAATAGCTGCATCTCCAGTTAAATAGTTCGCAGAGACTGCTCCCTCTCCTTTGGAGAGGGCTGGGGAGAGGACTTTAAACTTCACTGACGCTCCAACACTTTTTCCAATCCAGTTTCTTTGTACATCTTTAATCGACTCTGACCAATCCAAGCCTTCTAAACCAGAAAGTAAACGCTCGGCATAAGCAGTAATTCGCATGCTCCACTGACGCATTAGTTTTTGTTCAACAGGATGTCCGCCACGCTCAGAAACACCGTCTTTAATTTCATCATTGGCTAATACGGTTCCCAAAGCGGGACACCAGTTTACCCACGTATCCGATAAAAAAGCAATGCGATAATTCAATAACATTTTTTGCTGCTCTTCTTCGCTCCATCTGTTCCAATCTTCCGCTGAAAAATGTTCTACATCAGCACTTTCTGCATTTACATTTGTGTTTCCGTTAGTTTTAAATTGTTCTATTAAGGTATCTATTTGTTCTGCTTTGTCAGTATCTTTATTGTACCAAGAATTAAATAATTGCTTAAAGATCCATTGAGTCCATTTGTAATACGATGGGTCGGAAGTTCTTACTTCTCTGTCCCAATCGAATGAAAAACCTATTTTATCTAATTGATTTCTGTAGCCTGGAATTACATTTCCTTGTTTGTCAACGCCACCTTCAATGTTTACCTTGGTAGTAACCGCAGGATGCTGACCGGTTTGTATAGCATATTGTTCAGCGGGTAATCCAAACGAATCGTAACCCATTGGATGCAATACATTATACCCCTGCAAACGTTTATAACGAGCAAAAATATCAGAAGCAATGTAACCCAGTGGATGGCCAACATGCAACCCTGCTCCCGAAGGGTAAGGAAACATGTCTAACACATAGTATTTTGGTTTTACACTGTTATCTTTTGCCGCATAAGTTTTGTTTTCTTCCCAATACTTTTGCCATTTCTTTTCAATCTCGTTAAATTGATATTGCATCGTTAATAAGTCTTTAAATGAGGTGCGA
>Ga0209344_10003695_pt1 | contig 14779 bp, 14 predicted proteins | sample Cruoilmetagenom6_FD_187293 | JGI IMG/M metagenome (GOLD analysis project Ga0209344, IMG submission 187293) | Oil polluted marine microbial communities from Coal Oil Point, Santa Barbara, California, USA - Santa Barbara Oil Seep Sample 6 (SPAdes)... | ecosystem: Environmental > Aquatic > Marine...
GCCGGTAAGATTGAAGCGGCTGCCAGTGCCTTTGAAGAGCGCACCCCGGTGGATGACCGGCTTTATTTCTTTGTGCTAGAGGATGAAGTCAGCGGCGAGTTGGCGGGCTGCTGCGCCATTGAGGGGCAGGTTGGCCGTGAAGTGCCGTTCTACAACTACCGGCTAGGCACTTTGGCCCACTCCTCGGTTCAGCTGGATCTGCACCGCACCATTGATACGCTGTTTTTAAGCTCCGACCATACCGGTGATGCCGAGGTGTGCTCGTTGTTTCTGCGCCCCGAGTATCGCGGTGAAGCCAATCGCCACTTGCGCAACGGCGCGCTGCTCTCCAAAGCACGCTGGCTGTTTATTGCCCAGTTTCGCGACCGTTTCCCCGACAAAGTATTAGCGGAAATGCGCGGTGTGTTCGACGAGAACAACACCAGTCCTTTCTGGGAGAGCCTGGGCAAACACTTCTTCCCTATGGATTTCAGCGAAGCTGACCGCCTAACCGGCTTGGGGCAGAAGAGCTTTATTGGCGAGCTGATGCCCAAATTTCCCATTTACACCACCTTTATGGCCGAAGAGGCGCGGGCCTGTATTGGTCAGGTGCATCGCCACACCCGCCCGGCGCTGGAGATGCTTAAGAAAGAGGGGCTGCGCTGGGAAGGCTATATCGATATTTTCGACGGTGGCCCGACGGTGGAGGCGTACATTGATGACGTCCGCGCCATTCGCAACTCACGGCTTTGCCAGGTGGAAGTATCTGCCGGGGCAAGCGAAGAGAGCGTCAGCCGCTGGCTGGCCGCCACCACCCAGATGCTGAACTTCACCGCCAGTTGGGTAGGCCGCGGGCCAGCTGATGACAACACCATCGTGCTAAGCGAACAAGAAGCGAAGCGCTTAGGCGTTGCCACCGGCGATACCCTAAGGCTACTCGAGACCTAAGGAGCCTCTGATTAATGTGATGAGCGCAGGTCAGACAAGGCAAAAATCAACGAAAAAGCGGAGTTTACGGGGTGTAAATGAGCATTTTAAGGCGATTTTTAACGCAGTATGGCCAAGCGCAATAGTTAATCAGAGGTTTCCTAGGCGACGTTTACAGGAGAGTTTTTATGCACGCCCAACAGCAGCAACTGATCAATGGCGCCTGGGTCGTAGGCGACGCAGAGTCGTTGAGCAAGCACGACCCCGTTTCTGGCAAGTCGCTATGGCAAGCAGCGACGGCTAGCTCAGAACAGGTCACGGCCGCTGTGAAAGCCGCCCGCGGTGCCTTCCCCGGTTGGGCGCGCACACCTTTTGCCGAGCGCCAGGCGCTTGTCGAGCGTTTTGCCGAGGTGCTGAAAGCACGTGGTGAAGACCTGGCCGTGGCGATTGCTTCAGAGACCGGCAAGCCGCTCTGGGAGGCGCGCACCGAAGCGGGCGCCATGGTAGGTAAGGTGGCGCTGTCGGTTAAGGCGTATAACGAGCGCACCGGTGAACGGGAAAAAGTGGTGGGCAGTGCAAATGCGGTGCTGCGCCATCGTCCTCATGGTGTGATGGCGGTGTTTGGCCCTTATAACTTCCCCGGCCACCTGCCCAACGGCCATATGGTGCCTGCGCTATTGGCGGGTAACTGTGTGGTCTTCAAGCCCAGCGACCAAACCCCGCTTACCGCGGATTTGACCCTCCAGTGCTGGCTAGAGGCCGGGCTTCCAGCAGGCGTCATTAACCTGGTGCAAGGTGGTGTGCCGGTAGGCCAGGCGCTGGCAGGAAACCCTGATATTGATGGCCTGCTGTTTACCGGTAGCGCCAAAGTGGGTGGCATGCTGCACCAGCAGTTTGCCGGGCAGTTGGATAAAATTCTGGCGCTGGAACTGGGCGGCAATAACCCGTTAGTGGTGAAAGATGTCGACGACGAGCGTGCCGCGGTATTGGCCATTCTGCAGTCGGCGTATCTCTCCGGCGGTCAGCGCTGCACCTGCGCGCGCCGCTTAATGGTGCCGGAGGGCGCAGTAGGCGATCGCTTGATCGATGCGCTTTCAGAGGCGATCGCTAAGCTACACGTGGCGGGGCAGTTCGAAGAAAATCCTGCGCCGTTCTATGGCGGTTTGGTCAGCGTAGCGGCGGCAGACGGCCTGCTCAAGGCTCAAGAGGAGCTGGAGGCCATGGGCGGTACGGTGATCAACCGTATGAAGCGCCTGGAAGAGAATACCAGCCTGTTAAGTCCCGCGCTGATTGATGTGACCGGTCTTGACGTGCCGGACGAGGAGCACTTCGGGCCGCTATTGAAAATCCACCGCTATCGCGATTGGGATGAAGCGCTACAGCTTGCCAATAACACCCGTTATGGGCTTTCTGCTGGGCTAATTGGCGGCGATCGAGCCGATTGGGATGACTTCCTGCTGCGTATTCGCGCCGGGATCGTCAACTGGAACCGCCAAACCACCGGCGCATCCGGCGATGCACCTTTTGGCGGCGTGGGTGACAGCGGCAACCACCGCCCCAGCGCTTTTTATGCGGCAGACTACTGCGCTTACCCGGTGGCCTCCATGGAAGCTGACAGCCTGGAGATGCCCGAGACACTGCCGCCGGGAGTCAGCCTGTGAGTACCGCCGACATCAGCAGCGTCAGGGAAGTCAATTTTGACGGCCTAGTCGGCCCAACCCACAACTACTCTGGGTTGGCCGTGGGCAATGTCGCATCCATGAGTCACGGCGGTCTGGTCTCCAACCCCAAAGAGGGCGCGCTGCAGGGGCTGCTGAAGATGAAGTCGCTGATGGACGCGGGTTATGCCCAGGGCGTGCTGCCGCCCCAACAGCGCCCGGATATTGGCGCACTGCGCGATTTAGGTTTTGGCGGTAGCAACAGTGAGGTATTGGCCCGCGCCGCTCTTGAAGCCCCGCAGTTGCTGCGAGCGGTATGTTCGGCCTCCAGTATGTGGACGGCTAATGCGGGCACCATTACCCCCAGCATTGATGCACCCGATAGCCGGGTACACTTCACTCCAGCGAATCTGCAATCCAGCTTTCACCGCTACCTGGAGCCGCAAACCACTGGCCGCGTGCTGCAGGCGATCTTCCGCGACGAACAGCTCTTCGCCCACCACCCAGTGCTGCCCGCCACCCCAGCCTTTTCCGATGAGGGTGCGGCCAATCACACCCGTTTGTGTGGTGAGCACGGCGAGCCGGGCGTTCACCTGTTCGTATATGGCCGCCAGACGTTTGGTGACGTGCGTAGCGGCGAGCGCGAACCCAAGCGCTACCCCGCCCGGCAAACCCTGGAAGCCAGCCAGGCGGTAGCTCGCCAGCACGGGCTTACGCAAGCGCAAACGGTGTTCGCCCAGCAGCACCCGGACGCCATCGATGCAGGCGTCTTCCATAACGACGTGATTGCAGTGGGCAACGGCCCTGTGCTGCTCTACCACGAGATGGCGTTTCTGGATGAAGAAGGCACGCTCGATGAGCTGCGCGCCAAAATGGCCAGCCCGCTGATTCCCGTGCGCGTGCCCTTGGAAGCGGTAAGCATGGAGGATGCGGTAGCCTCGTATCTCTTTAATTCGCAGCTGCTCTCCAACCCGGATGGCACCATGACGCTGGTAGTACCTGGCGAATGCCAGGAGCGCGAAGCAGTATGGAACACCATCCAAAATCACCTGCTAGCAGGCAATAACCCCATCAGCGAAGTGGTCGTCAAAGACGTTAAGCAGAGCATGCGCAACGGCGGCGGCCCCGCTTGCCTGCGCCTGCGCGTGGTGCTAACGGAGGCCGAACGTGCAGCGCTCTCTGGCCGCGTGTTGCTTAACGATGCGCTATATGAAGATTTAACTGCCTGGGTCAACCGCCACTACCGCGACCGCCTCGCTCCGGATGATTTGGCTGACCCACAGCTGGCGGAAGAGTCACTTGCCGCACTGGATGAGCTAACGCAGTTGTTAAAGATCGGGCCTGTTTACCCGTTTCAGTTGGGGTAGGGTATAAGTTAAGCAGTAAAATAAAACGCCAAGGCAATGCCTTGGCGTTTTGCATTGATTGGAGGGCGGTGATTTGAGAAAAGTATTAATGAGCGCCTGTCTCTTGGGTAAAAAGGTTCGCTATGATGGTGGCGCCCTTTCCGTGGATGATCAGATCGTTGAGCAGTGGCGTTCTGAAGGCCGAATCGTTTCTGTCTGTCCCGAAGTTGAGGCGGGGATGAGTATTCCCAGGCCGCCCGCGGAGATTTTCCAAGGCAGTGGTAAGGGCGTTTTAAACGGTGAGATGGATGTTATTGAAAAAGACGGTGGCAAGGTGACCAATGAATTTATAGCAGGTGCCTCTATCGCTTTGAATTTATGCCATAAATTCGATATCGATATCGCAGTGCTTGCTGAGTTCAGTCCTTCATGTGGAAGCTCCGCTATATATGATGGCAGTTTCTCTGGCAAACGAATACCGGGTATGGGAGTGACAGCCGCACTGCTCCGGGAACATGGTGTGCACGTATTTAGTCAGTATGAAATAGCCCAAGCTAACACTGCACTTCTTGCTACAAGTTCTTGAAAGCAGCACAAGGGTTTGAGATATGACGCCTATTATTCGGTCTACTAACGACAAGGCGTTCGCGGAAAATATCATTATTCTGAATATGTCAGCCTACTACGAACAGTTGGATATGCGCTGGGATACAGCCCTGTTTGATAAACAGTGGAATGAGTTAGACAGTTACGAATTAGTGATTAACGCTAGCCCAGTAGGGTTGTTATGCATAAATCACGATGAAACCGCTTACTATATTCGAGAACTACAAATTGATCAGAAGTGGCAGCGTCAAGGTTTAGGTACAGCGGCAATCCGCTACACGGAGGAAATTGCCCAGCAGGCGGGTATCCACTTACTTCGGCTGCGTGTGTTTTGTATCAACCCAGCAATAGCGCTGTACGAGCGTATGGGGTTTCGCGTGCGTAAAACCGAGGGCGGGACTCACTATATGGAGAAAAGGATTGATTAGCTGCTCAAACTGAATCGTGTTGTACTCCCTGATGCCTTACTCCTTTACTGTCGCAATGATGTCTGTCATATCGGTCACTTCTAAACCATCCTCCCGTATTAGTTTCGTTTCAATACGCAGTCCATCCCTCGTTTGTAGCTGAAGGCGAAGCGGTGTATTGCCAGGTTCTAAGTGCTCTCCGCCCCACTCGCGAAGGGCGATAACCACGGGGAAGAGTGCGTGGCCTTTCGCTGTTAGCGCATAGCCTTTGCGGGCTCGTTGTCCTGAATCACGGTATTGGTAGCGCTCTAAAATACCTTCTTGAACCAATCTGGCAAGCCGGTTGGACAAAACTGAGCGAGTAATACCCAGGTCTTCTCTGATTTGGTCGAAGCGCTCAGCACCACATATCACTTCTCGCAGAATCAGCAGCGACCACATATCTCCCACAGCCCGGATCGCCTTGGCAAGCGAGCATTCTGAGACGGGAACACGTGTGTGAGAAGTGTGTGTTTCGGTGTGGTTTTTCATATTCCAATGATAGCAAAGTTTGAAAACAGAACTAAGCGCGACTAATCTGAGTCTTTATTAAAGACTCAGGTGGCCGATATGACACAATCTGACTTTCTCCACGAGCGCGATCCTACAGCACTCACAACTGACCTTCGTACACTCGCTGCGCTGGCCTTGGTGCCGGCAATTGGCCTAGGTATTGCACGATTTTCCTACGCATTACTTCTACCCTCTATGAGCTCAAGTCTTGGATGGAGCTATGCCGATGCAGGCTGGATGACCTCGGTAAACGCAGCAGGGTATTTTATTGCCGCGCTGATTTCGGCCCGTTTTATTGGCGTTGTTGGGGCCAATCGCGTCATGCGTACGGGGATCTTCGCATGCGTGATCGCTTTGATCATGATGGGGGTGTTTCGCCACACTGCATTGCTCAACATCTCCTGGTTTTTGGCTGGACTAGGCGGCGCTAGCGCGTTTGTTGCTGGTGGGGTTATTGCCGCTCAAGTGTCCCAGCGTCATCCGGTACGAGCGTCGTTGCTACTCGGTATCTTCTATGCGGGCCCAGGTCTAGGCATTGTGCTTTCGGGGGTTGGCGTGCCCTGGGTTTTGAGCCACTGGGGCGCGACGGCATGGCCTACTGCTTGGTTAGCTTTGGCAGGCATATCAGTGGTGCTCGCACTTGGTGTCGTATGGGGTGTCCGTGTTATACCGCAACGCCGAGCCCAGACACATGCGTCGGCGCCACTAGGTTCCATGCGGTGGATGCTGACGGGCTATGGCTTTTTCGGGGCAGGATATATTACTTACATGACGTTCATGATCGCCTGGATACAGTCCCACGGAGAGAGTGCCGCGTTTCAATCGCTATTCTGGGTCGTGCTGGGCTTGGCTGTGACTGTCTTTCCTTGGCTTTGGGCTGGTGTGCTGCAAAAACAGCGCCACGGCCGTGCATTTGCGATGCTTAATGGATTGACCCTGATTGGCGCTGCACTGCCGCTTGTATCAAGTACTTGGCCTGTTTTACTGGCGTCGGCTGCGGTTTTCGGTTGTGTCTTTTTTGGTGTTGTGGCTTCTACGACAGCTTTTGTGCGGAGAAATTGTGATGCTTCGTCTTTGGCGTCGGGTATTGGTGCGATGACGGTCGCGTTTAGTATTGGCCAGACATTGGGGCCAACGTTAAGCGGTTGGTTGAATGATCTAACCGGGGGGCTATCGGTCGGGTTATTAACGTCAGCCGCCTTTTTAATCGCCGCAGCGTTAATCGGTTTGTTGCAAAAAGATTTCGGGGCAGGGCTGTCAGCACAATGAATATCAGGTATGGCTGGCTATCTGCTTACACCATGCCAACGGCGCCCATACCGCCATGTTCGTTTAAGTCGCTCTTGGGTTAATTAGTTAAGTTGTTTGGCTTTGCCAATGTTGAGCAGGGCAATGCCGGCGCCAATTAATAGGGTGCCAAGCAGTAAGCCTTCGGGAGCGGTTTCTCCTTGCAACAATATGGCGACCGGAACGCCCACCACGGCGCCGACGGAACCCAGTAGGCTCAGAAATACCGGGCCGCCGCTTTTCTGTAGCAGGAAGAGCAGTAAGAACTGGCCTGCGAAGACCATCGCCTGGAGTGCAATCAGCAAGAACGGCAGGGGACGTTCTGTCGGAACGCTCAGTGAGAAGCCAGGCAGAAACCCCACGCTGAGGAGAATGATGGCCGCGGCGATAAGCATCCCCGGCGCCAATGCATCGCTGGATACGCCTTCTGGCCAGCGTAAGGTTCGGTAGAGGTTGCCGATAGCCAGCAGAACGGGACCGATTAAAGCGAGGAGAATCCAGAGGTAATTGGCATCCGGCGCAGAAAGCTTATGGAAGGCCAGGGTGACGGCCCCCGCGAGGGCTGATATAACCCCCGCCGCACGCAACACCTGAAACCGCTCCATTTTTAACGCTAATGCGCCGATGTAGGTGAGTAGCGGTGGCAGAGTGATGATTAATGCCACGAACCCCGCACCCACATGGGGGATAGCTGAGAAAAAAAGCAGATTGGCACCCGCTACGCCCAGCAGACCTGAAATAGCGTAATACTCAACGGTACGGACGTTAACCGGCGGCAGACTGCCGCGGAAGGCCGCAAGTACTAACAGAATAAGCGCCGCCCCTGAAATTGACCAAAACAGAAAAGCGAGCGCCGGTAGCTGAATATCACCGGCTAGTTTCGCCAAATTAGTCGATAGGCCCAGCAAGGCACCACCGGATAACAGGTACACCAGTGGGGCAAGCCAAGCTCTTTTGCGTGAGTGTGCACGGGTAGTGCTTAATGATGTCATTCGCGTAGTTCTCATTGGTACCGTTTCGAAAGTGTCTTGACATCAAGATATGTGTGATTAATCTTGACGTCAAGCTAATTAGGCGCAAAATACGCTCATGGATCATGTAGACAACATTCTCAAACAGTGGCGGCAGGAGCGGCCTGACCTCGATGTAGCGCCGATGGCTACCATCGGGCGGGTCAAACGGCTTAACCACGCTTTAATACGCGCAATGGAGAAGACCTGGGCGAAATACGGCCTGACGGATGCCAGTTTTGATGTTCTGGCGACCCTTCGCAGAGAGGGGGAACCCTACGCGCTATCGCCGGGCGATTTGATGGCCTCCACGATGGTGACGTCGGGCACCATGACCCACCGTATCAACCAGCTGGAAAAGGCGGGTTTGATTGAGCGGGTTAAAAACCCCGACGATGGTCGTGGTTTTTTAATCTCTCTTTCCCAGCGTGGGTTTGATTTGATCGACGAAGCCGTGGCCGCTCATGTGGAAACCCAGGCGCAGCTGGTGAGCGGCCTAACTGAAGAGCAACGAGCGCAACTCGATGAGCTGCTTAAGCAGTTCTTGGCGGGGTTTGAGCAGGAGTAAGGCGCCGAGCGCTTCTATCTCTATACCCCGGATCAGCAGGCGCTCTATCGGCATTTAGGTTGGCAAGATGTAGAAAGCCTCGGGTACCGGGGCGAAACCGTCACGGTGATGTCATAGCAGTTGGGCCAGTGATTAACAGAAAACCCGCTAGAGGCGGCGTCGCGTGATGAAGACGCCGAGAATTTAACGGTTTGACGTGGCACAGAGACGCTCATGCTGGAGGCGAAAACGCTATTGGCACGGCCCTTCACTGGGTGAGTCAACCGACCACTTCCGTATGAAGTAGCCAGCGACTTCCCAATGACCATTATTACTCCTTTTTGTCGTTATAGTCTCGACGACTTGCTGGTGATTTTCAAAATGCGTGTCGTATTTAATGACCACGTAGTCACCTTTGGGTACGTTGGGCAATGATTGCGTCACGGTGGCGGTACAGAACTTACGGGTCACCACCTCACCAAGCTCTCCGCGAACCCCAGCCAGCTTATCCTCCCAGACTTGTTGACTGACGGCGTTGCGAAATAAAGGCGCAGCGGCCTGCCAGCTCTGTGGATAATGGCCTGCATCAATGATCGCCAGCCAGTCTTGTGCAGTGGTGCGGGCTGGGGCTATCGGCCCACTCTCATCAGCGTGTAGTGGAATGGTTAAGAGCATGGCCATTATCAGCAGCAGTAAGCGAAAGCTTTTCACGTCAATGCCTCCTCTTGTTGATTGCTGAAATTCTGCCGCCCCCGGGGTACCCCAAGGGCGGCGGTGATGCGTTTAGCTGCCTGTGAGATGGGCGACAGATCGACCCAGATAATCTTTCATATCTTCGTTCATCCAAGTGCCGGCCTTTAGCGCCGGTTCATGCTCATTGGCTTGGCGAATCTTATTGTGTGTAGCCGGATCGTTACCGGCAAAGCGTTGCAGCAATGCTAGCCACTCCTTAGCTACAGCTTGCGCATTGGTTTCATGAGGCTGAGTACCCTCTTCCATTAATTGTTTCAGTTGGGATAACAGTGATGGCCATTCGTGCATGCACTGAGGGTAATGTTCCCGCATGACCTCGAACTCTTCCGTTGTTAAATATTCCCGGTAGATCGACAGTTTAGATTCAGCGAAGGCTTGCATAACATAGTCTGACACCCTTTTTGCGATGCCCAGTTGCTCTTGTGCGTCGGGCTCGCTGCTATGCATGGTGTTCAGCTTGTCTAGCAATGTCGGGTCACCAGCCGTATCGCGTTCGAGTTTCGCCATCCATCGGATTGCTAAATCCTGTGCGAAAACTGAAGAGGGAGGCGCGTTATGCCGTAGTAGCGCTTCGGCTTCCTGTACCAGGGCTTGCCATTCCGTCTGGTGAGCAGGCGTTGCCTGGAAAAGAGGTAATCGATCGAGTTCTTCAGGGGTGAAGTAACGGTCGTACATGGTCATTAGCTCCAGTGTTTTCAGCCAATCACCCGCCTCTGGCTCTGTTCCGCTAGTGAATTGATGATGCAAGTTCATGAGGCGGTCGCGCAGATGCGTTTTTTGTGCAATCTGTCGATCAAGCAAGTGTATTTGCTCCTCGATAACGGTCGTCAGTGGTGGCGATGGCTGGTCGAGTAGGGTGCCGATCTCGGTCAACGACATACCCAGGGTACGCAATGCCTGAATATGGTACAGGCGGGCAATATCCTGGCGCCGGTAAAGTCGATAACCGGCTTCCGAACGTTTCGAGGGTTTGAGCAAACCAATGTCGTCGTAATGGTGCAGTGTTCTGACAGTTAAACCCGTTTGATTTGCGAGCTCACCAATGCGTAACAACATGGGGTATCTCCTCTCCTCAATAACGTTGTTGAAGTCTAGAGGCTCACGTTGCGTTAGGGTCAAGGGAGAGGTGTGTCGATGCTTTCAGTGACACTTCAGTAAGTAAATTGGTGAGCAAGATTGAGCGGGATGATGTCGAGGTTTTGGGCGAAGACGTAACATTCTTACAATCGCTGGTCCGGCTAAAATTCGGCAAGTGCGGCGCCTTCAACCTCTAACCCGTTCAAATAATGGGGTTTCACTGTTAAGTTTTACAGAAGATTACGCTGGTGCTGCTGAAACCTACCTTTCTCAACGTGGTTTCGATTCAATTGAAGAGGCTGTTGCCGCCCATGTGGAAACCCAGGCGCAGCTGGTGAGCGGCCTAACTGAAGAGCAACGAGCGCAACTCGATGAGCTGCTTAAGCAGTTCTTGGCGGGATTGGAGCAGGAGTGAGGTGTGCTGTGGCGGCAACTTAGCCACTATTTAAAAGCTAACGCACAGCTGTCGCTCCATCTAGCTTAAATGCCTGAAGACGTTGGTATGGCTGATACCCAGCGCTCGGCTGGCGCCGGATAGCAAACCCGCCTCGGCAATCGCTAGCACAATTTGCAGGTCGTCCCACCTTATTTGCTGTTCATTCATGCAAACTGAGTTGTCATTTTTCGCGAATGTTTGAGCGTATTTGAACAGGTTAGCCTGTGGTTGAACCAACCAACAGGAGGCGCAGCATGAATGTATTGATCGTTTTGGCTCATCCTGAACGCAAGTCGTTTAATGGCGGCCTAGTGGATGTGGCAGTAAAACGGCTGGTGGACACAGGCCATACAGTTGAGGTGGATGATCTCTATGCTGAACAGTTTGATCCGGTGGAGCGCGCCGAGCACTATCCGCATCAAGCTGTTGATGTGGAATACTTTTATCCCCTCAATGAACAACGGGCTCACTACCAACAAAACGCATTACCGCAGGATGTTGAGCGGGAGTTGGCACGGCTGGAGTGGGCTGACTTGGTGATCTTCCAGTTTCCATTATGGTGGCACGCCCAGCCCGCCATTTTGAAAGGCTGGTTTGATCGGGTGCTGGTGTATGGCGGGCGCTATACAAGCCGCATGCGTTACGATCATGGCTACTATCGCGGAAAGCAGGCAATGCTGTCAGTCACCACGGGCTCGCCAGAGAAGGCGTTTCAGCCCTTTGGTCGCGCTGGCAATATGGTGCACTGGCTGTGGCCCATGCACGCATCGTTGTACTACGTTGGCTTTGACGTGCTGGCGCCTCAGGTAAGCTACGGCATTCAGGGCGGCGGTATTCGCTATCAGGAGGAGGCTGACACCATTGGCCACCTAGAGACCTGCAAAGCGGCCTGGGTCTCTCGTCTGAGGAACTTGGATAGTGAACTATCCATCCCCTTTAGCGGATGGGATGACTGGGACGATGACGGCGTTTTACACCAAACCAACCCGCTGAGATGGCGGCTAGGCTGAGCTCGTGTAGACTCTTCATTGTTCCTAAAATCGATCAGCAAAAGGCCAAATCCGCGCCATGAACACTTCGAACCACCGTTTTTCCGATGCTGAGCGGCGTGGCCTTTACCGCGCCATACACGAGCGGCGTGATGTGCGTTCGCAGTTTTTGTCGGATCAGATTCCGGCAGACGTGCTGACCCGCCTTTTGGAAGCAGCGCATCATGCGCCTTCTGTGGGATTTATGCAGCCCTGGGATTTCATCGTGATTGAAAGTCGTAGCGTCAGGGAAACGGTGTTGGCGATGTTCGAGCATGAGAACCAGAAGGCCGCCGAGCGCTTTGAAGGCGAACGTAAAGAGCATTACCGCAGCCTTAAACTGCAAGGTATTATGGAGAGCCCACTTAATCTCTGTATTACCTGTGACCGAAGCCGGGGCGGCCCCCATGTGCTGGGGCGTAACAGCATTGTGGATACCGATCTTTTCAGCACTTGTCTCGCGGTGCAAAATCTCTGGTTGGCTGCGCGGGTAGAAGGTATTGGCGTTGGTTGGGTAAGTATTCTTGACCAAGAGCAGCTAAGCACGGCGTTGAATTTGCCTGAGCACGTTTATCCGCTGGCGTATCTCTGTCTTGGCTACGTGAGTGATTTTTTAGACCAGCCAGAACTTGAAGCCAAAGGCTGGCGTTCCCGCCTGCCATTAAGTGAACTGGTACATGGCGATCAGTGGGGGCAGGCGTTAGTCAGTGGCTTGTGAGGAAGTTTTTATAAGGGTTTCCAGCCCGCTGTGCCCTGGTCATCTACTCTTTGCTTGCGGTGCTGGTTCTTGTCTTCGTACATGCGCTCGTCCGCCAGCGCAAAAACCTGTTGGGCAGGCGCTTCGCTGGAGCTGGCGCATCCCAAACTCAAATGAAGCGCCAGTTCTTCACGTTCACCGTTAGCGGTGTCGATAATGCAACGTTGTTCAGGCAAATTTTCTCTGATCAAGTTTGCGATACGCTTAGCTGCCGTCAGATCGGCAGAGGGAAACAGAATGATGAATTCATCGCCACCGCAGCGTGCAAGTATGTCGCTGTCCCTGCAGTGAAGTTGTAGGTACTTGGCAACGCTAGAAATCAGTTGATCGCCTGCGACGTGTCCATAATGGTCGTTCACTTCCTTGAGCCTGTCGACATCCATCATCAACAAAGCAAAATCCAGGCTCGGTGTTTGCGCCTTCCACTGAATGCTCATTTGCAGTGCGGCTTCCAAGAAGCCCCGGTTATAAAGCCCGGTTAGTCCGTCACGCTCAGCCGTTTTTTTCAGTTCCAGATGTAGCAATTTATTTTCTGTTGCGGCAGCCAGTTGGTCGGCAAAGAGGGAGAGTATTTGCTCCAAGCCGTCTTCTCGGCTGGGAGCTTTCATGATCAGCCAGCCTTCGTACAAGCTTAGGCGATCCTCCATAGACATAACATATAGATTCTCGCCTTCGACTGTTTGTGGCAGTGTGCCCGGCTGTACTCTTTGCCTATGAACGCTGGCCAATAGATGCTTTAGACGCTGTTCATCCTTTGGGCTTAGTCCCGCAACAGCTGCGTAGCGTGTCACTTCAGAACGTTGCCTTTCTTGTACAAAAACAGCAAAACCGTAGTCGGGGAAATGGGAGTGTAGGTGGTTTAAGGAGTCATCCAGCAGGGTATGGATATTGGTTGCACGATTTGCCACCGTCCCGAGATCAAACAGGGCGTGAAAGACTCGGTTCTGAAACTTTATCTCGCCAATGCTACGTCCAATCTGACGATTCTGAGTGTACGTTACGCGGCCGATGGTTAGAAAATAGACGACCGCTCCCGCCCATTGGTAAATGTCTAAAGTGTTGCTTACATAGGGTCGAAAATTGAAGCCTGTTAGGGCGCTTCCTATCAAGGCTGCGGTAGTGAAAAGTACGGCTGCAACTAACATCTTGCGTACTCCGCCGACCACTAAATTGTTCATCAAGCAGGCAAGCCCAATGGTGATCGTGGCTAAAATGTAAAAATCCAGCACGCTGCACCAAAAACCAAATAGCAGGCTGTCATAGAGGAGATTTCTGAACTCGGCACGCTTGGAGTTTTGGGCGCTTACAGCAAGCGCATAGGCAACGCCGGGCCATAGCAGCAGCAAAATCCCGGGCAGTATAAGTGTCCAACCGCTGCCTTCTACCAAGGCGATCCATACGGTGAGTCCGAAGGTATGGCAAAAGGCAAAAGTTCGCGGGGCGATTGTCGCCAATGCAAGACGGTGCGTGCGTCTTAATGAATGTTGCATTCGTGAGTCTGTATTCAAAGTTATTTGATTAACAGACTAGCACCTAAGAGGCTAAGAAGCCTTACCCTAAAATCAGGCGAATAGCGCCTTCATTATCTCCAGGTTTTAGACCGTTTCAGGGCGTATCTGTTGGATATGGTGAAGCGCTCTCACAACTTGCTAGTAAATGGTTGGCGTGTTCGCGAAGCGCCTCTTTGAGGCCATCGGGTTTGAGGATGGTAAATTGAAATGGGAGCTGTGCCAGCCAATAGGCAAACCACGCGAAGCTGTCGGTTCGGGTGTTGAGCAGTAATCCACCTTCAACCTCCTCGAACGATCCTGTACAGAAAAATCGGTTCTCAAAGTCAGCGGACACGGCATGATCGATGTGTAGCACCAGTGATACTTCATGAGTTGGGCCCCAGGACATAAGGCTTTCGCTCAAAAAATCGGCTGCATTGAAGTGAGCGGGGCGTATGAAGGTATCATCGAGTAGGTGCACACCGCTGATACGATCCAGCCTAAATGAGCGCATGGCGCCCCTCAGATGGCAAAAACCAACGGCATACCACCGGCCCTGTTGAAAAACTAGTCCGTAGGGGTCGATTCGGCGCGCAATCAGATCATGCTGCGGTGAGTGGTAGATCAGCCCGACGGTTCGCATGGCTTCAGTGGCTTTAGTCAGCGTCTCAAGTGCACGGTCATCACGGCTGGGTTCACGCCGGGGTAAGATCACCTGAGTGGTCTCACTGATACCGCGCACTCGTCTTTTTAAATTCGCAGGCATCACTCGCTCAAGCTTTGCTTGCACGCTGGCAATGGCGGGTGCTGCGTTCGTCAGTCCCAGTTGGCTGGCGGCCACTAAGCCTAGAGAAACGGCGAACGTCTCTTCGTCGGTAAACATCATGGGTGGCAGCTTGAAGCCAGCCACCAGACGATA
>Ga0209344_10003696_pt1 | contig 14778 bp, 12 predicted proteins | sample Cruoilmetagenom6_FD_187293 | JGI IMG/M metagenome (GOLD analysis project Ga0209344, IMG submission 187293) | Oil polluted marine microbial communities from Coal Oil Point, Santa Barbara, California, USA - Santa Barbara Oil Seep Sample 6 (SPAdes)... | ecosystem: Environmental > Aquatic > Marine...
AATATTATATAAAAATATGACAAAAAATACTGCAATAAATTTTTTAACTTCTAATTATTTATTAAATCATATTTTAGCGAGTTCTCTTTTAGCGTGTTTTACTAAAAAAACTTTTACAAAAGTTGAGTTAAAAAAGATAGTCGAAAAACACAAAGATAACAAAGCAAAACCATTTGTTAAATGGATTGGTGGAAAAAGACAACTTCTAAAACAATTTAAAGATTTAGAATTATATCCACCAGAATATTTTGATTTAACAAAAAATATTTACTACGAACCTTTTGTTGGCGGTGGAGCAGTATTTTTAGATTTATTACCCCAAAAAGCAGTTTTATCTGATATGAATAATGAACTCGTGATAACCTATAATGTTATAAAAAATAATTTGGACGAACTTATTAAGAAATTAAAAATTCACCAAAATAAAAACAATAAAACATATTTCTTAAAGATTCGAGCTCAAAGTTTAAATAGACTTTCTGATATTTCAATTGCAGCGAGGTTTATTTATTTAAACAGAACTTGTTTTAATGGTTTGTATAGAGTAAATTTAAGTGGAGGTTTTAATACTCCCTTTGGAAAATATAAAAATCCGTTAATTGTTGATGAAGATAATTTAAGAAAAATTTCTAGAGTTTTACAAGATGTTGATATAGTAAATCAAGATTATAAAAAGACAGTCGAAAACGCAAAGAAAGGAGATTTTGTTTATTTTGATCCTCCATACGCTCCACTTTCTCCAACTTCATCGTTTACTTCTTATACAAAAGATGGTTTTGGAGAACAACAGCAAATCGAATTGAGAGATACTTTTTACAAACTTCACAAAAAAGGTTGTTTTGTAATGCTTTCTAATTCAAATTCTGAGTTTGTAAATAAAATTTACGGTGAATTAAAAAAGAAAGACAAAGAAATTAAAATTACTAAACTCGGAGCAAATAGAATGATAAATTCTAAAGCAAATAAACGAGGAAAAATTAAAGAAATTTTGGTTATTAATTACTAAATATATGATAAAAAAACAAAAAATAGAAGCGATTGATTTATTTTGTGGAATAGGTGGATTGACTTATGGATTGCAAAAGTCAGGAATAAATGTTATTGCTGGAATTGACAATGATAACACTTGTGAATATGTGTATAAAAAAAATAATAAAACTAAATTTGTTGATGCTGATATTACAAAATATTCTTCAATTAAGTTAAGGAAGCTTTATGATAATAAATCAATAAAGATACTTGTTGGTTGTGCTCCATGTCAACCATTCTCTTCGCATACTTTTAAAAATAAATCTAATAAAAAAACTTTTGATACGAGATGGGATTTGTTAACGCATTTTGGTAAATATATAAAAAAAATTAAACCAGAAGTTGTATCAATGGAAAATGTGCGTGGAATTGTTAAAACCGATGTATTTAAAAAATTTATAAAAGTACTTAAAAATAATAAATATCATATTGACTATAAAATCGTTTATGTTCCAGATTATGGTGCTGCTCAAAACAGGAGTAGATTGATTTTGTTGGCATCAAAATTAGGAAAAATTAAAATTCCAAGAGCAACACATTCTAAGGAAAAATATGTAAAAGTTGAGGATATTATCAAAAAGATGCAACCACTGAGAGCTGGTCAGATGTCAAAAAAAGACTCATTACATAAGGCAAAAAATCTTTCAGAAAAGAATTTGGCAAGAATCAAACAATCAAAACAAGGTGGTACATGGAAAGATTGGGATGAAAAATTATTATTAGAGTGTTATAAAAAGAAAAGCGGACAGACTTATACATCGGTATACGGAAGAATGAAGTGGAAAGGAGTATCGCCAACCATTACAACGCAATTTTTTAATTATGGCTCTGGTCGATTTGGACATCCAACGCAAAATAGAGCACTTTCTTTGAGAGAGGGGGCATTATTGCAAACATTTCCAGAAAATTATGACTTTGGAGAGGTAAAATCTATGACAACGACTGCAAGACATATTGGAAATGCTGTTCCGCCAATTTTAGGAGAAATTATCGGCAAGACAATCAAAAAACATATTAAAAAACATCATGATTAATAATCGACAAGAAAAATTTACATTTGAAATATCGTTAAGTGTGCTTAATCATTTAGGGAGAAATTTATATCGAAATTTTATTACAGTGCTTGGCGAAGCAATATCCAATTCATGGGATGCAGATGCAAATAATGTCTGGATTTATATTGACAGAAAAAAAGGATCTCTCGTAGTGAAGGATGATGGCATTGGCATGACTAGCGGTGATTTTGCAGAAAAATTTTTAAAAGTAGGTTATTCAAAACGGAAAAATGGTGACTTAAATTCGAAAAAAGGGAGACCTTTTATTGGAGCAAAGGGCATTGGTAAATTAGCCCTGCTATCTTCAGCAGACACAATTTCTATCATTTCGAAAACAGTAAGTACAGATTATATTGGAGGTGTCATTGATAATAGTGAGTTAGATGAAAAAATTAAAGATGATGTTAAGCCAAATGATTATCCTCTAGGTGTTTTAAATATGAAACTATTCACAGATTATATTAATGGGCATAAAAAAGGTACTATTATATATTTTAAGAATGTAAAAGAGGACATAAGAAATACAGTTGAATACTTAAAAAAAATGATAGCATTACATTTTAAGTTTTCTGTTATAGACGAAGGTTTTAATATTTACATTAATGATAAACTAATAACCCTAGATAACATTAGAGAATTGTCTGAAAAAACTGAGATTCTGTGGAATATAAATGCCTCTCAAGATGAATATTTTAATACACTAACCAAATTGGAACATGCATCTGTTCCTCTCACATCAGATTTAGGTATTGATGGATTTATTGCAACCGTGGAAAAACCTCGTAATCTAAAAATTACGGGGACAGAAGAAAGGGTTGGAATTGATTTGTTCGTAAATGGGAGACTGAGAGAGAAAGACTTGATGAAGCACATACCAACAGCTCGAGTTGTTGAAAGTTATATGTATGGACAGATACATTATGATGTACTAGATAGAGATGGCGTTGATAGATTTACAAGTAGTAGGGAGGGAGTTCAGGGTAATGATGAAAAATATCAAGCACTACTGAACGAATTAAAAATTAATATAATTCCACAAATACTTACACAATGGGACGATATACGTTTGCAAATTGGCAAAGACGGTGATGATGATGACCCAAGAAAAACACCAAAAGCAAGGCGGGCAAGAAGTTTGTATAATTTATCATCAAGTGATTACAAAAATTCAGGCGATAACGATGTGAATGACTGGATTAAGGATTTTCTTCCAGACGCAGAATTTAATATTTCAGCATATGTTGATTGTTTTTTGTCTGAAAATTTACTTAGAAAATATATTAAGAAAAAGGAATTAAAATTAAATAATAAGAATTATAATGCAATATTAGATTATAAAGATAAAGAACGGACTTCTAAAGAAAACGGAAATATCAGTTTTGGAATAAGAGAGAATGAGAATGATACTAATTATTTGGAAATGGGGCGATTAGCTGAAACAATTGATGGACACCTAAGCGGTCAATTAAAAAAAGCATCGTTAATCCGTGATGCAAATGAATACACACCAATCAGAAATGCCGTGGGGCACACTGCATTACTGACTAAAGTAGCAAAAACTAAATTGAATTTGGTGTATGAAAATATAAAAAGTAGAATAAATACACTTTTAAGTTCAAAATGATATGAATAAAGATTTGAAAAAACAAAGAATATCTTGGAAAGAAGAGGCTTGGGAGGAATTTTTGAGTAAGTTTTGGGACAATCGAGATGCAGGTGTGGAGTTTGTAGAATATACAAAAAAAGATTTGGAAAATATCTTAGGTAAATATAAAAAATCTGGACAAGGAGAAATTCGTATTTTTCATTATGGTCATGAAAATATTGAGGCAGTTAAAAAAAGAGGAATTTCAAAAATCCCAGTAAGCAGAACAAAATGGCAAATTATTAGATCTGCTCCAACAATAAAATTTAATGAGCCAGCAGATAAGTTAATTTTTAATAAAAAGAACTTATTAACTGATGGGATGCTTGCTGGAATAAAAGAAACCTTTGCATCTAAAGCTAATCCCGGAGAAACAACACTTTTAGCAATTGCAAATTATATGGGTATTATTTCTGATTTTTATTCCTTGAAAGAAAAAGGGATTTTATTTACGGGAGGAAGACAGAAGGCTGGTATCAATTTAGTTATAAATGGAAATTCTGTTGATATGAAAAAAGCTCAAATTGAAATTGATGGTGGTTTTGAATGGGCAAATGTTGTTGTTATTGTAGAAATGAAAAGTAGTTTCAAACAAAAAGTTTTTGATATAAATCAAGCGTTGATACCGATGTTAAAATGGCAAAAACTTTTGAAGCATAAACAGGTTAAATCCCTAGTTTTATTGGCTGAAACAAAAAAAGATTATATAGAATATTGGGCATTTGATTTAGTGGAAGATGAAAAGACAAAAATGAAAGTAGCTAAGAGTAAAAAATATATATTAGATGTAAAAAAGTAAAAGGTATTCAGTAAGGAATGGTCTGTGGATAAGTGTAAACAAAATAGTTTACACTTATAATCAATTATGATATAATTATGTTAGAACAAGAAATAAAAAAGATAATGAAAAAAAGAGGGATGTTGCCAGTTGATATTTATAAATCTTTAGAAATAAATAGAATCAATTTTTATCGGGCAATCAAAACATCTAACTTTGAAAACAAAACATTTAAAAAAATTATTGCTTTTTTAGATCTTGAATTAATTGTAAAAATTAAAAATAAAAAAGATGACAAAAAATAAAATTTATAAAAAACTATTTTGGGTTACTAGTGATAAAGTTGTGGAAAAACTTGATGATAATTTTGTAATGTGCGGAACTGAAAATTGGAATTTTTATTTTTCTAAAGTTAGAGATGTTAAAAAATCAGACTATGAAGAAATGCAAAATGTTGAGTTGGTAGAATTTGAAAGCAAGAAAGAAATGTTTAATTTTTGGAATCTACTGGATGATAATAAAAAAATTGATTGGTCACTAGAGCATCAAAGTCCCTATATTTTAAAGAGTATATAAATAAAAAAGCAATGCAGTTACATCCAAAAGATGAATTTGATTTAGAATGTACAACTGTTTGGTCGTTTCCAAGAAGGGGAAAATGGGCAACGCATAAGTCGGATTGGCGAGGAAATTGGTCGCCAGAAGTGGTACGCAATTTAATCTTGCGTTACTCAAAAGAAAAAGAACATTTATTGGATTGTATGGTTGGAGGAGGCACAACAGCAATTGAGGCAAAAATTTTAAATAGACACATTACCTGTACGGATGTAAATGACAAGGCAATTAAAAGAACTGAAGAGTCATTAAATTTTGATTCAAAAAACAAAGCTAGACAGAGGATTAAAAAGTGTGACGCACGGAAGCTAGATTTTATAAAAAATGAAGAAATTGATTTTATCTTAACTCATCCGCCGTATGCAGATATTATTAAATACAGTGATGGAAAAATAAAAAATGATTTATCGAATATTCACGATATAGATAAATTTGTTGATGAGATAGGATTGGTGGCGAAAGAATTATATCGAGTTTTGCGACCGAAAAAATATTGTGCAATTTTGATTGGAGATACACGACGAAATAAAATGTATCAGCCAATGGCGTATAAAGTTATGCAAAAATTTTTAGATGTAGGATTTGAACTCAAAGAAGACATCATCAAAAAACAACATAATTGCAAGGCAACAGGGTTTTGGGTTAATAAATCAAAAGATTATAATTTTCTTCTGATTATGCATGAACATCTGTTTGTGTTTCAGAAGTAAATATTAGTTTACTTGATTGTAGAAAGGGAATAATATTGAAATTACTACAAAATAGCTTAAACAAAGGATATTCTTACTTGATGGCTACTTGATAGAATGAAAAAATTAAAAAAAATAAACATTCCACCCCTATGGAATGTTTAATTTGGGTGGGCTTGTGAATAGATGATAAAATGTTGGATAAAAAGATATCATTGGGGATTAGGTTTAACTTCTCTCGTAGATTATATGTTAAGTAATAATATGGTGTTCAGGATGTGTTGGACTGATGCAAAAACTTGAACTTATTTGACTTGTGAATTATTATAATACTAGTAAATAGCATAAAGGAATTGAAAATAAAAATATGTACAGTGTTATACTTTGCGGAGGCTCGGGGACTAGACTTTGGCCACTATCTAGAAAAAATTATCCAAAACAATTTCTTAATCTTTATAGTGATAAATCTATTCTTCAAGAAACTTTTATTAGAAATAGTGAAATTGTTTCTAAAGAGAAAATTTTTTTTGTATCCAATGAAAAAAATTTCTATAATGTATTTAATCAAATAAAAGATATTTATCCCAATTTTCCAAAAGAACAGATAATAACTGAGCCAGCTAGTAAAAATACTGCTCCAGCAATAGCTTTAGCGATGAAATATTTAGTAGACAAAAAAGGTGTTGGAAAAAATGAACAAATTATGTTTTTGCCAGCTGATCATTATATCGGGAAAAAAGCTGAATATAAAAAGATTGTAAAAAAAGCTTTTTTTAATAATGACAATAATATTGGTACAATAGGAATAATTCCAGAAAAGCCAGAAACTGGATACGGATATATAAAAAAAGGCTTGAAGAAAAATAATCATTTTCAAGTAAAGAATTTTAAAGAAAAACCAAATATACAAGATGCTAAAAGGTATGTTAAAAGTGGAGATTATGTTTGGAATGCAGGAATGTATATTTTTAATTATAATATTTTTAGAGATGAAATTAAAAAATATGCTCCGGAGATAAGTAAATATTTTGAAAAAGATTATGACAAATTTCTAAAATGTTTTTTAAAATTACCGTCAATATCAGTAGATTATGCAATTAGTGAAAAATCAGATAAGGTTATAGTTTTTGAGGGAGATTTTAGCTGGAGTGACATTGGTTCTTTTGATAGTTTGGCAGAACTTCTTTCAAAAAAGAAAGATAAAAATATCAATCATATAAAAATGAATTGTGAAAATGTTTTTATTCACAGTTCGACGGAAAAATTAATTGCTACTATGGATGTTGAAAATTTAATTGTGGTAGAAAATAATGATAGTATCTTAATTCAGCGAGCAGGCAAATCTGAAAAAACTAAAGATTTAGTTGATTTTCTTGTTAAGAAAAAATATAAGCAAATAAATCATAATGTAATTGTGCATCGACCGTGGGGAAAATATGAAGTTTTGATTGACGGAACTCGACACAAGGTTAGAAAGTTAACAATTTATCCCAAAGCATATTTAAATTTTCATATGCACCGCAAAAGAGCAGAACACTGGATTGTAATAAAAGGAATGGCGGATGTTAAAAGAGGAAGTAAAAAAGTAATTCTTAAAAACAATGAAAGTATTTTTATTCCCCAATTTGCAAAGCATCAGTTAGGAAATTCTGGTAAAGTAAATTTAGAGATTATAGAAGTTCAAACAGGAGAATATTTGGAGGATGATGACATTATAACTTATCATTAGAAAATCAAATTTGATAAAATAAAATATGTGCTTAGCATTTCCTGGGAAAATTATTTCGATAAAAAATAAAGAGCAGGCGACTGTTGATTTTGATGGTGTAAAAAAAGTAGTCAATATTTCCTTAATTTCCAATCTTAAAAAAGGAGAATTCGTAATTGTCCACGCTGGCTTTGCGATTGAGAAGATGGATAAAAAAGAAAAGGATGCAATTTCAAAAATAATTAAAAAGTGAATAAATCAAATTGTTATAGCAAATGGGCAATTCAGAAATACTAAAAAAGATAAATAAATTATCTAAAAAAATAGGGCGTGATATAAATTTGATGGAAGTTTGTGGAACGCATACGCAAGCAATTAGTCGCTTTGGAATTCGTGAGTTTTTGCCAAAAAATATAAATTTAATAACTGGACCAGGCTGTCCAGTTTGTGTTACGGCACAAAAAGATATTGATGCTATCGTTAGTTTATCTTTAGCTGGAATTCCTATTGCTACTTACGGAGATGTTTTAAGAGTGGCAGGGCGGTTTGGTAGCTTAAATGAAGCTAGAGAAAATGGTGCAAAAGTTTTTGATGTTTATTCTACAGAAGATGCTTTAAAATTAAGAGAAAAATATTCCGATTTGGTTTTTTTTGGAATGGGTTTTGATACAACTACGCCGATGACAGCTTGGGCAATCAAAAAAGGATTGATTGTATATTCAACGCATAAACTTTTTCTTCCAGCCATGGAGGCGTTACTCAAAATGGGTGAAATTAAAATTGATGGATTTATTGATCCTGGTCATGTGAGTGCGATTACTGGCATTAATTTTTATAAAACAATGAAAGTTTCTCAAGTAATCACTGGATTTGAGGCAGAGGATGTTTTGTCGGGAATTTTTATGCTTCTAAAACAGATTGATGAAGGTCGTAATGATATTGAAAATCAATATGTACGAGTAGTTAAAAAAGAAGGCAATCGTGAGGCAAGAAAAATAATTGATGAAGTTTTTGAAATAGGCGATGGTGATTGGCAAGGATTTGGAATAATATCTAATTCGGGATTAGAAATAAAAAATAAATATAGAAAATTTGATGCTAAGGTAAAATATAAAAATATTTTAGATAAAATAAATTTTTCTAAATCAAGAGAGCCAAGAGGATGTAAATGCGGAGAAATTATTAGAGGTTTAAAAAAACCTAAGGAATGTCCGATGTTTGGAAAATTATGTACCCCAAAAAATCCAATTGGACCTTGCATGGTTTCAGTTGAAGGAGCCTGTCATAACTTCTTTCATACTGAAAAAAGTTAAATTTTTACCTTTATTTACAAAACTTACAGTTTGTCATCTCGGAAGTTAGAAATTCTTTCTGAACGAAGTGAAGATTAGAATTTCTTACTATCCGTGATCCAGAGAAAAGTGATAATCTGGATCACGGATAAGTTATTTTTCTATCACTCGCAAACTCGTGATGAAAAATATACTTTCCGAGATGACATAGAGAGAGGTAAGTAGTTACAAAAAAAGTTAAATTTTCAATGTTTAAATCACTAAAAATTATATGAGCAATATAACTTTAGATGAAGGAGGTGGTGGGCATAAATCATCCGAAATTGTTAAAGATATTCGGAAGATATTAAAATTTACTGGAAAGTGGAATAATTGTGATGATGATGCGGCGTTATTTAATTTGGGAGATGGAAAGAAGCTCGTTTTTACAACGGATGCTTTTATCGTTGATCCAATATTTTTTTCTGGAGGAGATATTGGGAAGATTGCTATGTGCGGAACAATAAATGATATTTCTGTTATGGGAGCTAAGCCAATTGGAATTTCACTGAGTATTATTATGGAAGAAGGATTTTCTAGAAAAGATTTTGAAAAAATTCTAAAATCTATAAATAAAGCTTCTATGGAGTCAGGAGTGCCTGTAGTTACTGGTGATACAAAAGTAACTGAAAAAGGAAAGATTGATAAAATTGAAATTACTACGGCGGGAGTAGGATTAGTTAAAAATAAAAAAGTTATCAAAAATAATGGAATTAAAAATGGTGATTATATAATTACTTCTGGTGATTTAGGAGAACATGCAGTAACTCTTTTGGCAGAAAGATTTAATTATCAAACAAAGATTAAAAGTGATTGCAAAACTTTAAATAGTGAAATTGAAAAAGTTGGAAAATATTTAAATGCTTGCAAGGATCCGACTCGCGGAGGATTGGCAGCTAATTTAGTGGAGATGGCGAAAAAGTCAAGTGTGAAAGTAATATTGGATGAAAAAACTTTACCATATAAAAAAGAAGTGCTTGCGGTAACGGAACTTTTGGGATTGGATAAATTTTCCTTAGCTTCTGAAGGTAGATTTATTGCTTCAGTATCACCAAAAAATGTAAAAAAAGTTTTAAAAATTCTTCAAGGGTTTAATAAAGAAGCAAAAATAATTGGCCATGCCAAAAGCTATGCGATTAGGCAAATAGGTCGTGCTCAAAAAAATAAAAACAAAAAAGATAGTGGAGTTTATTTGCAAACAAAATTTGGTTCACTACGAAAAATAGAAATGCCTCAAGGAAAATTAATCCCGAGGATTTGTTAAGAGAGGAGGCAGGAGATATAATAGTTATTAGGAATTTTGTAATAATTTAAATAAAAAAATGAAACAAGATATTGCGTTAAAAATTTTGTGTTCTGGAAAAAATGTTTTTTTGACAGGCTCAGCGGGAACAGGAAAAACTTACATTATTAATAAATATGTAGAATATTTAAAGGAGAGGGAAATTGAACTAGCTATAGTGGCTCCCACGGGAATTGCCGCTTCACATATTGGTGGGAAAACTATTCATTCATTCTTTAGTATTGGAATTAGAACATATATTGATGATAATTATTTAGGTTGGTTATTGAAGCAACCATTTCTGCGTACGCGTTTGGGAAATTTAAAGGTTTTAATTATGGATGAAGTATCGATGGTTTCTCCAGAATTATTTTCTTCAATGGATAAAATTTTACGAGCTTTTAAATATTCCGAAAAACCTTTTGGTGGAGTACAAGTTATTTTGTCAGGCGATTTTTTTCAATTGCCACCAATCGCTAAAGAACAAAAAGAAATAAAATTTGTTTGGCAAACAGATCTTTGGCAGGATATGGGTTTAAAAATATGTTATTTAGAAGAAAAGTTTAGACAAAAAGACGATACACTTATAACTATTTTAGAAGAAATACGCTCTGGCGGTGTGTCAGAAAATTCAATGAAAATTTTTCGTTCTTGTTATAAGAAAAAACTTGTAAATAATTTTAGGGCAACAAAACTTTATACTCACAATGTTGATGTGGATAGGATAAATGAAACAGAAATTGATAAGCTTTCTGGAGAGCCAGTAATCTTTGAAGCAGACACTAAAGGTTCTAAAAAAAATATTGAAAAAATTTTCAAAGGCTCTTTAATGGCGGAAAGTGTTAAAATTAAAAAAGGGGCGATGGTAATTTTCATTAAAAATAATTATGAAAAAGGATATATCAATGGAACATTAGGAAAAGTTGTTTCTTTTTCAAGGGAAGAAAATTTTCCAATTGTAGAAATTTTTTCAGGGAGAAAAATTATAGCTGACCAAGATGAATGGTTGTTGGAAGATGACAATGGAAAAATTAAAGCAATCGTAAAACAAATACCTTTGAAATTAGCTTGGGCGTTGACCGTTCATAAGTCGCAAGGAATGACATTAGATGCGGCGGAGATAGATTTGTCAAAAACTTTTGAGATCGGACAAGGGTATGTAGCGTTGTCGAGAATTAAATCTATTGAAGGTTTACGTTTAATGGGATTGAATGATATAGCTCTTAAAGTTGATGAATTAGTTCTTGCGATTGATCAGGAAATGAAGGAAGAATCTAAATTAAATTCTTCTAAATTTGAAAATTTTAATGAAAAAAAAATATCAGAAATGTCTAAAAAATTTATTTTTGAAAGTGGTGGAACTGTTCAAATAAAAAAGATTGAAGAAAATAAAAAAGATATTCAAAAAATAAAAAAAGAAGAAAAAAAATCTTTCAAAAATAGAGGAATTAGTGGGGGAACTGTTGAAATTACTAAAAAGATGATATATGTTAAAAAAACAATTATCGAAATTGCTCAAAGAAGAAATTTAACTGAAGGAACTATTATCAATCATTTGCAGAAAATTAAAGAACTTTTGCCAGATTTCGATATTGATTATTTAAAACCAAAAGATGATATCTTAAAATCAATTTCAAAAGTGGTGCAAGAAATCAAAAAGGAAAATAGACCCGATAATTTTTCTGACAATAGACAAATTAAGTTAAGACCAATTTTTAAAAAGTTAGATAAAAGAGTTTCTTACGATGAGATCCGTTTGGCATTGTTGTTTTTAACAATTTAGATACATCTGTAGATGCATCTACAGATGTATCTAAAAATTTATCTTCCGATTCCTTTGTAAATAATTTTGTTTTTTTTGATATCTTCTTTATCGAGACAATTCATTCCGTCAATAATTACTTTTATATCGTATTTTTTTAAAAATTTTCCATCAAGTACTTCAAATTCGCGGTGATTAGTCACAAGAATAAGTGCATCAGATTTTTTGAGAAGAGTAACTAATGATTTGCAAATAGATTTTTCCTTAAGGTGAGGATCAAAAGAAATAATTTTTGCCTTATATTTTTTCAGTGCGTTTACAATTTGGTAATAAGGAGATTCTCGATCGTCATCAACATTAGCTTTGTATGAAATTCCCAGTATGCCAATATTTGTTCCATTCAATGGTAATTTAACCTCATTTAATTTATCTTGAAGTAATTCAACAGTATAATCTGGCATTGAATTATTGATTGCTCGTGAGGCACGAAGAAATTTATGGTCAAAACCTGCTTGCTTGGCTCGTTCAATTAAATAATAAGGATCAACTGGAATACAATGTCCTCCAATTCCGCGAGATGGGTAATGAGGCATAAATGAAAATGGTTTTGTGCTGGCTCCATCAATTACATCTTTAATATCAATATCAAGTATATCAAAAGATTTTGCTAATTCATTTACAAAAGCAATATTTACATCTCGAAATGAATTCTCGACAACTTTACAAGCTTCTGCTTCACGAATATGTTTCATTGGACGAATTTCTCCATTGATAATGGATTCATAAAATTTTTGAGCTTGTTTTAGTCCCTTTTTAGTGAAAGCTCCTACAACTCGAGGAATATTGGTAACATTCCATTTAGAATCTCCTGGATTTATTCTTTCTGGGCAGTGAGCAATAAAAATATCTTTACCAATTTTATATCCATATTCTTCAAAAATTGGTTTTACAATTTCTTCTGAAACACCTGGGTTAACGGTTGATTCAAGAATAACAAGAGTTCCTTTTTTTAGATTTCTAGCAATCATTTTACAAGCGTTGCGAACTGGTTTTAAGTCAGGATTATATTGAGCATCTACTGGAGTAGGAACACAAATTAAAACAATATTTGCTTTTTTTATTTCTTTTTCATTTGAAGTTGCTCGAATGGGAAAAAGAGGTAGGTTTTTATAAAGAAAACTATCTTTAATAGGTGATTTTTTTTGATTGATAAGATCAACTTTCTTTTTATCAAGCTCAATTCCAATAATGTTGTAACCACATTCTTGAGCGCGAACAGCTAAAGGTAAACCAACATAGCCTAGTCCGATTACACAAACAGTTTCTTTTTTTGTCATAAAATTATATTTTTAACAAATTATCACCTCAATGACATAGTATATCTTTAAGGGTATTTTTACAATACTCTTGTGGTTTTTTTGTACTGTTTATTATTTTATGATAGAATATATGTATCAAAAGGTTTAATATTTTTTCAATTTTTGTTTTTTGGAGCTTTCAAATTTTCGGTAAATATTTTGGTGTTTGAGAGTGGATGTTATGATGTTATGAAATCAAAACAAACAGAGAATAAAATAAAGATAAAAAAAAGTTGTGTCAAAAACAGAGCATTTTCTGTCGTTGTTTTGTTTGCATTTTTTGCGGTAGCTGTTCAATTATTTATTCCTGCTTTTGTGGTACATGCCGATGTTAATGATTGGGAGCAAACTGATTGGTCTGGCGGGGTTTCTGTTAGTGTTCCCGATCATCAAAATAACAGAACAGGGTGGACAAATTATTCTGCGATTGATTCATATATTGATACCTCAACTTCTAATGAATTTGATCTTTCAACTGATACTGTTTCTTGGGATCAGGATTCTGAGGCAGAATTTAATCAGGGAACATTTACTTCAAATACTGAAAATTCTTCTGGAAGTGTGATTTTAACATCTTCTGGAGGTGCTGTGTCAACGGCCCAGGTTACTGCTGGGCGATATCACACCTGTGCTTTGTCTGAAGAGGGAGAAATCTATTGTTGGGGACGCAACAACTATAATCAACTTGGCGACAATACCACCACTCAAAGGGAAACCCCAGTTCAAGTTCTCAGAGGAGATGCTTTGACTGGTGATCATGATGGAACATATTTGACAAATATCAAAAATTTGAGTGCTGGTGAAAATCACACTTGTGCTGTTTCCAACAACGATAATATTTATTGTTGGGGGCGTAATAACATCAATATGCTTGGTGATGGCACAACTACTCAAAGAACAACACCGATCCGCCCTCTTGCTGGAGCTTCCGTTGCCGGAGACAATAACGGAACATATTTGGATAATATTAAAAGTGTGAGTGCCGGACAATACCACACTTGTGCTGTTTCAGAAAGTGACAACATTTACTGTTGGGGACGCAATACCACTGGTCAGCTTGGTGACAATAGTACTACTCAAAGAAGTACTGCGATTCGGATTGATACTGGAGCTTCCGTTGCCGGCGACAACGACGGAACATATTTGGATAACATCAGCAATGTGGAGACAGGGGTAAATCACACTTGTGCTGTTTCCAACAACGATAATATTTATTGTTGGGGATATAATCTTTATGGGCAACTTGGTGACGGCACAACTACTCAAAGAACAACACCGATCCGCCCTCTTGCTGGAGCTTCCGTTGCCGGCGACAACGACGGAACATATTTGGATAACATTAAAAGCGTGAGTCCTGGTTCTGAGCATACTTGTGCTGTTTCGATGAGCGATAATATTTATTGTTGGGGACGTAACAGTTGGTATAGTCTTGGTGACGGCACAACTACTCAAAGAACAACACCGATCCGCCCTCTTGCTGGAGCTTCCGTTGCCGGCGACAACGACGGAACATATTTGGATAACAT
>Ga0209344_10003697_pt1 | contig 14777 bp, 10 predicted proteins | sample Cruoilmetagenom6_FD_187293 | JGI IMG/M metagenome (GOLD analysis project Ga0209344, IMG submission 187293) | Oil polluted marine microbial communities from Coal Oil Point, Santa Barbara, California, USA - Santa Barbara Oil Seep Sample 6 (SPAdes)... | ecosystem: Environmental > Aquatic > Marine...
CCCCCCGCCCAACAACAAAGGAAACCCTCATGACTTCCTATGACGTCATCATCATCGGCGCCGGCCCCGGCGGCTATGTCGCCGCCATCCGCTGTGCCCAACTGGGGCTGAAAACCGCCTGTGTCGAGGGGCGCGAGACTTTGGGCGGCACCTGCCTGAACGTCGGCTGCATCCCATCCAAGGCGCTGCTCGAATCGTCAGAAGTCTTTGAGCAGACCATGAATCACACCGGCGATCACGGCGTGGTGGTGGGAAACGTCGGGCTCGACCTCGAAGCCATGTTGGCTCGGAAAGACCGGATCGTCGGAGAACTCACCGGCGGCGTCGGCGCGTTGATGAAAAAGAACAAGGTGACGGTCTTCACCGGGACCGGGAGGTTGACGGCGACCGACAAAGTCATCGTCGATGGCGCTGACGGGACCACCGAACTCGAAGCCGCGCATGTGTGTCTGGCGATGGGATCGGCAAGCATTGATCTGCCGTTCCTCCCCGTTGACGGCGACCGTGTGGTCTCCTCCACCGAGGCCCTTTCTTTCGATGCCGTACCCAAGCACCTCGTCGTCATCGGCGCTGGTGCCGTGGGACTCGAACTCGGCAGCGTCTGGCGCCGACTCGGGTCGCAGGTCACCGTCATCGAGATGCTCCCCACCATCACGCCGTTTGCCGACAAAGCAATGGCCAAAGCGCTGGAGCGAGCGCTCAGCGAACAGGGTCTCGAGATCCGGCTCAACACGCAGGTCACGGCAGCCAAGGTCCTCAAGAGCAAGGTCAAGCTCACCGTCGAAAGCGAGAAGACCGGAAAAGAGACCATCGACTGCGACCGCGTCCTCGTGGCCGTGGGTCGCCGTCCGGTGACCACCGGAGCAGGGCTCGAAGAGGCGGGGATCGCCATCGACGAGACGGGCCGCGTCCCCGTCAACGATCACCTCCAAACCAATCACCCCACCGTCTACGCAATCGGCGACATCGTCCGTGGACCCATGCTCGCCCACAAGGCCGAGGACGAGGGTGTGGCGGTGGCGGAGCACATCGCCGGGATGCCCGGCCACGTCAACTACGACGTCATCCCCAACGTGGTCTACACCGACCCCGAGTTGGCCATGGTCGGCCGCACCGAAGCCGAACTCAAGGAGGCCGGGATACCGTTCGGCGCCGGACGCTTCATGTTCCGCGCCAACGGCCGCGCCAAGAGCCTGGGTTCAGAGACCGGGATGGTGAAGATCCTGGCCCACAAGGAGACAGACGAAATTCTCGGTGTCCACATGGTCGGTCCGCGGGTCTCGGAACTCATCGCCGAAGCCGCTGTGGCCATGGAGATGCGCGCCTCCGCCGAGGACCTCGCCCGCACCTGCCACGCCCACCCGACGCTGGCCGAGGTGATCAAGGAAGCGGCGCTGGCGGTGGACAAACGGGCGCTGCACAGTTAGAGCTATTCAGCGCACGCCCGTCGCAAGCACGAAGACGCGAAGCCGCAAAGGTCTTACGAAGACATCGCAATTCCCAATTGGGCCAAACAAACCTTTGTGATCTCACGTAAAATGAACGAAGCCGTGCGGACATACTCTCAACGCAATCGTGCCTCTTGTGTCATCGTCACGATCGTGACGATGACAGCTGCGGTTGGGTGTTCGAAACCCGACACGGTGTCGTCGTTGGACGATCTTAGGGTTCGCCGCGGCGCCCTGGTTCGTAGACACCTGATGACCGGCGCTCTCGAGGCGGTTGAACGCGCCGAGATCAAGGTCCCGCGGACCCGCGAACACCGGCTCCAGATCCAGTGGCTCGCACCCGACGGCGCCATGGTGACCGAGGGCGAAACGGTTCTCGAGTTCGACAACTCATCCTTCACCGCCAACCTGGATCAGCAACGGACAGCCGTCCAACGCAGCCAACGGACCCTGCTTCAGACCCAGGCCGGCGGAGAAGCGCGTCTCCACGAGGCCGAAGCGGCGGTGGAACGGGCTCGAATCGCCCTCGCCAAGACCGAGGTGGATGCCTCGATTCCGGAGTCGATACGGAGCCGGTACGAACATCAGACCCTTCAACTCGCCGCCGTCAAAGCCAGAGCCACCCACGATAAATCACTGGCCGATCTCCAATCGACCACCACGTCGGCGAACGCAGACAATCAGGTCAGCAAAGAACTCCACCGCAAGGCTCAACGAGAACTCAAAGTCGCCGAGGAGGCCGTCGAGGCGGTGGTTCTCAGAGCTCCCCGTGACGGCATCATCGTCGTCGACGAGCACCCGTGGGAGGACCGCAAGTATCAGGTTGGGGACACCCTCTTCCCCGGCTGGACGGTGCTCGGAATCCCTGACCTCGATCGGCTCCGGGTCCGGGCATCGCTCAGCGATGTCGATGATGGCGAGTTCGAAATCGGCATGGCAGCGCGGTGCACGCCGGATATCGAGCCCGATCTTCACCTCGAGGGCCGGATCGTCGACATCACTCCCATCGCTCGCGAACAGCGGGTCTTCTCCGAGCGACGCGGCTTCGATGTCACCATCGAGATCGAAAGCGAATATGGCCAGGTGCTTCTGGTGCCCGGGATGTCGGTTCGGGTCGAGATCGAGGGACGGGAAGACGAGGGTCTGCTCATACCACGGGCGGCGCTGGATCTGGGCTCGGACCCGCCCCGCGCTCTCAAGCGAAACGGCTCGTGGGTCGAGATCGATCTCGGAGAGTGTTCGGCCCAGGATTGCGTCCTGCTGGACGGTCTCGCCGAAGGGTCCAGCCTCGCGCCGGTTGCCGGGTGGAAGTCGTGACCCGCAGGCATATTCTTCCGGCGGTGGTTGTCCTGATCGTTCTGCTGATCGTCGGCCGAACCGCCTGGAGTATCCTCCGACAACCGACGGGCAGCACCCGGGTCGAACGAGGAGACCTCGTCATCGGGGTCGACGTCACCGGCACCCTGCGCGCCGTCGAGTCGTCGGTGCTCGGCCCACCCCAGGTTCGGGATGTCTGGCAGTTCAAGATCGCCATGCTCATCGATGAGGGAACCGAGGTCACGGAGGGACAACCGATCCTTGCCTTCGACCCATCAGAACTCCAGCAACGCCTCCAGACCAAGATGGCCGATCTCGACTCGGCAAGGACGGAAGTGGAAAAGAAGAAGATCGACATCGCCGTCACCGTGGCCAATGACCGGCTCGCTCTCGCGGAGGTCGAAGCCAGAGAGCGAAAGTCGAGGCTCATCGCCGATCAGCCGGCCCTGCTCCACTCGAGCAGTGAGATCGAGAAGGCACGTCTCGATCTCGAACTGGCCGAACTCGAAGTCGATCTGATCCGGCGCCGCATCGCCGCGACCCATCGGGCCGGCGGCGAGGAGCTGGGTGTAATCGAAGCCAACCTCGCCCAGGTGGAGTCCGAGGTCCAGGAGATTCATGACGGGATCGGCAGGATGCAACGGACAGCGCCTCGGGACGGAATTGTCATCCACGTGACCAACTGGCGCAACGAGAAGAAGAAGGTCGGTGACACCTGCTGGGTCCACGAGAGGATCCTCGAGATCCCCGATCTCAGCAGGATGGAAGCCGACGGTGAAGTTGAAGAGGCCGAGGCTGGACGGGTCCGGGAGGGACAGAGCCTCGTCCTGCACCTCGATGCCCACCCGGACCACGAGTATCGCGGAGTTGTGGAGTCCATCTCGCGGGCAGTGCAGGAGAAGAGCTGGCGCAATCCACTCAAGGTCGTCCATCTGACCTTTGCCCTCGAGGAGACCGATCCCGAGCGGATGCGTCCGGGGATGCGGTTTCGTGGGACCATCGAGATCGACCGTCGTGATGATGTTGCTCTGATTCCGGTCGAGGCGGTCTTCCGGGAAGGAGGCGCTCTAGTGGCCTATCGCCGCGGCATAGCGGGCTGGCGGCGGACCGCGCTCGAACTCGGCGCGCGCAATACCGATCAGGTCGAGGTCATCGAGGGCCTGAAACCCGGAGACGTGATCTCCTTTGTGCGGCAACCGTGAAACTCCGAGTCTCCCTCCCCGGATTCATTTGCCTGTCACTGGCGTTCGGCGCCGTCATAGTCGTTCCCCCGTTGCTCGTCCGTTCGGAGCCTGAGGTGCCGATCCTCAGGGTCGAGCACGGCCCGTTTCGGGTACGAGTGACCGCCGAGGGCAATCTCGCTGCCGTCCGCAATACCCCGCTCACGGCACCGATGAAACCGCAGATGCCCTTCATGCTGGCCTGGATGGTCGAGGACGGCGCCCTGATCGAGGAGGGCGACATCATTGCCCGTTTCGACGCGAGTCAGCTCGAGCAGGACAGAGAGGACGGGCTTTCAGACCAGAGAATCAGTGACCACCACATCGACAGCGCGGTCACCAGCCGCGAGGTGAATGTAGGGAAGCTCGACCGGGACGTTGAGGTCGCGGGCGAGGAACTCGAGGTCGCCCGCGAGTTCCAGCAGACCGACACCCTCATCTACTCGAAGATCGAAATCGTCGAGGCTCAGATCGATACCGAGCTCGCCGAGACCCGGGCCGACCATGCCAGGGAGTCGCAGACGATTCAGGACTCACTTTCGGAGGCCGAGATCGAGCTGCTGGCCATCGAACGCCGCAAGGCGGAGATCAAAGTCCAACAAGCTGACGAAGGCCTCGCCGCCCTCGACGTCCGATCCCCACACGCCGGCATCGTCATGCTCGAGCGCGACTGGCGGGGCAACCCTGTCAGGGTCGGCGACACGGTCTGGCCCGGAAGACCGCTGGCAAAGATCCCCGACCTCACCGAGATGCAGGTCGAAGTCTATGTGCTCGAGGCGGACGCCGGAGACCTCGAGGAAGGACTGGTTGCCACCGTGTGGCTCGATGCCGACCCGGATGTCGCCCACGCCGCAACCCTCAAGAGCATCGATCCGATGGCCGGTCGGCGGAACCGCAGAGTTCCGGTCCAGTACTTCCGCACGGTCCTCTCCCTCGAAGACACCGACACCACCACCATGAAGCCGGGAGCGAGAGTTCACGCCGAGATCACCATCGCCAATTTCGAGTCGGCCGTCACGATCCCGAGGCAATCCGTCTGCACCGTCGACGGAAAACCGGTCGTCTACCGTTGGGAAAAAGGAGAGTTCGTCGCGACCGAGGTCGAACTGGGTCCGGCGGCCTTTGGGAGAATTGTCGTGACCTCGGGACTCGATGAGGGTGATTCCGTCGCCCTGCGGGATCCCACCCTCTCAAAGAACGACTCGGAGAGCGATGCGAGTTCGTCGGCGCCCATCCTTCCTGGAGGCGAGTCATGACCTGGAGTGATGCGCTCCGCACCGCGATCGAGAATCTCTCGACCCACAAGCTGAGGTCGGTTCTGACCATGCTTGGGATGATCTTCGGTGTCGGCGCCGTCATCGCCATGCTCTCCATCGGTGAGGGAGCGGAGCGTCAGGCCATGGCCATGATCGAACGTCTCGGGGTGCGAAACATCCTCGTCCGTGATGTCGAGATGCGTGACGAGGAACTCGAGGAGGTCCGCGAGAAGTCGCCCGGCGTCTCACCTAGAGACGCCGTCGCCATCGCTGATGCGGTTCCCGGCGTCGAACTCACCTGTTCACGGGTCGAGATCGAGCCCTTCACGGTGCTCTCGGACGGTCGGATTATCAAGGCCACGGCCCACGGGGTCGACCCGAGTTTCGCCGAGCTCACAAACCTCGAGCTGTCACGAGGGCGATTCTTCGACGCCGTGGACACCGCCGAGCATGCCCAGGTCTGCGTCATCGGCGAAGATGTCCGGCGAGAGCTCTTCGGTTATGAAGAAGCCATCGGCCGGGTTCTCAAAGTCAATCAGCTCTGGCTCGAGGTGATCGGCGTACTCGTCGGGTCCGGCGGGACGTCCACCGTCCAGGGAGTCGCCGTCGGATCGACCGATCTCTCCATCTACCTCCCGGTGACAACCGCAAGTCGAAAACTCGATCTGCCGCTCCTCGAGGCGCCCTTGGACGAGATCATCGTCCGCCTGGATCCCGACGCCTCTCCCGGTGAGACCGCCGAGATCATCGACGGGTTGCTGAGCCGTCTCCACGGCGGCGAGGACGACTACGAACTGGTCGTCCCCGAGGCGCTCCTCGAACAGAGCCGAAAGACCCAACGGCTCTTCAACATCGTCATGGGAGCCATCGCCGGGATCTCGCTGCTGGTGGGCGGAATCGGCATCGCAAACATCATGCTCGCCACCGTTTTCGAACGAACCCGCGAGATCGGAGTGCGGCGAGCCATGGGCGCCCGCCAGGTCGACATCCGCACCCTCTTTCTCATGGAGAGCTTCGCCATCAGCGTCATGGGTGGGCTCACCGGTGTCATCGTCGGCGTGGTCATCTCCAAGGTCGTGGCGGTCTCCGCCGGGTGGTCGACGGTGGTCACCCTGTGGTCGGTGATCCTGGCGTTCGGCGTCTCGATGGCGGTCGGGATCGGTTCGGGACTCTATCCCGCTCTGAAGGCCGCAAAGCTCAATCCCATCGACGCGCTTCGGTGGGAGTAGCCTTTCCATCCGAGTCCGTAGCCGTACCCGTGGCCGGGACCGTAACAGTGACCGCAGCCGTGGCCGAGACCGTACCCGCAACCGCAACCGCATCCGAGCACGCGGCGAAGATCGCTCACCGGGACGTGCCGGGACCACCTCTGAGCACTCGGGTATATGGCCTCCATCGGGGCGTGCCGGGTTTGACATTGTGCCGGCGCCAACCTCGCGGCTGCTCGCCGCGCTCCGCACAATGTCATACCGGGCAACCCTCGCGGTGAAACGCTCTAGAAAACCTCTCCCGGCTTCATAGCAGGCCGCCGGCGTACCATCGGCGTGGTCGCAGTCCTTCAATCATCAGCCGAGCGACCCCGCCGATGGTGCGACGCTGGGTCGCCGAAGGCGGACCAGAAGGCCGGGGTTCCCGGACGCCACATCACGCCGCACCCCCACACCCCGGCGCGTCCCACTGACTCTCGGACACGCGATCCCATCCGCTGCGGGACTGATGGTGGGGCCAGCCCCACCCTACGGCAGGAGGGACGCCCGCCGCCACAATACGGGCCAAAAGGCCGGGGCTCCCGGAAGCCAGGTAACGCGGAGACCATCCCGCACCCGTCGCGAGGTCCCACTTTCCAAAGCGATGCTTTGTGATGATCTTTGTGATCTTCGTGTCCTTTGTGTTTCGGGGCGACCGCCGATGGCCCACGGATCGATGCCAGGACCCGAGTCGTGACCGCACGAGCAGCGTGATCGCAGCCCTCGCAATGAGAGCGCGCAACCGACATGGTGATCGAATCGCGATTGGCCGAGGGAGCCACCCGTAGCATTGTTTGGCCTGCAAGGGCCACCCAATCTCGTCAATTCACCACCGAACAATGCAACAAATGGCACCTCGGTCCACGCCATCACCGCGCGCCCCCAACAGAACACCAAATCGGTGCACGCTCCACACATCGCCCTCGCTAATCGAAGGAAGTCGTCGCCATTGTGGTGCGGGCGTCCCGCCCGCAAGGAGTCGATCAGGATCGGTCGATAGTGAGTTCGTGGTACAACACCGGCATGCGAACGACCACGGTTTCCGTTCTGATCATCGCTTTCGTCCTCCTCGCCTCCTGCGGGGAGGTCCCCCCATCGATCGACCCCGCCTACACCGCGGAGATTAAAGCGGCGTGGGCCGCACGTGAGACAGCGCTTACGGCCGATGATGGGTGGCTGACCGTCACCGGGCTCTTCTGGCTCGAGCCCGGGGCAAACATCGTAGGCGCCACCGATGGGGTCGCCGTGCGCCTACCGGACGGACCGGATCTCGTCGGATCCCTCCATCTCGGGGACGATGGCGCGGTCACGTTCCTCCCTGATGGAGAAGCCGGTCTCACCGTGAACGACTCCCCCGCCTCCGAGACTGTCCTCCTCCCGGACACCAGCGGCAAACCTGATCTGGTCCGCAGCGGTCGAGCACTCTTCTACCTCATCGCGCGTGGCGATCGTGTCGGTGTCCGGGTCAAGGATCCGGAAGCACCCAACCGACGAGAGTTCACGGGGCTCGAACGCTTTCCTCTCGATCCCGCATATCGCATCGTCACCACCTTCGAGCCCTACCCGGAACCCCGTGAGGTCGCGATTCCTACGGTGATCGGCGAGCCGTCCATGATGTTCGCCCCGGGTCTGCTCCGCTTTGTCGTCAGCGGCGAGGAAGTCACCCTCGAACCCTATATTTCGACCCCGGACGACCGGGACCTCTTCCTCGTCTTCCGAGACGCCACCTCGGGCGACACGACATATGGCGCCGGACGGTTCCTCAGCGCGGAGTTGAACGGGGGCTCCACTGAGGTCGTTCTGGATTTCAACCTCGCTACCAACCCGCCATGCGCCTTCACCCCTTTCGCCACCTGCCCCCTGCCGACCCCCGAAAACACTCTCTTCGTTGCCATCGAAGCGGGCGAGAAGTACAGTGGTTTGATCCATTGAAACTCGAAAGGACCCACATCGTGAAGCACAGCCTGATCTCTTCGCTCGTACTGACGATTCTTCTGGTCACTGGAGCCCCGGCTTCGGCGGACGAGAGCCAGGAGGTGATGCGAACCCGTATTGACACGATCCACGAAACCGGCGCTTTGACGGTCGGGCAGGATCCCATCGCGGCCGTGCGCGTGATATCGGTTCTGTACGAGCGTCGCGATTTCCAGTTGCTGTGGAATCGGTCGGGGATGGTCGAGGATCTCGTGAAGGTCATCAGCGAAGTGCCCAATCACGGCCTCGATCCCACCGACTACCACTCCGAGGCGATCGAATCCCGTCTCGATCTCGCGGCCCAGGGTCTCACGGGCACGACATCAAAGGTTGATCTCGATCTCCTGCTCACCGATGCTTTCACACGGATTGCCTTCACCCTCCATTTCGGCAAGCTCGACCCCGAAAATCTGGATCCGGTGTGGAATCTGAGCCGAGAGTTCGCCGAGAACAGCGATGTGGTCGATCTGTTTCTGCTGGCCCTCGAGGAGGGATCGCTGCGGGAGTTCCTGATAGCTGTGGCGCCCGATATCCCCGAATACCGCAGACTCGTGACGGTGTTGAGGGAGCATCGAGCGCTGGCCACCGCCGGCGGCTGGCCGACGATTCCCGAAGGACCGGTTCTCACACCGGGTGACCGCTCGCCCAGGGTGAGCGATCTCCGGGCGCGACTCGAAGTGACCGATGGTCTCTCGAACACCGGCGGCGAGTCCGACGTCTATGATGAGGCCGTCGAGGAAGCCGTCAAGCGCTTCCAGACACGCCACTACCTCGACGCCGACGGGAAAGTGGGTCCCAAGACCGTCGAGGCCCTCAATGTCCCCGTCGAGACCAGGATCGATCAGATCCGCGCAAGCCTCGAGCGGATCAGATGGGTTTTCCGCGATGTCCCTGGCGAATTCATCGTTGCCGATATCGCCGGCTTCAAGCTCAGCCTCTTCCGCGATCGGAAACCCGTGTGGACCACGAGGATCCAGGTCGGCAAGCCGTACCACGCGACCCCGGTCTTCAAGGACAGGATGACCTATCTGGTGCTCAACCCGACGTGGACCGTTCCCCCTGGGATCCTCCGCAAGGAGACTCTTCCCGCGATCCGTCGTGACCCCGACTACCTGAAGAAGAAGAACATGAGCATCATCCGTTCGGATGGCTCGGTGGTGGATCCGTCCACCGTCGACTTCAACGGTAAGTTCCCTTACGGCGTCCGGCAGGAACCGGGCCCCGGCAACGCCCTCGGCAGGGTCAAGTTCATCTTCCCGAACCCCTACTTCGTCTATTTCCACGACACCCCGTCCAAGGGCCTCTTCGGGCGCTCGGCGCGGGCATTCAGTCACGGCTGCATCCGGACCGAGAACCCGTTGGATCTCGCGGCTCTGTTACTCGAAGACAAGGAGGGCTGGAACCGGGCGCGGATCGACAAGGTCGTTGACTCGGCCAAGATGACCACCGTCACCCTCACCGAACCCATGACCGTCTTTCTCCTCTACTGGACCGCCGAGGTCGGCGAAGATGGTGTCATCGGCTTCCGCGAAGACATATACAACCGTGACGTGAGAATCATCGACGGTCTCAACGCCCCCTTCGAATTCAAGGCTCCGAGCAAGCTTCCGGCTGCTCTGAGGTAGGGGTCAGGAAGCCGCTCGACCACCCGAAAAGCGACTGGACGACGATCGCCTCCTCGAGTCTCACGACCCGGCGACGGAATGCCGGACCGGCCGGCCGAGGTTGTCGATTCAGCAGGCTGAAGACAATGTGGACGCGTGGGGCGGCGATCGGGCCGTCTGCGGGTGTTCACCGGGTCGAGGGAGGAACGGTGGATCGGTGTCGGTGAGGCTCTCCATCCAGATGGTGACGTGGAACAGCGGTGAGGAGATCGAGGCGTGCCTCGAGAGCCTGACAGTGCAGACGACCGCGAACTTCGAAGTGATCGTGCTCGACAACGCCTCCATTGACGGTTCGGCCGACCGGGCGGAGGGATTCATCCCAGAAAGGCTCGAGGGCCGGGTTCTCCGGGAATCGAAGAATCACGGGTTCTGCGGTGGCCACAACCGCGCGCTCGCCGTATCAGCGGGTGAGTGGATTCTGTTCTTGAACCCGGACACCGCTCTTCCGCCGGATTTTGTCGAACGGGCCATAGAAATCGCCGACCGAGCGGCCCCCGATATCGGCTCCATCTGCCCTCGGATCTTCCTCGAGGACGGTCGTCTCGACTCGACCGGTTTGACGGTGGATCGGTTCCGGCGGGTCTACGATCGGGGTCACGGCGAAGAGGCTGCCGGTCGTTTCGAGACCGAGGACGATGTGGAAGGCTGCACCGGGGCGGTCGTCCTTCACCGCAGGTCCATGCTCGAGGATGTGGCCATCGATGGCGAGGTGTTGGACGAGAGCCTCTTCGCCTACTACGACGACATCGATCTCTCGTGGCGGGCTCGGCTCTTTGGTTGGCGATGCCGCTATGTCCCCACCCTCACGGCGACCCATCGTCGATCGGGACGAAATGCCCTCCGGACTCGGGACGCCGACGTTCCTCGGGCCCCGCAACAGGCGTTGACGGTCAGAAACCGGTTCCTCGTCATGACCAAGTGCGAACGGGTCGGGGATCTCGTGAAATCGATCCCGTGGCTGGTGCCGTTCGAGATCGCCCGCGTCCTGTTCATCGCTGTCCGGGCGCCGGGTGCGCTCCGCGGCTACACAGGGGTCCTCCCCGCCCTTCCAACCGCGTTTCGCCACCGTCGGACGATTCAACGGACCGCAAAGAAGAGACAGGCTCAGAGAGGCACACCTTCATGAAGGTTCTCCACGTCATCGACAAATCGTATCTCGGCGGAGGCCAGACCTCGGTTCTCCGCCTGCTTCAGGGATCGCCAGCCGCAGGAGTCGAGACCGAACTTTCGTGTCGCGACGGTGGTCCCCTGGTTGAAGCCGCACGGAAACTCGGGACCACCGTTCACCCCGTCCCCTTTGACAAACGATTCAGACCCGGACCGGCTCGTGCCGTGGCCGAAATCGTTTCCGCCTCTTCCATCGATGTGATCCACTCCCACGGCTTGGTGGCGACCTTCTACTGCACCCTCGCACGCAAGTTCTTCGGTGTCCGCGAGCCCCTGATTTATCACCAACACGGTTTTCACCACCACAACTACGACCGAGCAACCATTGGTCTGCGCAAGACCATCGAGCGATGGGTGTGCCGGAGCGCGGACGCCGTCATTCCCGTGTCCACCGACGATGCCGAACGGCTGCGATCTGGAGAATACGCAAACGACGAAACGATCCGGCTGATCTACTACGGAATCCCGGTGCCCGAACCGACCCCGGAGGACGTGGCCGCCGTTCGCGACGAGATGCAGTTGAACACCGATGTCCCGGTCGTGGGGATTGTCGGCCGTCTTCACCCACAGAAAGGCATCGATGTCTTTCTCAGGGCCGTTGCCATCGTCGCGGACAAATCGCCGGCCAAGTTTGTGATCGTCGGGTCCGGGGAACTCGAGGACTCGCACAAGGCTCTGGCGTCGTCGCTCGGCCTCAACGGCCGCCTCCGTTGGGCCGGCGGAAGATCCGGCGCACCATTTCTCCCACTCATGGATGTCGCCGTGCTCTCGTCCAACTGGGAGGGCCTGCCCTTCGTCCTCCTCGAGTACATGGCGACGGGGCGCTCCATCGTCACCACCGACGTGCCCGGATGCCTCGACGCCGTGGGCCCGGATGAAGCGGAGATCGTCCCGCGGGGCGACGAGCGGGCAATGGCCGACGGGATTCTTCGACTGCTCGCCGATCCCGACCGCGCATCCACCCAGGCCACCGCGGCCCGGCGGCGTTTTCAAGCACACTTCAGTCTCGAGACCATGACCGCTCACTTCGCCGAGCTGTATGAGGAACTCTGCCCATGATTGGGTTCAAGAAATCACTCTTGGCCCCTGGGCTGGCCCTCGCCCTGATCTCGTGCGGTTGCCCGGCGACCACTGCATCCGACCGCGGACCAGAAGCGGTAGCGGACTCGAAACCATCGACCGAACAGGCCCGCGTGGTCATCGACACCACAACCCTGCGGCACCGCGTGGACCCCCGGGTTTTCGGGATGCACATCGAGTGGGTCGAGAACGGTCTCGGACTGTTCGATTCCCGATCCGGACGTTTGCGCGCCGACGTTCTCGAGCTCATCCAACCGCTTGGAATTCCGCTCTTCCGGTTCCCCGGTGGGATCCACGCCGACTACTACGACTGGCGAATGGGGACCGGATCGGCCGAGGCCCGCAAGACGAGCAACAACGTTTTCAACGGCGCCAAGGAGGAACACCGATTCGGCACTCGGGAATTCATCGACCTGCTGACCGCAACCCGCGCCGAAGCGCTCATCACCGCCAACGTCGGGACCGGAACCGCGAAGGAGGCCGGTGAGTGGGCGACCTTCTTCAGGACTCAGGGGAACCCGGTCGGCCTGTGGGAGGTCGGCAACGAAACCTATCTCACCGACCCGAAGGGAGACCAGCCCAACGGCCGCAAGATCCATCGCACCCCCGAGGACTACGCCTCGGCGTTTCCCGGATTCCGGAAGGCCATCCGAACGGCTTCACCAGACGCCATGGTCGGCGCCATCGCCCATCTGGACTCCGGCGCATTTCCACTGGCGCCAACATCCAACAGCCACTGGAGCGAGAAGATGCTCCGTGCCCTGAAAGGGAAGGCGGACTTCATCGCGGTCCACAACGCGTATGCGCCGGTGATCCTCGATGACTCCGTGGATTTCGAGCGTCCGAAGGAACGCCGCGACGCGTATCGGAGTTTCTATGCCGCGGCTGAACAGACGGCCGAGAACCTCAGCGAGATCGCCGAACTCGTGGACACGCTGTCCCCAGCCAACAAAGGCATTCCCATCGCCGTGACCGAATTCGGTCCATTCTTTGGGCTGAGTGGCAACCGAGAAATCCACGCCGAGTACGTGGATCAGACCCGGACTCTGGCAGCCGCCCTCTATACCGCCTCGATCCTCCACGTCCTCATCGACGACCCCAGAGTCATGATGGCCTGTTACACCAATCCGATCCACCGGTGGTATGGAAGTCTCCTCACCGACACCGATGAAGGCCTTATCACCACACCTACATACCACCTGTACACGCTGTATCGGTCCAGATTCGAACGGCAACTCGTCAAGGCCACCGTGACGAGCCCGACCTTCAGCACCCGTCAGATCGGAATCGTGAAAGCGCACAACAAGGTCCCGGACCTCCTGGCGCAGACAACGGTGAGTGATGACGGTCTTCGGCTGACCGCCCTGCTCACCAACCGAAGCGTGGAGCACCGTCTGGAGACGACCGTCGTTATCGAAGGGTTCGAACCTGCGTCGGTGGACTGTCAGGTCCTCACGGCGCCCTCTCCGGCCGCCATCAATGGTCCGGCGGTCTCCAAGTCCACGGTCGCAGGGTCGACCGTTTCGCCGCAACCGATGCCCTGCACCGCGGGTCGCGAGATCAAACTCGTCATCCCACCGAACTCGGTGGTCAGCCTGGTTGCCAAAACAGGCGGGTAGGCCCGCCTACAAGCGTCTGCCGTTCCCGAGAACCCGAAAGGTGCTGAGGAGGATCTTGGCGTCGAGCCCAAGAGACTGCTCCTTGACATAGCGGATGTCGTTCTTGATCCAATCGTGGAACGAGACCTTGTGCCGGCCGTTGACTTGCCAGAGACCTGTGATCCCGGGCGTCACCTGAAGGCGGATATCCCGCCAATTGGGAGCGAAATTCATCTCTTCCATGATCAGCGGTCTCGGGCCGACCAGACTCATCTCGGCTTTGAGCACATTGATCAACTGGGGGAGTTCGTCCAGGCTCGTGTCACGGAGAAACCGACCGATTCGGGTCACCCGCGGATCGTTTTCCAACTTGAACATGGGTCCGTCCACATCCTTGTTTTCGGCGAGTTTCTGCTGCATTTCGTGGGCGTCGACGACCATGGTGCGAAACTTGTGCATTCTGAACTCGTGGCCATCCCGGCCGCATCTCCGCTGGGAGTAGAAGACCGGACCATCGCCCCCCCATTTGATGGCTGCTGCGATCACGGCAAAGACCGGTGAGAGCACGACCAGCATCGAAGCTGCGGCTGTCACGTCCACCGCTCGTTTCATGCCCTTGAACCACCGTCGGCGGGCTTGAACCGTCGGAACAAACCTGCCGTGACGGAGAACCACCCGAAACCCGTCGTCTTGCTTGATCGGAACCAGCGAAAGACCACCTTCGAGGTCCTTTGCGTTGACGATCACCGACCGGCGTAGATTCTCGCCCCTTCGGACGACTCCGCGGTTGGCCACCAGACTCTTTC
>Ga0209344_10003698_pt1 | contig 14774 bp, 15 predicted proteins | sample Cruoilmetagenom6_FD_187293 | JGI IMG/M metagenome (GOLD analysis project Ga0209344, IMG submission 187293) | Oil polluted marine microbial communities from Coal Oil Point, Santa Barbara, California, USA - Santa Barbara Oil Seep Sample 6 (SPAdes)... | ecosystem: Environmental > Aquatic > Marine...
GGCTTGCTTGGCGCCGTTCACCCAACGGGCCGAGGTGAACTGAGACGGCTCGAACCGCACCGGCAGCCCGTATTCCAATTCAATCCGGCTTGCCAAAACCTCAAACTGCAACTGCCCGACAACGCCCACGACAAAGCCCGAACCGATGGAGGGCTTGAAGACCTTCGCAGCCCCTTCTTCGGCAAATTGCATCAGCGCTTTTTCAAGGTGCTTGGCCTTCAGCGGGTCGCCTGCGCGGACCGATTGCAGCAGTTCCGGCGCAAAGGACGGGATGCCGCTCACACGCAGCGCCTCGCCTTGGGTCAACGTGTCACCGATGCGCAGTTGCCCGTGGTTGGGGATGCCGATGATGTCACCGGCCCAAGCCTCTTCGGCCAATTCGCGGTCAGACGCCAAAAACATCACCGGGTTGGAAATGGTCATCGGCTTTTTGGTGCGCACGTGGGTCATCTTCATGCCGCGCTCGAAATGCCCCGAGGCGAGGCGGACGAACGCCACTCGGTCGCGGTGCTTGGGGTCCATATTCGCCTGCACCTTGAAGACAAAGCCCGAAACCTTCGTTTCTTCGGGTAAAATCTGGCGCGGGGTGGCGGCTTGAATCTGCGGCTCCGGCCCGTATTTGGCGATGCCCTCCATCAGTTCGCGCACCCCAAAGGAGTTGATCGCCGAGCCGAACCAGATCGGCGTCAGCGTGCCTTCGTGCATGGCTTTCATGTCAAGCGGCGGCAGCAACTCGCGGGCCATCTCCAGATCTTCGCGCAGCTTTTCAAGCAAGGCGGCGGGGACGTGTTCGGCCAGTTTGGGATCGTCCAGCCCTTCGATCTTGATGCTGTCGGCGACGCGGTTCCGGTCGGCGCGGTCCATCAGTTCCAGGCGGTCGCGCAGCATGTCATAGCAGCCGACAAAATCACGGCCCACGCCGATGGGCCAGCTTGCGGGCGTCACGTCAATGGCGAGGTTTTCTTGGATTTCGTCAATGATCTCAAAGGTATCGCGGCTTTCGCGGTCCATCTTGTTACAGAAGGTCAGGATCGGCAGGTCGCGCATCCGGCAGACTTCGAACAGCTTCTGGGTTTGGCTTTCCACACCTTTTGCGCCGTCGATCACCATCACGGCGGCATCCACCGCCGTGAGCGTGCGGTAGGTGTCTTCGGAAAAGTCCGAGTGGCCGGGCGTGTCGACGAGGTTAAAGCGGTAATTGGTGTCGCCACTGTGAAAATCGAACGACATGGCCGAGGCGGAAACCGAGATGCCCCGGTCTTTCTCCATCGCCATAAAGTCAGAGCGCGTGCGGCGGGCTTCGCCCTTGGCGCGCACTTGGCCCGCCATCTGAATCGCCCCGCCGAACAGCAGAAACTTTTCAGTCAGCGTGGTCTTGCCCGCATCCGGGTGGCTGATGATCGCAAAGGTGCGACGGCGCGCGATCTCGGCAGGCAGGGCGGGGCGGTTTAAGGGCGTATCCAACATGCGCCCCATATAGGCCGCGCCGGGGCTGGGCGCAATCTGGCCATTGTCGCGAATCGTATGTCGGCTTATTGTGAGAACATAAGTGGTACATTAGGGGGGCGTCATGGACGTAAAAGAGATTGCGAAAGAACTGGTCGAGGGCTGCCGCGCCGGATCAGCGAGGGTGCGCGAAAACCTCGACAAATTATATGCTAAGGACGCGGTTTCAGTTGAGGCTGCGGATATGGGCGGGCAGGGCCGCGAGACCCATGGCGTGGACGCCATCCATGGCAAGCACGCGTGGTGGGAAAATGCGATGGACGAACATTCAAATGAGGTCATAGGCCCGTTCTTTTTCGGGGGTGACCAGTTCAGTGCGATGTTCCGCGTGGATGCCACGGATAAAGAGAGTGGCAACCGTTTCCAGATGGAGGAGATCGGCGTTTACCACGTCAAGGACGGTAAGATTGTCCGAGAAGAATTTCACTATGCGGTGAATGCGGATTAATGCGAGGAGGCTTTGCGCAGCAGTGCGGCGGCATCGGGGCGGTCGAGCAGGGTTTCGGCGAGATCAAGGCCCGCGTGCGGCAGGTCCGAATGGCCGGGGATCACATCGCCCATCGCAGCTGATAGCTCTGCGGGCAGGACAGAGCGGGTGCGGCTGTCGACCAGCATGGATTCGGCAGCGATGCCTTCGGCGTAGATGATTTGATGTCCATCAAACAACAGTTGAAAATAGTCGACAAAGCCACCGTCCAGCACTGTCACGCTGTCGCCATTGACCAGATGCCGGGCTTTGACCAGCAGTTCAGAGCGCCCCGCACCCATTTCATCGCTGCGCTGGTAGATGAACAGCCGGTGATCGGGACTGACGATGAGGTCATGTTCGTTGTTGAGCGTGCCTGCCCGAATGCGGATCGGGGCAAACTCGCCCACCGCGCGTAGGGTGCTTTGACCTATCCAGCGCAGGGGTTGCACACCATCGTCGCGGGTCAGGATACGGTCGCCTATGCGCAGGTCTTCGATGGGTCGCATTTCGCCCGTGCCGAGTGAAATATGGGTGCCGCGGGTGAAAGAGACGCAGGCTACTTGGCCGAATTTTCGTCGCGTGTTCTCAGTGTCGATGCCAACAAGGCGGTAGCCTGTGCGCGGGGTGAGCGCGCCCAGTGGAAGCAGGTAGATGTCCGCCGCATGTCCTGTGGTATTCACCTCAACCAACAGCAACGCTTCGTGGATTTGGCCATCTGGGGACATGAACGTCAGGGCGCTATCGAGATGCACATCCGCGCCGGGGGTGCCACAATCGGTGTCCACGGCAAGCTGCAATCGATGATCACTCAGCGTTATAACCGACAGGCGCAGGGGCGCGGCATCGCGGGTCAATTCATAGGCGTCATCCAGCACCAGTTCCGCGGCAAAGGACAGCGCGTCGCCCATATTCGCCCCATCCGTCGCGCAGAACTGCGCGGCGCGGTAGACGGCGATGCTTTGAGCCGGTGCAGGGCGGGACGGGGACATGGCGGACCTTTGACATAGGGCGGTGTTCGGCAGTGAAATAAGCTAGGATTGTGACCGGGATGGGTCAAGCTCTTGGCGTTTTGCTGGCATCGGCGGCAAGGCGTGGTAGGCATAGGCCAACGCAGAGGAGGAATCGCGATATGGATTTGGGAATTAAGGGCAAAAAGGCGCTGGTCTGCGCGTCGTCCAAGGGCTTGGGTCTGGGCTGCGCCGAGGCGCTGGCGGCGGCTGGTGTGAACCTTGTGATGAACGCGCGCGGAGCTGAGGCGCTGGAGGCCGCAGCCGAGCGTATCCGGCAGGAGCATGGCGTTGAGGTGGTCACCGTGGCCGCCGATGTCGCCACCGAAGAGGGGCAAGCGCTGGTTATCAAGGCCGCAGAGGGCTGTGACATTCTGGTGAATAACGCAGGCGGCCCGCCTCCGGGCATGTGGCATGATTGGGACCGCGAAGACTTTATCAAGGCGCTTGATGCCAACATGCTCGCACCGATCGCCCTGATAAAAGCACTGGTGCCGGGCATGATGGAGCGCGGCTGGGGCCGGGTGGTCAACATCACCAGCCAGTCGGTGCGCGCGCCAATTGGCGTGCTGGGCCTGAGCAACTCGGCCCGCACCGGGCTTACTGGCTATGTTGCGGGCACCTCGCGGCAGGTCGCGGGTAGTGGGGTGACGATCAACAACCTGCTGCCGGGTATCCATGCGACCGACCGGGCAGATTCGCTTGATGGCGCGGTGGTCAAAGCCAAAGGCATCACGTTGGACGAGGCCCGCCGCGAGCGGCAGGCGGGCATTCCTGCGGGCCGTTATGGCACCCGCGAAGAGTTTGGCGCGACCTGTGCGTTCCTCTGCTCGCAGCACGCGGGCTTTATCGTGGGCCAGAACCTGCTGCTTGACGGCGGCGGAACCAATATCACAATGTAAGTTGTGGTCAGCCCGGCCCGGGAGTTTTCCTATGCTACGTCTATTCGTGTTTTTGGCCAGTATTCGTGTTTTTGGCCAGCTTCGGCGCGACCCAAGCAATGGCGCAGGATCTCCTGCCAAGGTTAGAGGCCGCGCAGGTGGCTCTGGATGGGCACATGCTCGCGCTGATGGGCAATGATCCTGCCAAGGCACGGTGGACGGCGGCGCGGCGCGGGCAGTCTGCCTGTGCCTTGGCCGAACTGGAAAGGCGGCGGGGCCGTGCCGTTGCTGAGGTCTATGTGCGTGAGGTCGAAAAGGGTGCCGTAAGGGCGCGCAAGCTTACCCGCCCCGGCGACTTCGGTGGTTTAGCCGCACGCATCCACAGCGCAGCAGGTGTGCGGCTGCAACGCGATTTGGTCCCGATCACTCGCAAATGCGGCATCGGGCTGTAACGGATAGGGCCGGGGTTTCGTACTCCGGCCCGTTCTAAGACGCTGCCACCTGCGGATCACATTTCTGACAGCTAAGGTTTCATTGCTGGTCCGTGACAAGGCGGGCGGCTAACGCTTGTGGGTCTGCTCTCTGGAAAATGGTCCACGCCCGTGCAAACCACCGTTTTGATTATCCTCTTTGCCGCTGTCATCCTCGCCAGCCTGCTGGTCGCCCCGCGACGCGCCACAGTTGAGGGGTTCTTTGGCGGGGCCAATGTTGCGGGCCGCGCGCCGGGGCTTTGGGTGCTTGTGCTGAGCCAAGTCACCACATGGATTTTCGCCCGCAGCCTGATGAACGCGGCGATCTTGGGCTACTTCTATGGCATCGCAGGGACGCTGGCCTATGCGGCCTACTACGGGTCTTTCCTGACGGGCGGTTTCATCGTCGGCCATCTGCGTCGCGGCGGGGCGCGCTCGGTGCAGGACTGGCTGCGCGGGCAATTCGGGGGCGCGGGGACGGGGGCCTATAACCTCGTGATCGCGCTGCGGCTCTTGTCCGAGGTCTTTGCCAACCTGCTGGTCGTGGCGCTGATTTTTGAGGCCGTTTGGCCCGGATCCGGCACGCTGGCGGTGCTGGTGGTCGCGGCACTTGGCTTTGGCTATTCGGCTTGGGGCGGGCTGTCGGCGGCGCTGCGCACCGATGTGGTGCAGATGCTGGTGTTTTTGTTGGTCTTTGGTCTGGCACTTGGGGCGCTTCTGCTGAGCCCCGGCTTCGAGTTGGGCGCGGTGCTGAGCGCGCCCGGCGTCTCGGGGCCATATAACGGTTGGGTGTTGCTGGTGGTGGCGCTGTTGCAGGTGTTTTCTTACCCCGCACATGATCCGGTGATGATGGACCGCGGCTTTCTCGCGGACGAGGCCACGACCCGGGCCTCCTTCCTGCATGCCTTCTGGATTTCCACGCTCTGCATCATCGGCTTTGGCTTTTTCGGCATTCAAGCCAGCCTCACCGGGGCCGCCTATGAGGGCGAGCTGATCGGCACATGGGTGCTGATGTTCCCCGGCTGGATCTTTGTGGCGCTGATGCTGTCGCTGCTGGTCTCGGCGCTCTCGACACTCGATTCCGCACTGGCCTCGGCGGCGCGGCTGATGGTTGAGGAATGGCGCATTGCCCCACGCAGCCTGCGCGGCGGGCGGCTGGTGATGGCGGGGTTTATGAGCCTTGGTGCGGTCCTGACGCTATGGGGCAATGCGACACTTTTTGACGCCGTGGCGGTCAGTGGCACGGCGTCAATGTTTCTCACTCCGGTGCTGCTGGTCGGGCTGGTCGCCGGGCGGCGCGTGGCGGTCTGGAGCTATCTCGTGGCCTTTGGCGCGGCCCTGCTGGGCGCAGCGCTCTATTTTGCGCGTGGCTGGCCCAGCGTGGCGGCGCTGCTGCCCGAGGGGCATAAATACGAGCAGCTTCTGGTGATCTGCATCTTGGTCCTCGCCGCCGGGTTTGCGGCGGTGCTTGCGGGGGCGCGGCGGGGCTGATAGCTGGTTTCCGAGCGATTTAATCGGATACCGCAGCTTTCATGAGTGACCCCACCCCCCGACTGGAAATCAAGAACCTGCGCCGCAGCTATGGCGGGCGGCAGGTGGTCGATGACGTGTCTTTGCAGATCATGCCGGGGCAGGTGACCTGCCTGCTCGGCCCCTCGGGCTGCGGCAAATCCACCACCCTGCGGATGATCGCGGGGGTCGAGATGCAAGACAGCGGCACGATCCATGTCGACGGCAAGCTGATCTGCGACACGGTGTTTCGCGTGCCGCCCGAGCGGCGCGAAATTGGTCTGATGTTTCAAGACTTTGCCCTGTTTCCGCATCTGAGCGTGGCGGACAATGTGGGCTTTGGCCTGAAAAAGGGCACCAAGGCCGAAAAGCGCGCCCGGATCGAAGAACTGCTCAAACGTGTCGATCTGCTGCGCTATATCGACGGCTACCCGCATCAGCTTTCAGGCGGCGAGCAGCAGCGTGTGGCGCTGGCCCGCGCCTTGGCCCCGCAGCCGCGCATCATGCTGATGGACGAGCCGTTTTCCGGGCTCGACAACCGATTGCGCGACGGCATCCGGGACGAGACGCTGAGCATTCTGAAAGAAGAAGACACCGCCGTTCTGCTCGTTACCCATGAGCCGGATGAAGCGATGCGCATGGCCGATGAGATTGCCCTGATGCGGGATGGTAAGATCGTCCAGCAGGGCGCGCCTTACAACGTCTATACCCGGCCCGTGGACCGTGCCTCGGTCGCGTTCTTCAGCGATGCCAATGTGCTGGACGCCACGGTGAACGGCGCGCTGGCCGATACGGTCTTTGGGCAGTTTCTGGCCCCCGGTGTGCCGGATGGCACATTGGTCAATATTGTCTTCCGCCCTCAGCACCTGCGCATCGACTTTGACCGTGCCGGCAAAGGCCCGCGCCCCACGGCGACTGACGGCACGCCTGCACGCGCCGTTGTTGAACGCGCGCGCTTTATGGGCAATGAAAGCCTTGTCGAATTTGTGCTGGAACAGGATGGCTCACGGCTCAAAGCCACAGTGCCAAATGTTTTCCTGCCGCAGCCCGGCGCTGTCATGTGGCTCACCGTGCGCCGCGACCGCTGTTTTGTCTTTCCGGTGGCACAGTAACGGCGCTGGTGATGGTGCTTAGGACAGATCGCGCAGAGGTGCGCGCCCTCCTGTCCGGTCTAAGTTCGATAATCGTCAAGGGTCTTGCACGGCTCATCTACGAACAATTCCGGCAAAGCTTCGGCGCTTTCAATCAGATCAAGCCGTATCTGCACAAAGTCCTCGGCCCCTTCGCTCCAGGCTGTCAGTAGCCAAAACCGCCCCCAACTTTCCACCCGCAAGGGACGCACCACTACGGCTTGCGCTCCTAACACGCCGATCCGTAGTTTTTGCCGCGCCTGTGTCGCAGCCCGCAGAACCGGAAGATGCGCAAAGGTGCGCGTGGCTTTCCCGTGTGGGTGCAAGGCCTGCTTCCACGCGTCTCCTTTGGCGATTGTCTGGGTTGGCAGAACCGCGTCGATCTTCTCGGCCAAAGTTTCCGCCGCGGCCTGAACCGCAGGATCGGCCACCTCTGCCGCGACGGCCAGTCCGAGGTTCAAAGCCTCAAGTTCTTCAGGCGTTAGGATCAGCGGGGGCAGGGTGGTCGCGGGGGTGATCCGAAAGCCTTCCCCACGCGTTCCTGCGATGGGCACGGCTGATGCGCTCAGCTTGTCCATGTCGCGGTAGATCGTGCGCACGGAAACGCCAAACCGGGCCGCCAGATCGTCAGCCCGATGCACGCGACCGTCACGCAAGATTTCAATGATTGCTGACAACCGATCGGTATGTCTGTTTTTGTTCATGCTCCTGACAAAAACATGTCAGGAGGGGTTTTGCACCCCCGAAAATCTCAGCATCCTACCGCCAAGCGCCGCCGGTATGGGCGCTTTGCCCCTTCATGCCGCCTGCGCGGCCCGTTATCAGAGACGTAACAGCACGCCCCTATGCGTGCTAGACATGATGGGAGAATAGACATGTTGAACAATATCGGACTGCCGGGCCTGCTGCTGATCGCAGTTGTTGTGTTGGTGCTTTTTGGCCGTGGGAAAATTTCCTCGCTCATGGGTGAAGTCGGCAAAGGCATCACCAGCTTTAAAAAGGGCATCAGCGAAGGCGAAGAAGACGTCAAGCAGACAGATGACGACATCAAGCGCGTTGACGAGGTACATCACGCTGACCTGCCTGAGCACACCGATCAGGGCACGCATCCGCGCACAGACCTGAAGGCCGACAAGGACCGGGTGTAACCGCATGTTCGATCTGGGTTGGACGGAGCTGCTGGTCATCGGCGTGGTGGCCTTGATCGTGGTGGGCCCCAAGGATTTGCCCGTGCTGTTTCGTCGCGTCGGGCAATTCGTGGGCAAGGCCAAGGGCATGGCGCGTGAATTTAGTCAGGCAATGAACGACGCCGCTGATGACAGCGGCATGCGCGAGATGTCGTCTTCGCTGAACAAGTCGCTGAAAACTGCCACCAACCCGCTTGGCAGTGCAATGGACGGGGTCAAGGACGCGACAAAATCGCTGACCAACTTTGATCCTGAAAGCGAGACTGGCAAGCTGGCGGCGGAAAAGGCCGAGGACGTCAAAAAGATTCAAGCCAACACAGCCCGCGCGGCGGCTGACCGCAAACAGCGCGAAGCAGCCGAAGCGATTGCCAAAGCCGAGGCCGCCGAAGCCGAGTTGGCCCCCAAAGCCCCCGCTGCGAAACCGGCCGCTGCAAAGAAGCCCGCGGCCAAAAAATCGGCTACTAAGAAGCCTGCCGCCAAAACTGCCGCCGCCAAAACCGCAGCCAAGACACCTGCCGCCAAGAAGCCTGCAGCGAAAAAGCCCGCGGCCAAAAAGCCTGCGACGCCCAAGCCCGCTGCGAAAGAAGAGTAAGTTAAATGAGCGCCTCCGACGACTTTGACGAGATCGACGACAGCTCGGCCCCGCTGATCGAACATTTGGCCGAGCTGCGCACGCGGCTCATCCATTCGGTCATCGCCTTTATCATCGGCATGGTGATCTGTTTTACCGTCTGGAACCCGATTTTTAACTTCCTGACCGAACCGCTCTGCTCTGCGATGGCCGAACGGGGGCAAGAAGACTGCGGGTTGATCTTGATCAAGCTGCAAGAGGGCTTCTTTGTCGCCATTTCGATCTCGCTCTTGGGCGGTCTGGTACTGGGTTTCCCCTTTATCAGCTACCAGCTTTGGCGTTTTGTGGCACCGGGGCTCTACAAAAACGAAAAGGGCGCTTTTCTGCCCTTCCTGATCTCGTCGCCGCTGATGTTTTTCCTTGGTGCGGCTTTCGCTTTCTACGTCGTGACACCGCTGGCCTTTGATTTCTTCCTTGGTTTCCAACAGGCCGGCACGCTGGTGGGCGAGGGGCCAGAGGGTGAAAACGGCATCGCTGCCATCGCGTTCCAAGGCTCCGCGCAGGAATACCTATCGCTCACGATCAAGTTCATCGTGGCCTTTGGCCTTTGTTTCCAACTGCCCGTTCTGTTGACCCTGATGGGCAAGGCTGGGTTGGTCAGTTCTGAAGGTCTCGGCAACGTGCGCAAATACGCGGTGGTTGCCATTCTGGTGCTCGCAGCTCTTGTTACCCCGCCCGATATTATCACCCAAGTGATCCTCTTTGTGGTGGTTTACGGCCTCTATGAAATTTCGATCTTCTTGGTCCGTCGGGTAGAGACCAAGCGCGACGAAAAGCTGCGCGAAGAAGGTTACTTTGACGACGAGGATGAGGACGAGCTGCTGTGATCGATGATCCGATGGATAGAATAGCGGCGGCGTTGGAGCGTATGTCTCCCGCGCCGCTCTCGGCCCCTGATTTCGATGCCGCCAGCGCCTTTGTCTGGCACACCGATCCTGACTGTCTGGTGCCGGTCCCACAGGTAGCGCGGGTGGACCTGCCGCTGCTCATCGGGGTCGATCGGGCGCGGGATACGCTTTTGGCCAACACCCGGCAGTTCGCGGCGGGTCTGCCCGCAAACAACGCGTTGCTCTGGGGTGCGCGTGGCATGGGAAAGTCCAGCCTTGTCAAGGCGATACATGCCGAGGTTCAAGCATCACATGAAGGGCTGCGCATAGTCGAATTGCAACGCGAGGACCTGCCATCAGTCGGGCGGTTGCTCAACCTCCTGCGCGGTGCATCACAAAGGTTTATTCTTTTCTGCGATGATCTGAGCTTTGGTCACGACGACGCACATTACAAGTCGCTCAAGGCTGTCCTTGACGGCGGCATTGAAGGTCGGCCAGATAATGTGGTGCTCTACGCCACATCGAACCGCCGCCACCTGATGCCCCGCGATATGATCGAGAATGAGCGCGGCAGTGCAATCAACCCATCCGAAGCGGTCGAAGAAAAGGTCTCGCTCTCGGACCGTTTCGGCCTCTGGCTTGGCTTCCACCCCTGCGATCAAGACCAATATTTGGCGATGATCCGTGGCTATTGTGATGCCTTTGGCGTCGACATTGACGATGACACTCTGCGGGCGGAAGCCGTCGAATGGCAGGCCACACGCGGCTCGCGTTCGGGGCGCGTCGCATGGCAGTATTTCGTGGATCTCGCAGGACGTAAGGGCGTACCAGTTACAGCGGGTTAAATGCGCTTGGTGACAGCGGTGCTGACATATAGACGTCGCTTTCCAACCCGCGCCCGCATTGACTATATTTCGTTAGTGCGAAAAGCTGGCGCAGGTCAGTTTGAGATAGATTATGGAAATTGCACAGCTTATCGCGTTCAACATCGCTTTGTTCGCGGCGCTCGCCAGCCCCGGTCCCGCTCTTTTGGTTGCGATCAAAACCACGCTTAGTTCCGGACGTCAGGCTGGCGTTGCGGTCGGATTTGGGCTTGCTTTGGTGGCATCACTATGGACGCTCGCAGCACTTTTGGGGCTTGAGGTCATATTCCTCACCTTTCCTTGGGCGTATGCAGCAGTAAAATTTTTCGGGGCGGTATATCTGATCTATGTCGCCTACGGTATGTGGGTTGGCGCTTCGGATCCGGTCCAGACCGAGATCAAGCCGGCCAAACGTGCTTTCCTCCAAGGCGTCATGATCAATCTCCTCAATCCCAAATCCGTTCTGTTTGCAGCGGCGGTCTTGGTGGTGATTTTTCCTGAAAGCATGACGATGAAAGAAAACCTTTTGGTGGTGGCCAACCACCTCGCGATTGAAGTCATGTCATATTCAGCGCTTGCCTTTGGCATGAGCCGAGCGAGCATTAGTCAACGCTATTTGGATGCAAAACGATATATCGATCGTGTTGCCGCCCTTATCCTCGGAATGCTAGGTCTTCGGCTTCTTCTTGGTAGATAGAATAGCGTCTTTGTTCGTATAGCAGGTCAGTACAAACGACACTCATCCCCAGCTTAAACGTCTATTGGTCCATTGAGGGAATGGTTCAGGCTATCAAACTGAACGGCCCCCAATGGCACCGTTCCCGGTTCCTTCAGATTTACTGAATGTAGGGTGTCGGATCGACACTCTCAAACCCGTTGCGCACTTCAAAGTGTACATGCGAGTCTGCACCATCGCGCAGCACGGCGATTTGCTGGCCGCGGCTGACGTTGTCGCCCTTCGCCACTTTGACCCCGGCGACATTCGCATAGACGGTCAACAGGTTGTTTGGGTGGCGCACCACGACGATCGGGATACCGTCGGCGCTTTTCGTGATCGCGGCCACGGTGCCGCTGTCAGCGGCTTTGACGGCTGCGCCGGGTGCGCCCTTGATGTTAATGCCCTCGTTCTTACCCTTGGCGTATTCGCGAATGATCGAGCCTTGCACGGGCGGAGTCATCTTGGTCGACTTTGCGGGAGCTGTAGGTTTGCCAACATCGGCCACAGGCTCTGCGGGTGCTGCGGCGGGCGGGGTCGGTTTTGCCGTGTCGTCCTGCGGCAGCGGTTTGGCTGCGGACGGCGGGGTTGGCGTCGGTGTGCCAGCGCCGGGAGCGGTGGTGACAGGCTCTAGCGGTTTGACGGGCTGTGGCGACGGCGCGGCGGTGGGGATCTGACGCGGGGGCGCTTGTTTCTCTACCGGGATCAGCAGGAACTGGCCTTCACGGATCGAGAAGTCTGGGCCGAGGCTGTTCCATTCTGCCAGCGCTTTGACCGGCACGTTATAAAGGCGCGCAACGGTATAGGCGGTCTCGCCCCGCTCGACGCGGTGGCGGACGGGCTCTTTGCCAGTCGGCGCGGTGGGTTGCGAGGCCGGGGCGCTGGTGGTTGCAGGCGGCAGGCTTTGGGTCTGTACGCCGGGGGTGGCGGGCACACGGTCAATCGCATTGCCAGCCAACGAAGTGATGTCGACACCGTTACTGTTGCCCGGCGCAGGTTCGGCCACACGGCGGGGCAGGGCGATGATCTCGCCATTGCGCAGCGGCACGCCCAGATCAATGCCGTTGTAGCGGGCCAATTCGTTACTGTTCGCGCCGACGCGCGCGGCCACATCCTTGAGCGTGTCGCCGCGTTTTGCGACGGCCACTTGGTAATTGGGATAGGAGATCACGCCCCGCGCATCCGGTTTGGGCCGGTCGGCCAATGGCCCGCGCGCCGCTTCAGCGGTCGAGAAACCGTCGCCAAAGGTGCTGCGCAAATCGAAATCCAGCGGCTGGTTTTCACAGCCAGCCAGCAGGATCGCACTGGTGCCGGCCAACAGGGTCAATCGTGTTGCTCGGCTCTTAAACGGATGGCGCATTCTGCAAGTCCTCATCTTCACCCCCCGGTATGCCGGGGTTTTGTCTTTCATAACCTATTAACCGTCCTTGCCCAAGCCTTCCAGCAGGGGGACGAAGCGCACGGCGCGCAATTCGTCGTATTCAAGGCCTTCGGCGGTCTTTCGCACACGGATCAAGTGTTGAACTGCGTCGGACTGGCCAACGGGCAGCACCATGATGCCCCCCACCTTTAGCTGCGCGAGGAGCGGGCCGGGGGGGTCTTCGGCGGCGGCGGTCACGATGATCCGGTCAAAGGGCGCCTGTTCGGCAAGGCCAAAGCTGCCATCTGCGGTGATCGCGGTGATGTTGGTCAGATCCATCGCCTCAAACACGCCGCGGGCCTCCTGCACCAAGCGGCGGTGGCGGTCGATCGTATAGACCCGGCGCGCAAGTTTGCTGAGGATCGCGGCTTGGTAGCCCGAGCCGGTGCCGATCTCCAGCACCTTGTCACGCGAGGAGACCTGTAGCGCTTGGCTCATCAACCCAACAACCGACGGCTGGCTGATCGTCTGACCGCAGGCGATGGGCAGCGGCATGTCCTCATAGGCCCGGCTGGCAAAGAGGCCGCGGATAAACGGCCCCCGGTCCACCGCTTCCATCGCTGTCAGCACCCGCGCATCGGTGACGCCCTTGGAGCGCAGCGCGTAGAGGAACTGCATCTTGCGTTCGGCTTCAGAGATCGGCTCTTCGTTCATCCGTTGATGCCCGCCAATGTGTCCAGCGCCGCATGGTCCGTTAGGTCGCAGCGCATGGGCGTGACCGAGACATAGCCGTCGAGGTTCAGGCAGGCGTCGCTGCCGGGGGCTGTCTGCACACGCTGGTCGCCGCCTTTGATCCACAGAAACCGGCGGCCTGAAGGTGACAGATGCGCTTCGGTCGAGAAGCCGGTGCCGGGGCGGCGGCCTTGGGGGGCGGGGCGGATGCCGCGCACATCCGCGCCCGCGACGGGCGGGAAATTCACGTTGTAGAACAGACCATAGGCCGCGTCTTCCTGCGGGCTGTGCGCGAGGATACGGCGGCAGGTCTCGGCCCCGTGCTGGGCGGCGGCCTCGAACGGGTCGGCCAGATCGCGGTTGGCGGGGCCGTAGTATTGCGACAGGGCGATGGCGGGCAGACCTTGCAAGGCCGCTTCCATCGCGCCGCCGAGCGTGCCGGAATAGAGCGCGTTTTCAGCAGCGTTGTTGCCCCGGTTCACGCCCGAGAGCACCAGATCAGGCGGGGCCGCTGTCATCGTGTCGTGGATCGCAGCAAGCACGCAATCGGCTGGGGATCCTTCGGTCGCAAAGACCCGCTCGCCCAGTTGAGAGATCATCATCGGCTTGGTGTAGCTGATGCAATGGCCCACGCCGGACTGCTCAAAAGCAGGTGCGACGGTCCAGACCTCGCCAGTCGGTCCGGCGAGTTCATCGGCAATGGCTTTGAGCACGGTCAACCCGGGTGCGTTGATGCCGTCGTCATTTGTGATCAGAATACGCATGAAGGCCCCTTTTTGCCTTGATAGGCGAGGGGCGGACCGGCGGCAAGCGCGGCGCGCCGGTGCCGCCCGGTTCAGGCGGCGGAGTTTTCCGACAGTTGCGCCAATACCGCAGCGGCCTGCGTAGCCGGATCGCTGAGCGCCGCACGGTCTTCGCCAGGGAAGAAACGGCCTCGGGTAGCGGTGGGCATAGGCTCGGGCGTCACGATATGCACCTTGGGGCCGATCTGCGCCGTCTCGGCCTGCCAAGAGGTCGCGAGCGCGATCTGAGCGGCTTTGGTGGCGCCGTAGCTGCCAAAAAACTTGGCCCCGGCGCGCGGATCGTCAAAGAAGACGGCTTGGCCCTCGGCCCCGAGCAAGGGCGACACGAAGGTGATCAGCCGCGCAGTGGCAGTTATATTGCCCGCGATGGATTTCTCCATGTCCTTGGCGTCGATATGATCGGTCGGGGTCAGGGGGGCTGCGTGAATCGCGCAGTGCAGCCAAAGGTTCAGCCCGCCCCAGCGGTCATGGATACCCCGGCAGAGCACAGCCATAGCATCGGCATTGGTCACATCCATCGGCGCCAGCGTGGCGCTGCCGCCCTTGGCTTGGATACGATCGTCCAATTCCTCCAACGCGCCGGTCGTGCGACCGACGGCGATGATGTGATGGGTGGGGGCCAAAGCCTCGGCCAAGGCGGCGCCAAGGCCGCGCGAGGCGCCGGTGATCAATGCTGTTTTGCTC